>Ga0102812_10002736_pt1 | contig 11797 bp, 12 predicted proteins | sample ColrivemetaGS713_FD_79334 | JGI IMG/M metagenome (GOLD analysis project Ga0102812, IMG submission 79334) | Estuarine microbial communities from the Columbia River estuary - Flood tide ETM metaG S.713 | ecosystem: Environmental > Aquatic > Marine > Intertidal zone > Estuary | place: USA... | reverse complement strand
GCAGGGTGATTCCCATCCCTTGCAGAAGCGGGCCAAACTGCAAGCCATCGGGACCAAAGGTATAGAGATAGCGGGGAATCCGCACCCACGTCCAGTTATAGCCGAGCTTTTCTGCACCCTGAGAAAGGGACCACACCACCCCGACTACCAGCAGCAGAAAGGCAGCCACCTGTAGCAGATTGTTAAGACGCAGAGATCGGATTGAACAGGGCGGAAGGATGACAACGCCTCTCTTTCAGATCAAATAAAAAACAGATTCAGGGCTTGAGTGAACCGCGGGACAGATAGCACTGGTGATACTCTTCAGCCCGCCAGAAAGCCATAGCCGGAAGGATTTCAGTCACAACCGAAGTGAGAAATCGCCCAGAAGCATCAAGAGCAGCCTTCGCTTCTTTTGCCTGCTGGTACTGCTCATCACCGTGGCAATAGATAACCGTGCGATACTGGGTGCCGATATCCGGTCCCTGGTAATTGAGGCTGGTTGGATTATGCATCCTCCAGAATTGTTCCAGAAGTTCAGGGTAGCTGATTTTATCCGGATCAAAACTGAGATGGACGACTTCCGCATGGCCAGTCTCACCACTGCAGACCTGATCATAGGTTGGGTTTTCCGTTGTCCCACCCATATAACCAGCTGCCGTCTCTGTGACGCCATCCAGTTTGCGAAAGATATCTTCGATTCCCCAGAAGCATCCCCCGCCAAAGGTCGCTTTTACCATAATTAATCCCTTTCTATAACTCATGAACACCCGAGGAGAGAAGACTCCTCGACGACTCGATCAGTTAACCCTTTCCCTCAGGAATTTTATTCTACAACATTTGCAGAGCCAAAAGGTTGAGCAAGCCGATAAAAAATCCGAGTAGTGCCCCGAACAGGTTAATGTACTTGAACTGCTCTTTCATGATTCCCATCAGCAGCCCTTCGACTTCGAGAAGGTCAAGGCCGTTGACCTTTTCTTCGACCATTCGTCGAACATTGAGTGTTTCAACCAGCCGTGGGGCTTCTTTCTTCAGGACATCCTCTACCGCCTGACAGAGTGCCACTTCCAGTTCGCTGCGCAGATCAGCTGGCATTCGCGCAGAGAGCAACCCCATCGGGCGTCGGTAGATCCATTCTTCGCTCTGCTCAAGCAGCACGGTTTCCAGTGCCTGCCGTGCCTGTTGGGACCGCAGTATTGCGAGCAGTTTATCAGCCAGCTGTTGACGGACTTTTTCGACTCCTCCTGCGGGGAGAACATCGTGCAACAGGCTATCAAAAGAGCGGTCCTTGACCCGATCAATGGCACCTTCCAACAGACCTAAAGCCGTCTCTGTTGCCCTCCGGGATTGAACCATATTAACGGCCTGCTCACGCGCGAAACGACGCACTCCGGCAACTTTTTCATAGGGAAGAGTTTCCAGATAACTCGCAAGGGAACGATCCAGCAGTTTGTCGACCCGCTCTCGCAGCATTGCCGCCAACTGCTGTTGAGTTTTCTCTTCTTTGAGCCACCCGGCAATTTCATCACCAGCCTTGTCAAGAAACTCGGGGATTTTATCGTAAATTTTTTCAAGGTTAACAAAACCACTCAGCAGTCCGGCCAGCCCGCCCAACGAGTCGAGAAAGGCATCGATGGACTGTTTCCCCTTGTCAATCATGCGAGCACGAAAATCTGGATCGTAAAGCATGCCACCAAATTTCTCGACCAGTGGCGGTATCTCCTTTTCCAGTTGTGTCAGAATCAATTCACTCAAATCGGCGGGCAGAAGTTCACGCAGCGGCCGGTCACTGGAAACCCAGCCCTCAGTTTTACGATCGACAAAATTCCCGACTCCTTCGGCAACCGCAGAAGAGGTCAGGAAACCACTCAGCTTGGAATCCAGATGGCTCTGCAGGTTTTGGTATCGTTCAGAAGTGAGAAAACTTGACAGGTCGCGAGCCAGCAGCTGGTCGCCTTCGCGCTGAAGATAGTCACGCAACTTTTTCTCAAAAGAATCGCTCGCCAGATAATCAAAAATCAATTTGACTGTCTTCCAGCGCAACAGATCAATAAACTCCCGGAAGCGATTCCGAAAGCGATCAGGAATCAGAGATTCGAGGGGGCCGAGGTCTCGATCAAGGAAACGACCAAGCTTTTCCGTCACTGCGGAGCGCAGCTCTCTCCGGATTCCTTCTTTTTCCAGCGCACTGCCGACATCAGCGGCGGTGAGCAGATGTTCGCCAACCATTTCACCCATCTTCCGCGCCAGCTCTTCACGTTTGCCGGGGATGATGCCGGGTGTCATGGGAATCCGCACTCCCAGAAACCACCAGGCTTTCAGCGGACGGAACAGCATACGGATGGCGATGTAGTTGGTTACATAGCCGATCAAAGCCCCGAGCAGCGGCGGTATCAGGTAAGGAAGAAACTGTTCAACGGTCATAGTGATCCTGTATCGTTGTTCTCCACCGAGAATCGGCAGCTGTTTTTCAACCGGGAAAAAGCCGGATGTTTCAACAGAAATTCCAGCAGCATGTCGGCAGCCAGTCCGTTAATTATGCCACTGATCAGAGAAAATAGCAGGAAGAAGGGTAACATCAGCCAGATTGATGGATGACGAACAATCAGTAGCCAGGCGATCAGCAGCTGCCCACTGGCATGACCCAGTGCGCCAAGGACCGACACTCCGACCGGCCCGATCCGTGGCCTAAAAAAACGAAAGCTGGAGGTCATCAGCAAGGTTGCCAGAATACCACCGGACATGGACAGTAGAAAAGCTGGAGAAAACAGAGTTCCGAGCAGCAAACTACCGATCAGAATCCGGCACAGGGTCACTACCCAGGCAGCCCGGACGCCATAAAGGAAGAGGGCGGTCAGGGTCAGGATGTTGGCCAGACCGAAGCGGAACCAGGGAAGCGGACTGGGGAGCAGATATTCCACTGCATGCAGCGCCACCGCAAGAGCGATAAAAAGCGCTAGAAAAACCCGCTTGCGTACCTCTTCCAATTGGACCGGATCAACGGCTGAGGAGATCATATGCCTCTCCTTCTTTTTCACCTTCGATACGAACCACGATCCGGTTCGGCACACAGGCCAGCAGATCTCCAGCCCGGCGAGCGTCCCCAAGACCAATACAGATTTTCTGCGGACAGGGAGAGCTGAGCACCCGGACTGCCCCGTCAGCTATCTCCATTCTGGTGGTGCCGAGAGGACCTTCAATTTCAAAATGCCGAGCATCGTCCAAGGGTGCGGTGAAGACTGTTCTATTATCAGCATCGACAACAATTCGTGAGCCTGATTGGCGGCCCCAAAGAAGCAGAAAAGAAGCAGAAACAAGAAGAGCGAGACTCAGCACCAGATAACGATCAAAACGGGTCAGTCGCTTCAGTGTCGCCCCTAGTGCCATTCCAGAATATCCTTAAGCCCACCGGTGGCCAGTTTGCTTCCATCAGCGGCAATCAGAAAACCTTCAACATCAGGCATCCGTTCCAACAGAGCCAGGCCTTTCTGTGGGCCGAGCACAAAAGCCGCGGTTGCCAGAGCATCAGCACTAGCAGCATCAGCGGCAACAACAGTCACACTTTGACAGCCTCGGGCCGGTCGGCCGGTCTGTGGATCGAACAGGTGATGATAGCGGAGACCTTCCTGTTCAAAATAGCGCTCATAGTCGCCTGAAGTCACCACCGCACGATTCTGCAAAGCAAGCGTTGCGATAATTTCTCCGGCCTTGCGGGGGTGCTGAATCCCGATACGCCAGGATTGTCCCTGACGATCTCCGAGCAGGCGGATATCCCCCCCGGCATTCACAGCTGCGGAGAAAATCCCGGCCTGACGAAGTTTTTCCACCGCGCGGTCAACGGCGTAGCCTTTCGCGATCCCCCCCAGGTCGATCTGTAACCCAGGTGTTTGTTTGCGAACCTGCTGCTCACTGATCTGCAACGAGTCAGGCCCGATACCCTTCAACGCCAGCGCGATAGATTGTTCCTCTGGAACTTGCGGCTGATCACTCTCGACACCCCAGAGCGGCATGAGTTTACCGAGGCCCATGTCAAAAGCACCATCGCTGCGCTGGGCGATCTTTAGTCCCAGGCCAAGCAGGGTCGCGGTCTCTTCACTGACGATCAGCGGTGCGTCAGCTGCCGAAAGTCGGCTCACCTCGCTCTTCGGAATATGCGTGGAAAAAAGTTGTTCCAGACGAACCATCTCGGCAAACGCAGCGTCGAGACCCTGCTCCAACAACTCCCGATCATCGCCATAGGCCTTGATTTCGACCAGAGTTCCCATAACCAAAGCGGTCCGTGACAGCAGAGAATCCTCTGCAGGCTGTCGTTGCCAAACAAAAAAAGCGACCATCAGCAACAGCAGAATCGGCACCAGCGAACGATTGAACAATATCAGCTCTTTTCTTCGATGATTTCACCGATCAGATCGTATTCAGAAGAATCGGTAATCTTCAACTGCACCAGTTGACCGACATCGGCCAGCCCGGAGGTGATCAGGTACTGTCCATCGACATCCGGTGCCTGCCGGGCGCTGCGCCCCTTGAGCAGCAGTTCCGTCTCTTCACTATAACCTTCGACCAGAACGGTTTCCGTGGTTCCGACCAGCTTGCGGTTCTTGGCAAAAGAGACTCGTGCCTGAGCACGCATCAGCTTGTTGAGGCGGCTTTTTTTGGTTCGGGCAAGAATCTGATTCGGCAGATCCGCAGCAAGAGTACCTTCTTCACGGGAATAACGGAAAACTCCGACCCGTTCAAAATGACCTTCCTTCACAAACGCAAGGAGCTTTTCATATTGCTCCAACGTCTCGCCCGGAAAACCGACAATAAACGAAGTGCGTAGAGTCAGGTCAGGGATACTGCTACGTAACTTTTTAAGCAGAGTGCGGATCTCTTTTTCGCTGACCCTGCGGTTCATCTGCTCAAGGATCTGGTCATCGATATGCTGTAGCGGGATATCAAGATAATTGCAGATTTTTTCCTCGCTTGCGATCAGATCGATCAGCTCATCGCTGATCCCATCTGGATAGGCATAGAGCAAACGAATCCATGAGATTCCCTCAACCTTGACCAGCTCACGCAACAGCTTTTCGATGCTGGCACCATCGTCGCGGTCAGCACCAAAAGCGGTGATATCCTGAGCGATCAGGTTGATCTCGCGCACCCCCTTTTCCGCAAGATTGCGCGCCTCCTGGCAGACTGAATCGATGGAACGAGACCGCAGGTTCCCCCGCAGTTGTGGAATGATACAGTACGAGCAGTGATTACCGCAGCCGTCGGCAATTTTAATATAGTTGCTGTAAAAAGGAGAAGAATTGACCCGTGGCGTTTCGTGATCATAAAGATAGGTCGGTGCGCTGATCTCCTGACTGGGGGTCTTTTTGTCCAGCTGTCGCTCAATCAGATCGACGATCCGCGGCGCATCTCCGGTACCGACGAACAGGTCGACCTCCGGCAATTCTGACGTCAACTGATCCTGATATCGCTGGGGAAGACAACCGCTGACGACCAACAACTGACAGGACCCACTCTCCTTGTAATCGGCAACCTCCAGAATGGTTTCAACCGATTCCTTTTTGGCGTCCTCGATAAACGAGCAGGTATTGATAATAATAATATCTGCCTGGCTTTCATCAGTGATGATTTCGAAACGTTCTTCCGGCAAATGCCCCAGCATAACCTCGGCATCGACGAGATTTTTAGGGCAACCGAGGCTGACCAGACTGATTTTAAATTTTTCCACGAATTCCATTCCTGATTGTTGATAGCGTATGGTTACTGAACAGGTTGCTGAAACGGAGCTAACTGCGCATGTTTTCGAATTGCAGCTCGATATCCAGATCTTTCCCTTTGAGCAGCTGCATGACTTCCTGTAGATCATCGATCTTCTTACCACTGACCCGAACCTGATCTTCCATGATCTGGGCCTGCACCTTGAGTTTGGACTCTTTGATCACCTTGACGACCTCTTTACCCTTCTCCTTGCTGATCCCTTGCATGATCGCTGCCTTCTGCCGAACAGCCCCTGCGGAAGCGGGTTCTTCTTTGGCATAGTCGAAGCATTTTGGCGAAACATTGCGATGAACCAGTTTCCCGATCAGGATATCCTTGATCGCCTGCAACTTGTAATCGTCCGCAGCAAGAATGGTCAAACTATCTTTCTCCAGTTTGACTTCGTTATGGGTCCCCTTGAAATCGTAACGTTGATCGATCTCTTTAATCGCCTGATTGACAGCATTATCAACCTCTTGCATATCAACCTTGGATACAATATCGAAACTTGGCATGGCTTTTTCTCCTCACAAATAAATAAGAAGCTCATAGAATCAGTGACTTATAACACAAAAACGCCCCGAAAAGAAAGTTACGGAGCGGTCAGTGACAAAGCAATTTTTTACAGAGCAATCAATAACTCAACCCCTGTTCTGAGGAACGAACGACTTCCACACCTGCCGGCCGTTGAAAGCGAAACATTTCATCAGAAAGGTCCTGATTAATTTTGACCTTAATGAAAGAAAGAGCGGTCCGGTTTCCGTTAGGGTCGACAACAATCGTGGTCAGAATCGGAAAAATCCTGCCTATCCTTTTCTTTGCCGTAAAGTCTTCAACGACCTGCCGAGCAACAACCACTTCCAGCCGGTCAATATATTGCGATGCCTTACGCGGCCTCAAAGTCAGTACAGGGTTTCCATCAGGATCATGTTTCTCTTCTGCCCACTCGACCGAAAAATCTCGACTCAGGTTGCCCAATCCGCTCAAGAAAGTAACCGGATTTTCACCCTGTTGCCCGGAGACCTGACTCATCTCACTCTCTATGACCTGTTTGTTTTCGGGTAGATAGAACCACATGGTCTGTCCATCAGAAACAATTTCCTGAATCGCCGGTTCACGGTACAACCAACGAAACATGGTAATGGCATCTTCTGTTTTTGCTGTACGGAGAAACCTGAAACTGACAGACCCTTTTCCATACTGAGTTCGCCCGATGGAAGCAATATGCGATTCCTGTAAAAAATCCGCCTGGAAATTATCGATTCGTGGACCCTTGACCTGCTGCGGATCAATATGGAAAGGGAGCTCCAGGGCCATCAAAACATCCTGTAACTTTGCAGTTTCAGTGGCATCTGCCGTATTGAAAAATCCCAGCAGTAAAAACAGAAACAGGGCAAGTCTCTTCATTGTTATCTCCTGATTTCGCAACAAGCTTTGGTCTTGGAAAATGGTATCAGGGGGTCGCCACCGAATCAACATTGCGGGCCGTCTCCACCGGAATAAACTGTTCGAGAGATTCAGCAGCGAGCTGGAAAAAGACCTGCCCCTCAATCAAGACCCCGTCAAGGGTATCACAATCAAGACGGGCCTGCACCAGGCTGGGTTCATGCTGAAGACAGCAGCTATGGCATTGCTCTTTCAACGTCAGCCAGGGGCCAGACAGGAAGGTTGGTGGAGAAGGGTAGGCTCGAAGCTTGATCTGGTCATCTAGGCTTGCCAGAACACCTGAAGCAAAAATATTGCCGACCTCGTTGAGTGTGGACCGCAGAGGATCTCCTTTCAGGTCAGTCGGAGGGTTCTGGCGCAATAATAATCCGGCCAGCCGACAGGCATTGTCAGCTGAGAAAACAAGAAGTATTGCGCCTTTAATGATACCTTCAACCTCCAGACAAACCCCTGCCAGATGCTGGTCCCTCCAATCTGCAAGAAGGGTTTCTTCCTTCGTCTTATGGATCCGGAATTTGTGCCCGCCCTCAAGAAACCGGGACAACATTTCTGCGGCCTGATCCATTCCAGCCTGAACCTGCAAACGGAAAAAGCTGAGCTGGGGGTCTTTTTCTTGTTCACTTAATATCACTTTTATCTGTTCCCTTTAGCGACGGCGCTCCAAAAAACCTTGTACGTCAAGAATAAAGACCACCCGACCATCACCTAGCACCGCACCACCATTGGTTCCACGCAGCCGATCAAAAGGTGGCGGCAACTTTTTGACAAACACTTCCTGATGACCTGAGATCTGATCAACCACCAAACCAACCTTACGGCCAAACAGCTCCATAACCACCAATGAGATCTGTTCAACAGCAGGAGGCACCGACATCCTCAGAACTTTTCGCAAAGAAATCAGAGGCAGCTTTTCCCCTTCGAGCTCAATCATCAGTTGTTTGCCGCTGGTTATTATATCCTTTCGGTCAACCTGTTGGGTCTGTAGAATACGGGACAACGGTAGAGCCAGAGACTTGCCTTCACATTTAAACAGAAGAAGTTTGATGATGGCTACGGATAGTGGCAGTTTCATGGTGAGACAACTGCCTTGTCCAACTTTGGAGTCGATCAGCAGTGTGCCACCAAGTTTTTCGACGGCCGCCTTGACGACGTCCATACCAACCCCTCGACCGGAGGTTTCTGTCACCTGATCTGTTGTTGAAAATCCAGGGTGACAAATCAATTGTAGGACATTGGAATCACTCATTGATTCAGCCTGTTTGGAACTTAATAGCATTTTTTCCAATGCCCGCTCACGGATTATTTGTGGATCAATCCCGCGACCATCATCTTGAATCTGGATCTGCACATGGGACCGGTCACGCCAGACTTTGACCTTGACCGTCCCTTTATCTTCAATACCATGATCTATTGAATTGCGGACCATATGGACAAGAGGATCAGCGACCTCTTCCAGAATCGTCCGGTCCAGCTCAATCTCCGCGCCTTCAACCTTTAAAGTGATTTCTTTGCCATTTATGCGACAAAAATCGCGAACCACTCTCGGAAGGCGCTCGGTAATGCTCCCTACCGGCATCATCCTTACCTTCAAAACCTGGCCATGCAGATTTTTCACCAGCTTTTCAAGCTGACCCAGACCATCGTTCAATTCGCGCCAATTCTGATCACCTAGTGCCGTCTGTAACATATGACGGTTAGTGACCAGTTCCCCTGTCAGATTGATAAATTGATCGAGCAACCTGGTGTCTACACGAACAGTTCCACTGGTTACACCGTTCCCTCTGCGATCATTTTGTCGACGATCCTGTTTACGATTTTCTTCAGGAGGCGGTTCTGTAGAAAAAATGAGTTCTGAAATTTCTGGATAGTCCTGAAATGCCTGTTTTATCTCCTGCTCGTTCAGCTTAGTTGTCAGGCTGAACTGCAGTCGACGATGATCCTGACCATCCATGATCTGCTTGAGCTCGGGAGATAGGTTTTCCACCGTCCCCAACACTTCCAGCTGTTTGAGCACCAGTAGCAGTCGGACTGAAGGTGAGACCACATTTTCCTGTAAGCCCAGCTTGAGAAAATGGATAATAGTCTCTGATGATTCTGGAATATTTTCCTCGACTGCCTGTTCCGCATCAGGTTCCTGTTCCATGAACCCTGAGATATCTCGCTCAGGAAGGTCAGTGGAGATATCTTCGTGTAACTCTTCGAGCAGATCGACACCGGCCAATAAGCGATCAATCCCAGACCGACTGAGTTCTCCATCCTTGCGGAAATTATCAAGGGAGTCTTCTAAATGGTGGGCCAATCCGGCCATCTGCTCGTAGCCCATCGATGCCGCCATCCCTTTAATGGAATGAGCCGCCCGAAAAAGCGCATTGATCCCTTCAGAATCCGCAGAGTTTTCTTCCGCTTCAACCAGAAGAGACCCCATGCTCCGGATATGTTCCTCCGTTTCTGAGAGAAACATCGCTTTGAATTTGGCCATATCCATGGGCTAAACCAATCTGCCGCCGCTGCTGATAAAAACAACGGGCCAGTAATGTAAAATCGTTATGCCATCGCTCGGTTAACGATACGCAGAACCTGCTCCGCTTGAAACGGCTTGACGATAAAATCTTTCGCTCCTGCGTTGACTGCCTCCAGCACCATGCTTTCCTGACCGAGAGCGCTGCACATAACGACTTTAGCAGCAGGATCGCTGGCAATAATATCAGCCACTGCCTCTATACCGCTACGTAACGGCATGACGATATCCATTGTCACCAGATCAGGTTTCAGCAATTGAAACTGTTCAAACGCCTTCCTGCCATTTTCAGCCTCACCAGCAACATCCCATCCGGCCTGCTCGAAGATGTCTCGCAGCAAATCCCGCATAAACTGCGCATCATCAACTATTAAAACCCGTTTTGACATCATATCCTCCTGAAGAGTCAGACAAATTGTTCAATTCGTTCGCGTAATATTTGCAAATCAACCAGACGGATACGCTCCCCATCGCTGTCGAGAACGTTCCGAACACATTCCCTATCAAAAACATTTTGACATGGTTTGATCTGCTCAGATTCAAAACTGAGAATTGAGCGGACGCTGCTGACAGCTAGCACCAGAGAGAAATCCTCGGTTGCCGGAACAATTAACCGCGATGCTCTCGAGCCTTTTTCAAAACCAAACAGTAGAGGCAAATCCAACACTGGAAGAATACGTCCATGAAGATTGATAGCCCCTAAAATCCCTTCGGGAGACCCCGGCAGATAATAAATCATCGCATCGTCAACGACTTCCTGAATGTGCGTAAGTTCCAGCCCATAAAGCCCCTCTCCGAGCAAAAATGGCAAGACCTGACTCATGAATTCTCCGTCGTATCTTCAATACCCAACTGAAACCGACTTACGGAAGTCAACAATTCCTCTGCCAAGTGGGACAGTTTCTGAGAGGAGAAAGACATTCGTTCCATAGTCATCGATTGCTCTTCTGTGGCCGCAGAAACCTCTTCGGTTGAGACAGCATTTTCTTCGGCAACCTGTGAAATCTTTTCGATTGCCGCAACAATATCTTGTGCGCTGCCGATCTGGCTTTCGGCCAGCTCATTGATACTATTTGCTTTTGTCTGAGCGTTTTCAGCCCGATCAGTAATTGCATGAAAAACATCACTAACAGTATCGACCGACTTGCGGCCCGCATCGATCAGCTGTCGGCTCCGACCCATAGATTCTCGAACCTCGACACTCTCTTTTTTGGTAGTTTCGATCAGTCGGGTAATTTCCGATGCTGATTCACCTGCACTCTCAGCCAACTTGCTGATCTCATCCGCAACAATAGCAAATCCGTGGCCATACTCTCCGGCACGTGCCGCTTCAATCGTCGCATTCACAGCGAGTAAATTGGTCTTCTGCGCGATATGAGTAATCACATCGACAATAGACCCAATCTGCTGCACATGTTCGCTAAAGGCAACAATCTGAGTGCCATTTTCATCAACCTGAGCTAGGACCTGTTTCATATCCTCTACAGCAGTACTGGCCATCACCTCACCCTGCTGGGCGGTACTGGTCGTTTCTGCCGCCGATGTCGTCAGCTTTTTTGCTGATGAAGCGACCAGTTCAATCGACATGGCCATCTCCTTGACCACGCGTAAAACGGTATCCACCATCTCCGCCTGCGTCTCCGCACCACGACTGATCTGTTCAATGGTTCCAGCAACCTGATGAGACGTCGCTGTCATCTCTTCCGCTGTGGCAGAAAGACCCTGCGACGATTCGTTGACCCGCAATGAGGAGGTGCGAATCTGACCAACCAGTTCGCGCAAGCTATCAACGACCATATTAAGCGAATTTGCCAGATCTTCCGTTTCGTCACTGGCAATACCCTTGCGCAAGCGAATTTTTCGACTCAGGTCGCCACCACTTAGACGTTCCGCCCCTGATGTCAGAATACCGATATTAGAGGTGAAGGCCTTGGAAAACGCCCAGCCAAAAATCAATCCGACGAGGAGTGCACCCAATGTCGCAACAAGTTGCTGTAAATGCTCTGGAATGCCCAGATGAGGCACCAGTCCATTCAACAGGACAATGGAACCAACCACCACAATAAATCCAACGATGAACTTGTGACTGATCTCAATACGCAT
>Ga0102812_10002733_pt1 | contig 11812 bp, 11 predicted proteins | sample ColrivemetaGS713_FD_79334 | JGI IMG/M metagenome (GOLD analysis project Ga0102812, IMG submission 79334) | Estuarine microbial communities from the Columbia River estuary - Flood tide ETM metaG S.713 | ecosystem: Environmental > Aquatic > Marine > Intertidal zone > Estuary | place: USA... | reverse complement strand
CTTGTCCCCCGAAGAGATCAAGCAAAAGGGCGGCAACCAGAGTATCATCCATGTGGATTGGATGATGGGGTCGGATGCTGTGGATATTGACGGAATCACCAAGACCGGTGAACGGGTGCCAGTGATGCGTGGTGGAGAATGGGCGTGACTGGCGCTTGCGCTGGCGCGTTCTTTTGAACATATAGATGCTAGCTTTAGGAGACTTCAAGATGCGTGCACGAATCTACAAGCCAGCGAAGACCGCCATGTCGTCAGGCACTGCGAAGACAAAGCATTGGGTGCTTGAACACGTGTCCGAGACTGCACGCGAAGTTGACCCGTTGATGGGTTGGACGTCTTCGACGGACACCCAAGCGCAAGTCAAACTGGAATTCGACAGCAAAGAGGCGGCGTTGGATTACGCCAAAGAGCACGGTATCGAAGCGGTTGTGCAAGAACCAAAGTCCAGGGGCGTAAACATCCGCCAAGGCGGCTATGGCGAAAACTTTGCAACAAATCGTCGTGGAGCGTGGACGCACTAAAGTCTGTAAATCGGGGTAAAGTTGTCTCGGAATCGGGATGAAGATCCCGCGGAAAATATCTTTAAACCTCATATAGGGCATCCTCTAGCTGCCGTTACTACATGTTGATTTTTTCCGCCTGAAACCATTTGAAATATACTGAAAGGCAGAGAAAGTAGCTTCTTCATGAGTTTCTGCGCGTAGGTCTTGGCAGACCAATGAAGCTTTCTGGGATCTATCTCAATAAAAGTATCTTTCGATCAAATCGCCTTCCCAATGCCACGCCACGGCACGGCCCGGTCTTCTACTTCTGCAGGTCTGTCTCGGATTGTTACCGCGTCGTTGAACTTGCCCAAACCGCTGCGCTTCATTGTGGCATGGCGCGACCGGCGAATGGCACGCGTTGACCGCAAATGCGCAAGCAATTCCTTCTTAAGTACGCCGCGTGTCTGGATAAACGGGCTTCGGTAGATAGTCTCATGCGAGACGCGCTTGCTCTCATCATCTGGATGTTCTCGCATCAGCCAGCCTGCGATTTGTTGCGGGGACCATTTGCGGATCAACTTGGCCGATATCGCGCGGCAGAGATAGGCGTTCCCGTTCTGCTTGCAGAGCTTTGGCCTATGAGCACGGCCCCATGCTGCTGCATCTGACGGCGCAGCGCGGTGTAGTCTTGCGCCCCCGTTTCGCCTGACTTCGCAGCTGATAGTGGAAGCTGGTCGTTTCAGGGTTCGGGCAATTGAACGCAAAGACATCTTGGCACGCAGGCCTCGGGATATCTCCTCTCGGTCGATCAGGGTCAGCGCGAGGCGTGATCTCATGCGGTTCGGCGGACGGATACCGCCAGTACGCGCAAGGAGCGGATAAATCGATGACGACGAGCGATCAAAGCCACGCCCAATCGAGTTCATCGACTCCCCACGTTGCCATCGATCCCATATCTCTGACTTCTGTTTATCTGTGAAAAATACGCGGCGACGATACTTCATTGGGCACACTCCATCTCTTCCTAAAGATTAAAGTGTTGCGACGACCAGTTGAAACCGCACCGCTCTTAAGACGTTCACCTCCACCCAGATCATGCAAGCGCAGCGAACGGCGGCTATGCGGGCTGCGATCGCAGCATCTTGACCCATTGGCCAACGGCAGCAATGGGCCGTGATTTCAGGATCAGTTTTTGCCGCTTCCCGAAAGCGGACTTCGGCTGCGATGCAGAATGTCGGTAAAATGGGCTCGGAGCCGCCGTTGAATGCGGCGCGGCATCTGCAAAATCACAGATTTAAGGGAAGTCACTGACGGCCCATAGCTGCTGCTCGCCAAGGTGACCGCCGCTGCAGCGCAGCTTCACCAGACCGGACATTCGTGCAACTTGCAGCATTTTCGGAGAGTGAAGGTCGGCAGAGCGGGACTTTTCAGTCCTTGGCTGCACGCGCCCCAATGTCCGTTTTTAATAACTTTACTTAAGAAAGGGGCATCGGAGTAAACCGACGCCCCCTGTGCAGTATCTCACGCACTGGAATACCTAGACTCGTGGTAGTTTACACATCGATGGAAAACCTTGAAGAAATGATCTCGGATGGTCGGGTTCTGCGTATTCTAAAGGGCTTTGAAGATAAAAGCCGATCGCATTGGATCGTCTATCCAGAGCGTCGTCATATTCCGCGCAGGATACGTGTGGCAGTGGAGTACCTTTTAGATCGGTCGGAAGATCAGCGGATGTAGTGAGGGCTCGCTTGCTTGACGCGACTTAAGCGTGCTTAGTCAGCGACGTGGGCGTAGACAGTATTTCGAGAAACACCAAGTTGGCGCGCTGCCAAGGCAACATTCCCATTACAGTCGCGCAATGCCTTTCGTATTTCGATACATCTTACTTCCTTGATCATCTGACCGACGCAGCGCGTACACGCCGAGACCCCAAGCTGACGTTGACCCAAAATCCGAGTCACACCTTCTTGTCTTATGATTCCTTCGTGGTGATGGATTGCAAGCGTACGCAGCTTTCGGTTCAAATCGGTTAGATTGTGATCAGCAGTCATCATCTTAAGCGCCTCTGTGCCGTTGTTTGAAAGCGTGTGTTGAGGGGAGATTGCGGCAAGCATCGCGCAACACAGATGTCGAAAATCAGAGCGGCTTAAGAGTTTGGGCAGGTAGAGCGAAAACCCAGAAAGCCGATCGTATAAGGTGCGTAATGGGCCTATTGCGTCGTTCAAGCTGGCAGAATTCTGCGCGCTGCTGATTATGATCCATTCGCCGTCAGCCAGCAGCGGATTGCGCCGTTGAATGACACGATTGAGCAAGGTGTTCAGGCTTGGCGCGATTTCAATCGGCAGCAGATCAACCCTATCGAGATACAGCGTGCCGCCCTTGTTGAGGTCAATGGTATCTTGCTTTTTGGACGTCACATCTGCTTTGGATTTCATCTGTGCGATAAGCTGGCCTTCGACCGCGTCTAAATTGAGTGTCTCACACTCGACAAGGACGAATGCTTGATCAGGGTGAAGTTGATCATGTATCTCCTCGGCCGTTGTGTTTTTCCCGGTTCCGGGTGCGCCAACAATCAAAACAGGCAGGCCTTGTTGGGCAGATTTTCTGCCTAACCGAAGGTTTTGGCGCAAGGCTTCATCTTCGAAAACGCGCCCGGTCCCTACGTCTCCTGCTGCCTTTGGAACGCGATAGATCGGATCGGTCGGCAGCAACACTTGCGTATTCGTAAGTTTGGTACGTGCCAAGTGGGTAAGCCTGAGGCGTGCAAAGTACCCAGACCTCAGCCAATCACTAATTTGAACGATTTCGCCCCTACATATTTGTTCGATCAAGGGTCGGAACTGCCCCATAAAGACGTCTTGGAATTTGATCGCATTAGCAAGATTCAAACCTGTCAAAAGCTCCCCGGTGCGACGGTTTGCCCCCGTTATCTGGCCGTCTTCGTTGAACGCAATCATGCCGACATTTTGGGTCTTGAGGTATTCTTGACGGGGATGAAATTGGATTATGTGTTCGCCGCGATGATCCTCCACGAATAAGCGGTTTTCAACGTTTTGCGCGGCAAGGTTTACCAACGCGAGGGTATGATACTGTCTGGCGGTCACTTCGGAAGACGCATCCAGCAACCCTATTAATTGGCCGCTACTGTCAAAAATGGGAGCAGATAGGCACGATACCGTACCTTCTTTTGCGAAGAAATGTTCGCGGCCCGTGACGTTACAAGACGCACCGGTATGAAGTGCTAGCCCAAGGGCGTTGGTGCCGCGTATTTCCTCGCTCCAGATTGAACCGGGGAGGATACTTTTGCCGCAAGTGGACGTGCGAAATTCTTCATCCAAAATTTGATCAAGCACGACACCGTCACTGTCTGCGAATGCCACCAGAAAATTCGATCCAGCGATTTGTGCGCTCAGTAATTCCAATTCTGGCCTGACAAGACGCATCACGCGATCTTGCTGATCGCGACGCTGATGAAGGTCGGTGTGAGAAACGACACATTCCTCGGGTTTACCAACGGGGTCCAGGCCAAGTCGCATGCACCGTCGCCAGCTGTCTGCGATCGTCTCTGGCACGGCTCCATACGCGAACTTGCCGTTCACCTCGAGGGCGTTGCGGGCTTTATCAAATGCTGTTTTCATGAGCGCCCTTCCTAGCGTTAAAGGTGAACATGGCAAAAAAGCCCCAACAAACAAAGCCAATTCCAATATTTGTTCATTTATTGAGCACATAAATAACTGCGATATGCAGAAACTGAACACTTGCAGTCAAATCTGCGGAGGCAGTGAGTGCTAGGCAGAAACTCACAGACATTTATTTCCGGAGAGTCCCATGAAGGCCCAAGTTCTACATAAATATGATGACGATCTGACTGCACCTTCGTGGGTCGATTACATCGATGTGCCGGATCCTGTCATTACCAAAGGGTCGGACGTAATTGTTCGCATTGGTGGTGCAGGGGTGTGCCGCACCGATCTGCACGTCATCGAGGGCATTTGGCGGCCGCATATGGACCCGAACGGAAACGAATTATTGCCGCTTATCTTGGGACATGAAAATGCAGGTTGGGTCGAAGACGTCGGCCCCGAAGTGGAAGGCTTGAAAAAGGGTGATCCGGTGATTATCCACCCCAAGATTTCGAACGGGACGTGTATTGCCTGTCGTCGTGGCCAAGACATGCATGGCGAAGGCACGTTTCCTGGGCTCGATTCTGATGGTGGCTATGCTGAGGCTTTGGTTACATCGGAGCGCAACATCATCAAACTGCCCAAGTCACTGTTGCCCAAAGAAGTCGCACCGTATTCTGACGCGGGACTGACAGCGTACCGTGCTGCCAAAAAGGCAACGCGGCACCTGTTACCCGGTGAGTACTGTGTTGTGATCGGCGCTGGTGGTTTAGGTCATATCGCCATTCAAGTTCTGCGTGCGATGTGTGCCGCAGAGATCATCGTTGTTGATACATCTGATACGTCACTGGCCCTCGCGGGTGAATGTGGTGCTGATCATTTGGTAAAAGCCGATGGTGGCGAAGTCGATGCAATTTTGTCCCTTACCAAAGGTCACGGCGCCGAAGCCGTACTTGATTTTGTTGGCGAAAAGGGTACGACACGCAAGGGTATCGCGATGACGCGAGCGGCTGGTAGTTATTACGTGGTTGGGTATGGCGAAGATATTCAGGTGCCCACCGTTGATCTAGTTATTTCCGAAAAGAACATCATCGGCAATCTTGTCGGCACGTGGGCAGAGCTGACTGAGCTGATGGAATTGGCCCATCGTGGGCTAGTTGACCTGACCACCCAGGAATACGCGTTGAGTGATGCAAATCTCGCGCTGCGTGACCTTCACGATGGGAAGATCCGTGGTCGTGCGGTTCTGATCCCCTAATCCCACCAAAATTGAATCTATCGCGAGGGCCACAAAACTGTGGCCTTCGCATGATCCGCGAGGAGCGGTTCACATTAATATCCAACGGGAGGACTAACATGAAATATCGGTTTACAACTTCGGCCTCGGTGCTGGCGATTATCGCCTCATCTGCGGTGCCTGTCTCGGCACAAGATTACACACGTTTTGGCATCGAACAGGACCTGCCGGGTACCTGTAGCTATGCAGCGACAGACGCCAAGGATTATTCTGGGCGCACTTTGAACATCATCACCCACGCGATCCCTGTCATCGGGGAACCCACCGCGCTTCACGCGGAACAGTTTGCTGAGTTGACCGGAGCCGAAGTTAATGTCGTTCACGTGCCATTTGGTGATCTGTTCCAGCGGATCATGATCCCATTCCAAAGTGAGCAGAACGCCTATGATGTGATGTTCTATCCATCACTTTGGATTGGTGATTTCAGCCGCTTCCTTGCCCCTGTGCCAGAGGCCTATGTCAACTCAACGGGCATGATGGATGTTACTCCAAGCTTTACGGGTGTTGCGACGTGGAACGGCGAAATGATCCAGTACCCAATGGACGGTGATCGCCACTATCTGAAGTTCCGCACAGACGTCTTTGATAATGCCGAAGTGCAGGCCCAGTACCTCGCCGACACGGGGAATGAATTGACTGTTCCCGCGACGTGGGAGGAGTACAATCAAGTCGCCGCATATTTCAACGCGTCCGATTGGGACGGAGATGGAGAGTTGAACTATGGCTCTGCAGAAGTCGCCAAGCGCGATGATCTGATGTTCTCAGCGTTTATCAGCCGCGCGGCACCCTATGCCAAGCATCCGGATGTCCAAGGCGGGTTTTTCTTTGACCTTGAGACAATGGAACCGTTGATCAATACGCCGGGTTTCGTGCGCGGACTTGAGCTGTTTATCGAAGCTCAGGCCAGTTTCCCTCCCGGCGGTACTAACTTTGGGTTGGGCGACGAGATCTTCTCGTTTGGCGGTGGTCAGACTTTGATGAGCTATAGCTGGGATGACGCCTATATTCAGGCCAATCAAGAAGACAGCCGGATCCGAAATATGGTCGCAGCCGCACCGTTACCGGGGGCTTCCGAAGTTTGGAATCGCACAACTGGTGCATGGGACACATTCGAGACACCTAACCGCGCACCTTATATGACGTGGGGCTGGTCTTCAGCAGTGTCTTCAATGTCCGAGGAGCAAGAGATGGGATTTGATTTCCTTTGCTTCTTCTCCAACGAAGCTAACGCTGAACATGACATGCAGATCGGTCGCTTTGGTGTGAACCCTTACCGCAACAGCCATTTCGATATTGATTATTGGAAAGGTCAGGGTTGGGCTGATAAAACAGCGCAGACTTATGTCACGACATTGTCTGAGATGGAGGAAAGCCAAAACCGTGTGTTTGACTTGCGTGTTCCCGGTGTAAGCCAGTTCATGTCGTCAATGGCGAATGGTGTGGCTGAAGCGATGGCCGGTCAGAAAACGGCGCAAGACGCGCTGGATGATGTTGCGCAAGAATGGGCTGAAATTGCTGATCGCATCGGTAAGGACCGTCTGCGCGACGCATATGCCAATGTTGTGACACTTGAAGACAACGAAGGTTGATGACGAGAGGTGGGCGCGCAATGACGCCCACCTCAACTTTCGGGGTAAATACCATGCTATCGTCTAAACACTTTTTCTTGTTGCCAGCGCTTTTGACGTTGGTCGCAATCATCCTTTTCCCACTTCTGTTCACCATCCGCGTGAGTTTTTCGAGCTGGGATGTGTTCCAGTCGGGCCTTGATTACATCGGCGGTAAGAACTACGGGCGCGTCTTAGCGGACGAACGGTTTTGGCAGAGCCTAGGACGGCTGTCATTGCTGTCATTGATCTCGGTGTCTCTGCAATACACGTTAGGGTTTGCGCTTGCGCTTGCAGTCTGGAAACAGGTTCGCGGCGGGCGGTTCTTGCGGGTTTTGTTCCTCATCCCGATGATGACCACACCGGTGGTTATGTCCGTGATCTGGCGGACAGTTTTTCACGAAAGCCTTGGCCCCGCGAACGACATTCTGGGAATGTTTGGCATTGGCGCGGTGCCATGGCTGTCCAGTGCGACCGGGGCCTTCATTAGCGTCCTGATTGTCGAAGTCTGGCAGTGGACCCCGTTTATGTTCCTTTTGTTGTTGGCTGGTTTGGTGTCGCTTCCACGCGAACCTTACCTTGCCGCCGCAATTGACGGCGCAGGCACTTGGCGCACATTTTGGCAGGTTACGTTTCCGCTCATGGCACCGATCACAATCGGTGCACTGATCATCCGGCTTATCGAAGCCTCAAAGATCATGGACACGGTCTACGTCTTAACTTCGGGCGGGCCGGGAACAGCAACTGAAACCTCATCCTACTACATCTACATTCGCGGCCTGCGCGACTTTCAGATTGGGTACTCGGCGGCGTTGTCGCTGGTTTATTTGGTCATCATGATTGTCAGCCTCACCGTGATTGCAAAGCTATTGCTGCGATTGCTGGTCGGAAAGGTCGGTTAACATGAACAAGTTCTATCACATCCTGAAAACCCTGTTCCTCTTTGGCTGGTCACTGTTTGTCGTCTTTCCATTCCTTTGGGCACTAACAACATCGTTCAAGGACGCCAATGCCATCACAAGCGGTGCAACCTACATCCCTTGGGTGGATTATGAACCCTCAACACAAGGCTGGACCTCGCTTTTCACAACAGGATCGCAGGGGATTAACATCGTCGGTCCGTTCATCGATTCCGCCGCAGTGACCTTGATCGCAAGTCTAGTCAGTCTGGCACTCGGGACCTTGGCCGCCTACGGGCTGTCGCGGTTTGAATATCGGTTGGGTTTTGTTAAAAATGCTGACATCACGTTCTTCTTTATCTCGCAACGGATCATGCCACCCATCGTTCTCGCGATCCCATTCTTCCTGATGCTCAAAGAGTTAGGCGCGCTGGATACGATCTTTGGATTGGTGCTGGTCTATGTAGCACTCCTGCTGCCCATCGCGGTCTGGGTCATGACTGATTTCTTTGCCGGTATCCCAAAAGAACTCGACGAGATGGCGATGACCGACGGATGCAGTCCGATTGGTGCGTTTTTTCGGGTTATCCTACCCAATTCAGTTCCTGGCCTCGTCGTGGCAGGCATGTTCTGCCTCATCTTCGGGTGGAACGACTTCTTCTTCGCCTTCACTCTCACATTCACCGAGACCCAGCTTTTGCCGGTCTCAATCGTGTCCCTCAATTCATCCGTAACCCCTTGGTGGTCGCTGTCAGCATTCGCATTGATTTCGGTCGCACCATTGGCCTGCGTCGCGGTCATTGTTGAACGTTACATGTCGCGCGGCACTATGTCGGGGGCCATCAGGTAGATATCATGCTTCAAGTTGACCAACTCACGACCGATGATCCCAAAGTCTCTTTGCAGGACATTTCATTCCAGTTTGACGCGGGGAACATATATACGATTCTTGGACGAACCGGTGCGGGAAAGACCGAACTTTTGCGTGCTTTGATGGGGCTTAATCCGTTGGTTGAAGGGGACATCCAACTGGATGGCCAAAGTATCGCCAAACGGCCAGTAAAAGACCGCAGCATGTCGCTCGTGTATCAGCAGTTCATCAACTATCCGCATCTAAGCGTTTTGGACAACGTGGCGTTCCCGCTGCGTCGTCAGGGCAAAAAGAAAGCAGAGGCGCAATTACTTGCGGCCAAGATGCTGACGACAGTTGGTCTGGGTGATTTCTTACAACGCCGTCCTGCGCAGCTTTCGGGTGGGCAACAACAGCGTGTTGCGTTGGCCCGTGCCATGGTCAAAAAATCACGCATCCTGATGCTGGATGAGCCGTTGGCCAATCTGGACTACAAACTGCGAGAACAACTGCGCGAAGAATTCCCAAGATTGGTCGCCGGAAATGATGACAGTGTAATCTTGTACACGACCACCGAACCGCGCGAGGCGATGGAATTGGGCAACACGATGATCGTCATGACCGATGGACGCATCGTTGCCAGTGGCCCACCTGCTGACTTGTTTGCGCATCCCCCGACAAAAGACGCCGCAAGCGTGATCAGCGACCCACCGATTTCGTTTATCTCAGGTTTTGTTCGCAGCGGTGCGCTTTACTTTGGCGAAGGTCAGTTGGCCCCGAACAATGGCCTGCACCTGCCACCGGATGGCCCCGTCACTATCGCGCTTCGCCCCGATGCAATTGAACCTGGGGGTGCATTCAACGCGACAATTGGTCTTTCTGAATTCAGTGGGTCTGAAACCATCGTGCACCTCGATTTCGATTTCGGCCGTGCGATTATGCTGGTTGAGGGCATCGAGACCTTTGTAGCGGGGACCCGCCTAAGCGTGTCCATCCAAACTGAACACATCATGCTGTTCGCATCGGACGGGCAAAACATCACGACAAGGACCAAGTAAATGGCTGAAATCGTACTCGAAAACCTTGGGCATAGTTATCTGCCTGACCCGAAAGACGACGCCGACTTTGCGCTCAAACCAGTCAATCTCACTTGGCAGGATGGCAAGACCTACGCGCTTTTGGGTCCATCAGGCTGTGGCAAAACGACGATGCTTAACATCATTTCCGGGATTGTCGCCCCCTCTCATGGACGCCTGCTTTTTGACAGGCAAGATGTCACCCAAACACCAACGGTTGAGCGCAACATTGCGCAGGTGTTTCAGTTCCCTGTGATCTATTCGACCAAGACAGTGCGCCAAAACCTTGCGTTTCCGTTGGAATGCCGTGGCGTGGCACCTGAGCGCATCAAAGCCCGCGTCGCCGAGGTCGCGACACTTTTGGATCTGGATTACGCGCTTGATATGCCAGCACGAAGGCTGAGCGCGGATCAAAAGCAACTGATTTCTTTGGGGCGCGGTCTTGTGCGCGAAGACGTCAGCGCCATCCTTCTGGACGAACCGTTGACCGTGATTGATCCACAAATGAAGTTCATGCTGCGCCGCAAGCTGCGCGAGATTAACCGCGAGACCGGCATGACAATGATCCTCGTAACCCACGATCAAAGTGAAGCCATGAGTTTCGCGGATGAGATCGTGGTGATGAGGGATGGATTGTTACAACAGTCCGGCACTCCTGCAGAGCTATTCTCACGACCCCAGAACGACTTTGTCGGCTACTTCATTGGTTCGCCGCCGATGAACATGATTACCCTCGAATCTCGTGATGGAGCCCTCGGGACCGATGCGCTTGATTTGACCAAAAATTTGACGATTGGCACCGCAGGGTCTCGGCATCAATTGGGCATTCGACCAGAGCATGTATCGCTCGTGGCTGCTGATGCTGAAAATATTGGTGTTGGTACGATCAAAAAAATCGAACATCTTGGCGTCGACGGCGTCGTAACTTTGCAGTTGGCGACTGGTGTTTTGATCAAAGCAAAAACACGAAATCACGTTGAGATGAGTGTTGGTCAAACCCTGGGCGTCAACGTGCGAACCGATGACGCACTCTTGTACATCGAAGGCTCACTCGCACACGCAGAGTGACCCCGACCTGCCGAGAGCGAGGGGCCGCCCCTCGCGCGGAAACGGCCATAACAACGCCGATTTGGGTCGACTCGATTGTTCAGACTTTGAAAATTGTAACGCGGGTCAAATGCAGGAAACCAATACTGGAATCCGCGTGCTCGGTCCGTAGACAGGTTGGAAAAGTAGTGAACCAAATGCAGTTCCGAACCGGAGGAGGAGCTAGTGCCGCACACAATCAAGTGCTTAGTTTCATCAAAAAACGTGAGAGAACAATAAAAGACGTCAAATCAAACCGAAGAATGATTGTAGTAGCGGCATAATACCACTCCCTGCCTGATCACTGATAAGCATTATTCAGAGGAGAAAACATGACCAAACTTGTGCACAGTATGATCAGGGTTCTGAATGAAGCGGTGTCAGTCCAATTCTATTATGATACCTTTGGACTAGAAGTAGTCGACCGGCTGGACTTTGAGAGCTTCACGCTCATCTACCTGGCCCTTCCAACATCTACATTTGAGCTTGAGCTTACTGTCAATAAGAGCCGTGGTACGCCTTATGATCTGGGCGATGGCTACGGCCATCTTGCTGTCGTCGTGGATGATCTTGAAGAAGCTCATACTACTGCCGCAAAAGCCAATTCCATTCCGGGTGACATTGTGGATTTCCGCCCCGGTGGAGAGCGCGTCGCGAGGTTCTTCTTTATTAAAGATCCTGACGGTTACCAAATAGAAGTAATCGAAAAAGGCGGGCGGTTCGCCTGACCTAATAAGCCAAAATGAAAGGGAGGAACTATGCTTTACAGACTCGATTTTACCGTGGAGTTCGATGAAACTATGGCACAGCAGGGTTTGCTTGGTGTCTGGGCTGAAGAGGCGAATGCTGCTTTGGGAGCGAAGTCAGCAGGCGTCGTTGTTGATCTTTG
>Ga0102812_10002727_pt1 | contig 11835 bp, 11 predicted proteins | sample ColrivemetaGS713_FD_79334 | JGI IMG/M metagenome (GOLD analysis project Ga0102812, IMG submission 79334) | Estuarine microbial communities from the Columbia River estuary - Flood tide ETM metaG S.713 | ecosystem: Environmental > Aquatic > Marine > Intertidal zone > Estuary | place: USA... | reverse complement strand
CCAGCAAGCAAATCTTTTTAAAATTATAAAATAATGTTGTCGAGCAATCGAACACCTTCGTATTCTACTACTATCACAACAGCTACTTCTGTTTTATAGTCTAGTTTTTCTTTTTCTTCTAATGTTGTTGTGTCTACAGCAAGCAAATAATCTATACGAGCTCCTTTTTGGGCAGAAATAAATTGTTTTGCTTTTGCTAAGGCATCTTGTAAGCTCATTTCTTCTACATCTTCTTTAAGTTGATGTAAAGCTTTATAAATAAACGCAGCATTATTTTTTCCTTTTTCCGACAACCGAATATTTCTAGAGCTCATAGCCAAACCACGTGGTTCGCGTTTAATGGGAACTATTGCTAGTTGTATTGGAAAGTTTAATAGTTTGACCAGGCGTTTTACAACAACTGTTTGCTGCAAGTCTTTTTGGCCGAAATAAGCAACGTCTGGATGCACTATTTCAAAAAAACGAGCCACCACATTACACACCCCTTGAAAATGACCTGGGCGACTGGCTCCTTCTATTTTAAAGTCCATTCCTGCTAGATCAAACTCCCTATGTACATAGTTTTCTGGGTAAACTTGGTCATACTCGGGTAAAAAAAGTATGTCACACTTATGCTCCATTAGCAATTCAATGTCTTTTTCTATAGGTTTGGGATATTTATCCAAGTCGCCAGCGTCTCCGAATTGCGTGGGATTTACAAAAATGCTGCAGACAGTATACGTATTGGCTACTACGCTTGCATCTATTAAGCTCGCGTGTCCTAAGTGCAGTGCACCCATTGTGGGAACAAGGCCAATTGTAACATTTTTATCGTTTGCTCGTAATTGATTAACATAATGAGTGAGCTTTTTGGCTGATTTGATTATATGCATATACAAAAAAAATACTTTAAATACAAGAGTTTCCTTCTGCAAATATCACGTAATATGGCAGTACCTTTGCAGTTGTAAACATAAAACGTTCTATGGATAATACACAAGAAAGAAAAAAAATCCTTTTTATCTCCTCTGAAATGAGACCATTTTTAGACGGAGACACTCCATTGGCTGAAATAGCCCGTTACTTACCACAAAAAATTCAAGAAAAAGATAATGAAGTTCGAATCTTGGTTCCACGCTTTGGTGTAATCAACGAACGAAGAAACAGATTACACGAAGTTGTTCGTTTAAGCGGAATGAACATTACTATCGATGACAACGACAATCCGCTTACCATAAAAGTAGCCTCTATACCAAACACTAAAATGCAGGTGTACTTTTTAGACAACGAAGATTTTTTTCATCGCAAGTTTATTTACAGCGACGAAAACGAACAGTTTTTTGCCGACAATGATGAAAGAACAATTTTCTTTTGCAAAGGAGCTTTAGAAACGGTAAAAAAATTGGGTTGGTATCCAGACATAATACACTGCCAAGGGTGGATGACAAGCTTAATACCACTTTATCTTAAAACATTGTATAAAGATGAGCCTGTATTTTCTAATGCTAAAATCGTTTATTCTGTATACGAAAACGACTTTAAAGAAGATTTAGGTTCTGACTTTTTACGAAAAGCAAGCTTAAATTTTATTGACGATGAGGAGCTTGAACCATTTGCAAAAGCAGATTGCACTAGTTTACATATGGGGGGCATAATGCATGCTGACGCAGTTGTTAGATGCAACACCGTAGATCCTGAACTAGAGCAAAGACTTACTTCTGTTGACAAGCCACTATTAAACCATTCAAATGATGAGTTAGCAGACAATTACTTGAATTTTTACAATTCGCTGCTCTCAGGAAACGTATAAATAAGTGAAACACTTAAAATTAAATACAAGAATTAAGGGGTTAATGCCCCTTTTCTTTTTGGCTGCTTTTGCAGGTTGCAATAAAGAAGGATCAGATATTGGGGTAAACCTTAGGCCAGATGGAGGCTTAATAAACTCGATTACCGAAGAGTTTACTCAAATTACAACCAGAACAATTGCCGGAGATTCTTTACGTACAGATTCTCTAAACAGCAATATTTTAGGAGCTATTAACGATCCAGAGTTTGGAACTAGTAGAGCAAGTTTAGTTATTCAACCATTGTTAGATGAGTATGGTTTTGACTTAAACGGAAACACAATTGATTCTGCTGTACTTACCTTAAAGTTTGATAGAGCTCAAATTTTAGGAGGCTTCGAAAAAATTCTAACATATGGAGATTTAACTTCGGAAATAGAAATAGACGTTTACAAATTAGACGAAAAACTTGAGGCAACAACAAGATATTACTCCAATTTTAGACCGGCTTTAGGCAACAAAATAGGCAGTTTCAAAGGCAAGCTCAACTTTTTCGATAGTACTTGGATTCAGATAAGCGGAGACAGTTCTAAAGTTTCACCACAACTTACCATTAAACTAGACAAAAGCTTTGGGCAAGAAATGCTAGATGAACCAGCCTCTACCTATAGCTCAGGAGAAAACTTTTTAGAATACCTAAAAGGAATTGTACTTGTCCCAAAAACAACCTTGGCAAGTGGCAAAGGGGCAATTGTGGGTATAAACACAAGAACTTCAAACACCAGACTTACATTGCATTATAGCGATTCTTTAACCACGCAAATACCAGTTGGTCCAGCATCAGAACGTATAAATTATTACGAAAGCTTTAATGTAAATGGCAATATTTCTGCCCAACAAAATGGTAGCGGACATTACAATACTGCCTATGTACAAGCTATGGGCGGGCCAAAAGTAAAAGTAAATGTAAGCGAAATATCAGATTTAATTCTTAAGGGAGAAAAAATGGTAATAAACGAAGCCAAAATTACTTTTTCAATAGACAACAGTAAAATATCTAGCAATTATGCAGCTCCGTATCGCCTATTGCTTTTTGCCGAAAGTGCAGAAGATGCAAGACCCGTAGCGTTTTTAGATTATATAGATGCTGTGGATCCAACCTTACAATGGAGAGATTTCGTGAATTATGGCGGATTTTATGACGATGACGTTCAACAATACACCTTTCATTTTAATAGGTTTTTACAACAATTGATAGACGAATACAATGAAACTGGAATAAATAATTTCCGCGGATTTTACTTGTCTGTACCTTCGGATAATCCAATTACACCAGCTAGAGCGGTATTAAAAACCAATCCAAGTTTGGGCGAAGTAAAAGTTTCTGTTACATATACCAAACTGAATTAATAAGTATCTGTTTAATTTGCAGCAATGTCTGATTATAAATTAGCATCACGACAATACAAAAACGAAAACACAATCGTTAAAGTAGGCAATGAGTCTATTGGAGCTAAAGAACTATGTTTAATAGCAGGACCTTGTGCAGTAGAGTCGGAAGAACAACTAGATGAAATTGCCAAGGGAATTTCAGAATTAGGAATTAAATTTATGCGAGGTGGGGCCTACAAGCCGCGTACCTCTCCGTATGATTTTCAAGGATTGAAAAAGGAAGGCTTGCAATTATTGCAAAAAGCATCTTTAAAATACGATCTAAAAATAGTAACCGAAGTATTGGATACTAGTTTAATTGAAGAAGTTTATCCATACGCAGACGTATTGCAGGTTGGTTCCAGAAACATGAAAAACTACCAATTTTTAAAGGAACTGGGAAAAACAGACAAACCAATTTTGCTTAAAAGAGGAATGTCTAGCACAGTTAAAGAATGGTTACTAGCAGCGGAATACATTTTATTGGGTGGAAACGAAAAGGTAATTTTATGCGAAAGAGGTATTCGAACTTTTGATAATAGTGTACGAAACACTATGGATATTGCAGCTATTCCTTTAGTAAAGGAGTTAAGCCATTTACCCATAATTGCAGATCCTAGTCAAGGAACAGGCAAACGCAGCTTGGTAAAACCACTATCTTTAGCATCAATTGCCGCAGGTGCAGATGGTTTAATGATTGAAGTACACCACGAACCAGAAGAAGCTCTTTCTGACGGTTTTCAGTCGCTTTACTTAAGCCAGTTGGAAGAATTAGTAGCTGAGGTAAAAAAACAAGCCCAGCTTTCTCAAAGAAGCTTAAATTTAGAATCTAAAATACCGCATATTATATGAAGTTAGCAATAGTAGGGGCCACTGGAATGGTGGGGAGAACTATGTTGCAAGTGCTAGAAGAACGCAATGTTCAAATAACAGAACTTTTTCCAGTAGCTAGCGAAAAGTCGGAAGGACAAGAAGTGTTTTATAAAGGAGTGGCTTATAAAACTACCACCATAGAAAAAGTAATTAATCAAAATTTAGACTTTGCTCTTTTTTCTGCAGGAGGTTCTATTTCCGAAGAGTGGGCTCCAAAGTTTGCCGAAAAAGGCATAACAGTAATAGACAATTCTTCTGCTTGGAGAATGAATGAAAATTGCCCGCTAGTAGTGCCACAAATAAATCTAAATGCCATTGGGCCAAACAACAAAATTATAGCAAACCCAAACTGCTCTACCATACAAATGGTAATGGCTCTTGCTCCATTGCATAAGAAATTTGGCATAAAACGACTGGTAATTTCTACCTATCAATCTGTAACAGGAACAGGTAAGGCTGCTGTGGAACAAATGGAAGAGGAGAGAAACACTGGAAGTGCAAGCAATATGGTTTATAAATATCCTATTGACAAAAATTGCATACCTCACTGCGATGTATTTTTAGCTAATGGCTACACCAAAGAAGAAATGAAATTGGTTCATGAAACCAGAAAAATATTAGGAGACAACAACATTGCTATAACAGCAACGGCTGTGCGTGTTCCTGTAGTTGGTGGCCATTCGGAAAGTGTAAATGTAGAATTCAAAAAACCATTTACCTTAACACAGGTTAAAGAGCTATTAAGCCAAAGCCCAGGGGTAAAGCTTGAAGATGATATAGATAATTTTGTTTACCCAATGCCACTAAATGCAATGAACAAGGATGAAGTATTGGTGGGAAGACTTAGAGTAGACGAGTCGCAACCAAACACATTAAATATGTGGATTGTTGCTGATAATTTAAGAAAAGGAGCCGCAACCAATGCGGTAGAAATTTTAGAAGGATTAATTTAATAATTAAAACAAAATGCCAGCAGGATTTTATTCGTTACCAATATTAAAACTAACCCGCGAAACTAAAGATGCGGTAAGTATAACTTTTGATGTGCCTCCTCATTTGGCTGCACAATTTCAATATAAAGCAGGGCAGTACCTTACTTTTTGCATTATTATAAATGGGGAAGAAGTTCGCCGTTCTTATTCAGTATGCTCTTCTCCAGTTACACAAACAAACCCAACAATAGCTGTAAAAGAAGTAGAAGGTGGCAAAATGAGCACTTACTTAAACCGTGTTGCAAAAGAAGGTGATGTAATAGACGTAATGCCGCCAATGGGTAAGTTTATTGTAGATCCAAACAGCACCGCAGCAAACAACTACTTTATGTTTGGTGGCGGCAGCGGCATTACGCCATTGCTTAGCATTATAAAAACAGTTTTATTAACGGAACCATTCAGTAACTGCTATTTGGTTTATGCCAATAGAGATGAGGAAAGCATTATTTTTAAAGAAGAGATTGATGCTTTATCTGCTGATAAGGATTTAAAAGTATTTTATAGTTTAGACAATCCTCCTGCAAATTGGGATGGTTATTCTGGGTTTTTATCTGAAGCACGCGTTTCAGAATTGATAAGACAAGAGCTAGGGTTAAACTTTCCTACAGCAAAATACTACACCTGCGGGCCAAGTGCTATGATGCAAGTGGTAGAAAACGGATTAAAAGCTACTGGTGTAAGAGATGAGAACATTTTTGTAGAATACTTTACTGCAGTTAAAAAAGAAAGCAGTGACAATGCAACTACGCAAGATGCAGACGGAGCATTGAACTATAGCGAAGAAGTAATTGAGCGTAAAATAAAAGTTGAAGTTTTTGGCCAAGAAAAGGAGATTGTTGTAAAACCACACGAAACAATTCTTATTGCGGCACAACAAGCAGGTTTAGATCCGCCATATAGCTGCACTGTAGGTGTTTGCACAACGTGTAGAGCTCGACTTAGAAGCGGCAAAGCCAATATGGAAGAGCGAGAAGGATTAAGTGATGCCGAAATAGAAATGGGTTATGTACTTACTTGCCAAGCACATCCATTAAGCGACGATGTTGATTTAGTTTACGAATAGCAATTAGCTCGCTATTTTTACTTCCCAACCTTCTTCAAATTTACGAATGGTTAAACCATCATCGTAATAAATTCCTAAATCGTGTTTTGGTATTTTGTAATCAGTATACCCTGCTTGTGCCATAAAGGTGCGTAATTCTTTTTCCGTTTGAAATACTTCTTCGTGGTAAGTTTGTATTGGAGCGTGCAATACATCTGAGTCTTTAGTAGATTTATAGTTAATCAACATATTTTTAATTTTATCTAAATATGCGTCATCTATATCTGCAGGTACAGCTAGGGTAATTACTTTTTTATCATTTTTAGTCATCCAATATTGCGAACGACAAGAGTTACTGCAAAACTTGGCTGTTTTTCTATTCGCTAAAAAATCCTGCTTGCAATTAGTGCATTTAAGTGCCGTAGTTTTATGGTTGTGCTGGAAGCCTTTAGTTTGTCGGAAGAGATTTAATTCGTTTTGCATATTACAAACATATGCACAAAAAAGAAACGTTTATTAACGTTTATTAACGTTTGGCTTTTTTATTGCTCAAATTTTTAGACAGATTATAAATCCCAAACCGACCTTTCTCGCTCTTGAATGTAGTTTTTAATATTTAACCAAAAGGCCAAAACAAAGTAGATTATTACAGGACTGCCAAAGGTAAAAAATGAAATATAGATAAAATAAAGCCTTATTCTGTTGGAGCTTATTTTAAACTTTTCGCCCAAATAGGTGCAAACACCAAAGGCATTTTGTTCAATTATAGATCTAAAGTTCTCCATTATATAGGTTTTAACAATATTTTACGTCCAATGTTGCAGCTAAGGCACATTTTTTTTGAACAATAATATTTATACAAATGTAATACTCCTTGAGAACTAAAGGCATCATTAACTTCCACACCTAGTTTTTGCCATTCTAAAATAATGGAATTTTTTTCAGATTTAAGCTCCGTTAAGTAGTTTAAAGCCTTTTCGGAATTGCCATCGTTTTTAGATTTTTGATAATAGAAAGAGAACGGAATTATGGCGTTTAACAACAATAGTTGTATAGCTGTGGCAGAAAGCTGTTTGCTTACAGAAGCAGATGTTTTGTAAAGAGAATAGTGGGTTTTCCAATAGTCAGATGTCTCAAACTTCAAATTATTTCTAATAACATCGAGTTCGGGGAGTTCTAAAACATTGGCCACTAAGTTGGGCGAATGATGCCACAAGGCGGCTAATTGAGCCAGTTTAACGCTAGGTAAGCCCATGGGTCGCATTCTGCCAAACTTAAGTTGAGAAGAGATGGGAGACAAGCCATATTTGGCCGATAGAAAAGCGTATTCATTTTGTAAACCTTCTACGTAAGAGTCTATTTCTTTTAATTCTTGCAATAAGCCTGCAGTACCAAAAAACAATGCCTCCAACTGAAAAAGAGATTCGGAATGTCTATGAATAATTTCAAATGGCAACGCAAATGCTATGTCTTCAAAGGCTTCTTTGTTTATGGGCATACCAAAAGCACGAACCACAGCAGTATAAAATGTCTGATTCCAGTTACCATTGGTTTTTTCTTGGTAATGCTTAAAGGTATCACACCGTTCTTCCATTCTTTCCACAAGCATTCGCTCTATCCAAGTAGCTTGTACAAACGCATCAACGCTGGGTAGCAGATTTGCACATGGCACAAAGGCTTGCTCTTGCATTAAGTTTTGGTAGCTAATTAATGCTGATTTATTAATCCTGTGTTTCAGTTCAACAGTTGGAATTTCGCTACCATCTTGCCTTTTTACATTAGCATTTGCACTATAGCAAACGTGCAAAATTACCTGGTTGTAAGCAGTATCTTGGGTATGTCCGTGTGCATTCCAATCGGTGCTATCCAAATGTATTTCTATGGCACCGTAAAACTCGGTTTCGCCAATCGTTATTTTTGCATTTTCAAAATCCGGTCCGCTGTTTTTGTTTAATAAGCCTTGTTTCAGTATGGCAATAATTTCACCGTCAATTGTCTGCAAACCAGAGCTATCAAACAATTGATGTTCCCAAATAAACTGTAATAAGTCTTCATTAAACCCAAAACTCATAGTTGCATTGTAAAGGGAGCTGTTTCTTTGGCCAGTTTTATAGCTTCGCGATTAGCTGCTTCTGCATAATCCTCGCCATTTGATGCATAAATTATACCTCTTGAAGAATTGATAAGCAAACCACCTATAGAATTTGCTCCGTTTTCGCAAACTTCCACAGCACTGCCACCTTGAGCACCAACACCAGGTATAAGCAAAAAGTGATTTGGAACTATTTTACGAATAGTTTTTAGCTCTGCTGCCTTAGTAGCACCTACTACAAACATCAAATTATCGGCACTTCCCCAACTAGCTACACGCTCTAATACCGTTTGATATAAAGGAGGAGAATATAAGGCATTGGTTTGGAAATCAGCACTTCCTGCATTGCTAGTAAGCCCGAGTACAATAGTTATTTTGTTGCCGAATTTTAAAAATGGCTCTACACTATCATAACCCATATAAGGTGCCACGGTTACTGCGTCAAAATTCATGGTTTCGAAAAAAGCTTTGGCATACATGGTGCTAGTATTGCCAATATCGCCGCGTTTTGCGTCTGCAATAGAAAGGGCATGGCTAGGCAGCATTTCTTGTGTTTTTTCTAAAATTTCCCAGCCTTTGCTGCCCAATTGTTCGTAAAAAGCGGTGTTAATTTTGTACGCAACAGCCACATCTTTAGTGGCTTCAATTATATTTTTATTAAAAGCTAAAATTCCGGCTGCATCCTTGGACAGCCCTTTTGGTAGTTTAGAAATGTCGGTATCTAAACCCACACACAAAAAGCTTTGTTTACGTTTTATTTCGGCTATCAGTTGCGTTACATTCACGGTTCAAAAAAAACGAAATTAAGGCGGATTAACAGAAAAAATTAGAATAGTAGCTGGATAAATTTGACCGATTTCAACTTTTTATGCTTCAGTTTATCATAACAATTCTATTTTTGACACACAACTAGTTCAAAAAATCAATTCCAATAAACTCAAATCGGTTTCAATAAACATGAATAAAAGTACACTTACATTACTCGCAATTTTCATTTTTTCGCTTACAGCGTCTGCACAAGACAAGGGAGTGCTTAGTGGCAATTTTCAAACTAATTTTTCGGTATTTTTAAAAGATTCGTTAATTGGAGCTACCGAAGCGGCCTCACCACAATATGGTCGGCAAATAAGTTCTGCAGAGGCGTGGTTGTTTTTAAACTACGATATTAAAGGGTTTCACATATCTACTCGATACGATTTGTTTAATAACAGCAACTTACTAAACCCATCATCGTCTTACACAGGGCAAGGACTTGGCTTTTGGCAAATAAAAAAGAACATTGGCGATTTAGAAATAACCGCAGGTTCGTTTTACGATCAGTTTGGCTCGGGCATTATTTTTAGAGCGTACGAAAACCGACTTATTGGCATTGATTATGCTATGGAAGGAATTAGAGCAAAATACCAGATATCAGACAATTTCACGGTAAAGGCTTTTACGGGTAAGCAAAAGGGTTTTCAAACCAGCCGTTTCGAAACATCTCCTCAAATTATTAAGGGTATAAATGCAGAAAAGGGTTTTTCGTTTGAAGATGGAACAGTAATAAATATTGGAGCCTCAGGTATAAACAGAACGTTGGACGAGAGTACAATGTCTGCCTTGGTTACAGAAGTAAACGCACTGCCAATTGAAGAAAGATTTTATCCAAAATACAATGTGTATGCTCTAAACGGTTATTTTGATGTAAACTGGAAAGACTTTGGATTAAACGCAGAGTATAATTACAAAACAGAAGAAGCAATTCGCGATAATTTTGGAGATTTACTTTCAAGCAACGGTTCGGTTTTTTTAGCTGGAATTAGCTACTCTAAAAGAAAACTAGGCAAAGATAAAAAAGGAGGATTAGGAATAAACGCTCAATATAGAAGAATTGATCATTTCCCTTTATTGGTGTCTCCATATGTATCGTTATTAAACGGTATTGTAACCTATCAACCCTCTTTTTCTCGCCAAGCAAGTTACCGAATGTTGGCTAGGTACCAAGCTCCTGCACAGTTTTTTGGAGAGCAAGCCTACCAAGCCGAAGTGATTTATTCGCTAAACAAAAAAACGACCGTTCAAGCAAACTATTCTGACATAAAAACACCTGAAGGTGTGCAACTATTTAGCGAGCGATTTTTACAAGTAGAACAAAAAATAAACAAAAAATGGAAGGGTAAATTTGGGATACAAAGTGTAATCTATAACCAACCAATTTATGAAGGAAAAGATGATCATTATCCAAATGTAGAAACCATAACCCCGTTTATGGAACTAACCTATAAGCTAGATCGTAAAAATAGCTTCCGCTTCGAGTCACAATATTTAATGACAGAGCAAGACTTAGGCAGCTTTTTCCACGGCATTTTAGAGTGGAATAGTTCTCCGAAATTTACAGTAGCAATAAGCGACATGATAAACACATCGCCAGTAAGAGATATAAATCCTACTTTAGCAAACCAGGTTTTACATTACCCAACGGTGTTTGTAAAATACAACATAAAAACCACATCATTTACTGCGGCGTATGTAAAACAAGTGGAAGGTGTAAACTGTACAGGAGGTATTTGCCGATTAGAGCCTGCCTTTAGCGGACTTAGATTTACACTTGCTACTCAGTTCTAATTTTCGAGGATAAACGCCGTTTCCTTATAAATATGGGTGAAATGATCTCTCAGTTTTTTAGCGTTTGATAGATCATCGGTAGAGCCAGTAATTACGCGGTGTAATCCGTTTACGGTTTTAATTACTCCTTGGTTACCATCATTTAAAACGCGTTTCAGCATTCTGTCGGCATTTGCTTTTTTACCAAAACTACCTACAACAATTAGGTAACGTTGGCTTAAGTCTATTCCAGAACTTTGAGCATTCGCATCATTTTTTGGAGTTTCTATTTCTGTAGCATTAGTTTCAGGGAAATCATCAATAACCGATGTGATATCTGTATTTTCATCTACAAAAGCATCATCAACTATATCATCAGAAAGCGTATTTTCACTTAAAACGTCTTGTGTTGTAGTGGAAGTCATATTATCAGTTTTTGATGCAAAAGGATTAAACTGACTAAAAAAAACAAACCAAATAAACAAGCCCAAAAGCAAAACATAACCAAGCCATTTTAACACATTCATACCGCAAAAGTAAATGCGAGTACGGTATAAAAACAAAAAGCCGCATTTTTATTGTAAAAATGCGGCTTTTTTAAGTTCAGCTTTCGCTTTAAACCTGACGTTCGATTATTCTTTATAGTTTCAGATTTTCATAAAACGTAATAGACAAGGCGGTTTTGCGAAGATTTAGCAGGCTAAATCAAGAAAAGCCAACGCAGTATATTAGGTTTTATGGAAAAGTTTTAAGTAATTCCGCTAGTAAACAGCAATTTTCTTCCTAAAAATTATTTGAAATAGCCCGTTATTACTTCATAATTTTTAGTTGGACCTTACTATTTACTAGCGTTCTGAAACCTAAATAATACTCGAACTCAGGTTTTAATTATTTTGCGGCGTTGTATCTTTTAGCCACTTCATTCCAGTTTATTACTTCAAAAAAAGCATTTATATAATCTGGTCTTCTGTTCTGATAATGTAAATAATAAGCGTGTTCCCAAACATCTAATCCTAATACTGGTGTTCCAGGACATTCAGAAATATCCATAGTTGG
>Ga0102812_10002718_pt1 | contig 11854 bp, 11 predicted proteins | sample ColrivemetaGS713_FD_79334 | JGI IMG/M metagenome (GOLD analysis project Ga0102812, IMG submission 79334) | Estuarine microbial communities from the Columbia River estuary - Flood tide ETM metaG S.713 | ecosystem: Environmental > Aquatic > Marine > Intertidal zone > Estuary | place: USA... | reverse complement strand
TCGTTTAGAAACCATTAAGCAAGAATTGATGACTATTAAAAATCAGTTATCTTAAAAAAAAGTTTTAAAAGCGTAACAAAAAAGATCGAATAACAACTAATAAATAAACTAACAATTTAATACTATTCAACATGAAAAAGTGGTTAATACCTGTAATAATAATTGGAATTTTAGCTTTTGCTGGCTATAGCTGGGTAAAAGGATTTTACAATTCAACAATTCAATTAAATGAAAATGTTTCAGAAAGCTGGGGAAATGTTCAAACAGCCTATCAACGTAGAAGCGACCTTATTGGAAATCTGGTAAATACAGTTCAGGGTGCTGCAGATTACGAAAGAGAAACATTGACTGCTGTTATTGAAGCACGTGCTAAAGCAACTTCAATAAATATAGACCCTACAAATATTACGCCTGAGCAACTGGCCCAATTCAACCAGGTTCAAGGTGGTTTAAGCGGCGCTTTAAAGAGTTTGTTGGTAACAGTTGAACGTTACCCAGAATTAAAAGCAAATGAAAACTTTTTGAAATTACAAGACGAATTAACGAGTACTGAAAATCAGATTTTAACAGCACGTACACGTTATAATGAGGCTATTAAACCATACAATAATCATGTAAAAACATTTCCAAATAATATGTTGGCAGGCTTTTTCAATTTTGATGATAAACCCTATTTTGATGCTGAAGCTGGGGCTGAAAATGCTCCTGATGTAAAATTTGATTTTGGAAAAAAAGAATAATGTCTAAAGTAGAAGATTTTTTAACAGCTAGTGAAGAACAAGCAATTGTTGAAGCTATACAAGTAGCCGAAAAAAATACTTCAGGAGAAATCCGCATTCATATAGAAAAAAGCACCGAATTACCTCCAATAGAAAGAGCATTGGAGGTTTTTTATTTTTTAAAAATGGATGCAACAGCTTTAAGAAATGGCGTGTTGTTTTATGTTGCCGTTGAGAGCAAAAAATTCGCCATTTTGGGTGATGAAGGAATTAACAATAAAGTGCCTGAAAATTTTTGGGATTCAGAAAAAGAGCTGGCGTTTTCCTATTTTAAAAAGAATGCATATTCGAAAGGGCTGGAATTGGCAATTTTAGAAGTTGGGAAAAAACTGAAAGAATATTTCCCTTACCAGTCAGATGATACGAATGAGTTATCTAATGAAATTTCAAAAGGATAAATGATCAAATTTCAGAAATTATATAAAAATATTACTTCCGTTTTAATTGCATTTTTGTTTGTGCAAACAGTTTTTGGGCAATTTACAATCCCCGAAAAACCGAAATTACAAACAAGCGTATACGATTATGCGAAACTACTATCTGCTGCACAAAAAACGTCTTTAGAAAATAAATTAATTCAATATTCCGATTCAACTTCAACCCAAATAGTGGTGGTTACTGTTGAAACCATCAACAATGAAGACATTGGTATTTTAACGCCAAAATGGGCCCATGAATGGGGTGTTGGGCAAGCAAAAGAAGACAATGGTGTTTTTATATTATTGGCGGTTAAAGAACGAAAAATTTGGATAGCACCAGGTTATGGTGTTGAGCATAAATTAACTGCAGGTACAACAGGGGGTATTGTTAGAGATGTAATTATCCCCGAATTTAAAAATGGAGATTATTATGCTGGTTTAGACAAGGGAACTAATGCCGTTTTTGAAGTTTTAAAAGGAACCTATAAAAACGATCAACCCGCTAAAAAACAAGACGGTGGAATTCCAAAAGGTGTAATTATATTTATTGTTTTCGTTATTTTAATGATTATCTTTTCTAAGAAGAATAAAGATGGAGGTAACAATAAAGGAAATGGAGGAGGTAATGCAACTGATATTTTAACCGCAATACTTTTAAGCAGGGCTGGAAGAGGCGGCTTCGGCGGTGGCAGTTTTGGTGGCGGCGGATCTAGTGGCGGTTTTGGCGGAGGTGGCTTTGGTGGCGGATTCGGCGGAGGTGGTTTTTCTGGTGGGGGTGCTGGTGGAAGTTGGTAAGTTATAAGGGCAATTTGTAAGTTTCAACTTGCTATTTTTTAATCAGATGGTCATCTAGAAATAAATTTCAGTTATTGTATTTTGAAAAAATTAACGATTCTTTGTTGTTTAGCAATGCTTCTTTTTTCTTGTAAAAAAGAAGAAAGCAAATCACCCATAGAAATTGATAAAAATCCATATGTACTTATTTTAGGTACTGCTCAAGATGCGGGTTACCCACAAGCGGGTTGTGAGAAAGCATGTTGTCAACGTGTTTATGAAAATCCTGAAAATGGAAGATTTGTTGTTTCCATAGCACTTGTTGATCCTATTTCAAATGAAAACTGGATTTTTGATGCAACACCCGATTTTCCAAAGCAATTAAAAATACTTTCCAATCATATTCAAAAGCCTGCAAGTTTACCAAACGGAATCTTTCTTACCCATGCGCATATAGGGCATTATACGGGTTTAATGCATTTGGGAAGAGAAGCTATGGGAGCTAAAAGTATTCCTGTATATGCAATGCCAAAAATGAAATCTTATTTGGAAACCAATGGACCCTGGAGTCAGTTAGTGACTTTGAAAAATATTGATGTGAGAACCTTGCAAAAGGATTCGGCCATTGTTTTAAATGAACGGGTTTCGGTTACGCCAATTGAAGTTCCGCATAGGGATGAATATTCTGAAACGGTTGGTTTTATAATCGAAGCAAACGCTAAAAAGGTTTTATTTATGCCAGATATTAATAAATGGAATACCTGGGAACGAAATATTATTGACTATATTCATGAAGTTGATATTGCTTTTTTGGATGCCACTTTTTTTCAGGATGGAGAAATCAAAGGCCGACCAATGAGTGAAATTCCGCATCCGTTTGTGGAAGAAAGTATGGAATTGTTTAAAAGTCTGTCGATTGAAGATAAGAAAAAAGTGTATTTCATTCACTTTAATCATACCAATCCATTATTGATTGATGGAAGTCAAGCTCAAGATTTGGTTATAAAAAATGGGTTTAACATTTCCAAGCAAGGCGCAATTATTAAAATAGAATAAATATGAATTCGTATGTCGAGTTGGTAAAAGCATATCCTCTATATACAGCAATGTTACAATTTGCTGTTTTGGGAACTTTTGGAGATGTTATTTCAAAATGGATGCAACAAGGCAAGGTCTTTATGCCTTATAAAGCACAAACTTTAATTTTAAAAATGTTGGAATGGGCATTTTTAGCGATTGCTATTAAATATGCATTTGTAGGTTTCCAAGGGTTTGTAGACAGTTTGGTTTCTCATCAATTGCTACCTGAATTGGGTTTGTTTGGAAGGGCTTTCGCAGTTTCAGTTGCTATGAATTTACAATTTGGCTTGTTGTTGGTAATGCTGCATCGTTTTTTAGACAATTTAATAGCACAACAAAGTAACTGGAAAAATATTGACAAAGGAATGTGGTCATTAATTTGGTTTTGGATACCAGCGCATACGGTTACCTTTATGTTAGACAAACCTTATCAAATAGGTTTAGCGGCCATTTGGAGTGTAGTATTAGGTATTATTTTGGGTTATTATAATAGAGAAGCTAAAATATCGAATTAGCGCTATTTTTCACAAGTAGTTTAGTTTAAAATAGTATTGATACTTTTATGAATGTTTGTTCATTTTGGTTTTTAATTTCTGTATTGAAATAACCGCGATAGCAGCTCCTAAAAAAGAAACAATAGTATTAATTAAAAATAAGCGGAAATTAATATTTCCTAAACTTGTTATAGCTGCTGGGTCAAAGCCAAATCGACCAAAAAATTTTATAAAAAACACACTTCCAAACGCCCCAGCAATGGTATTTCCAATAAGGCCCAATGAATATTTTTTAAAAATAAATCCTGTTAGGTTTGCACCAGCTATTCCAATTACAATGCTAAATAATGAAATTAAAGTAGCTGTCATAAATGGTTGTTTTTTTTAATGTCCATAATCCATTTCATCTATTTTTCCACCTAAAAATTTCTTCTGAATAATCACATATACAATGACAAGAATAAAGCCGAATACCCCCCAACCTAAACCAATTGATAAACCATATGCTGTAGTAGCGGTATTGTAAATTGTTAAGGATTCATTTACATTATTTGTTGAAGGTAATAATACAGGGAATAAAGAAGCCAATGAAGATGTAATTCCTCCAAGGATCAATAAAGTCGACATGATAAAACCATAAACTTCTTTTTTAAATTTTTTAATAAAAAACAGACCAAACAACCCCGTAAGATAGAGCATTGGAAATAGCAGTAAATACGGTTTATCTATAAAGTTATTTAATGAATTTGGATTTACTATTTGCCAAACGATTAAAGAAAATACTGTTAAAACTACGAGTAAAATATTTAAATTAAATATTGTGGATTTTAGCTTGTTATTTATTGTTGAATTTGTTTTTAAAACAATCCAATTTGCCCCGTGAATGGCTATAGTTACGACTGCAATGACTCCTATAATAATAGTAAACCAGTCAATAACACCTGGAGTATGACTTAACGGACTAAAACTGCTATCCCACAATGGTAAAAAAAAGTAATGCCCTTCATAAACAGATACTCCGTTTTCAATTCCACCAAGGTTTACACCTCTAACAACATTTCCCAATGCAATACCAAAAAATAGCGCTAATAATAAACTTGAAACACCAAAAGAAGCATCCCAAATAGCTTTCCACATTTTATTATTAAATTGACTCCTAAGCTCCAATCCCAAAGCTCTAAAAATAATTAACCATAAAACGATGATTAATGGAAGATAAAAACCACTAAAAACGGAAGCGTAAAATGTAGGAAAAGCCATAAAGAGCAAGCCACCACCTGCAACGAGCCAAACTTCATTAAAATCCCAAAATAAACCTGCAGATTTTGCAATTACTGCTTTGTCTTTTTCTGTTTTAGCGAAAAACAAATGGATGATGCCCGTTCCAAAATTATAACCATCTAAAATAAAAAAGATTGCTAAAACAACTGCTATAATTAAATACCAAAATAGTTCCATAATTTAATGTTTTTGATGTATTGGCCCTTGATAAATTGTTTTACCAACTAAAATTAAAAATAACAAACCGAGCAACATATACAATGCAACAAAACCTAATAAAGTAAATAAAGTATTTCCTGAAGAAACATTTGGAGACACACCTTCACTGGTTTTTAAAAGACCATAAACTAAATAAGGTTGCCTGCCTAATTCGGCAGTGTACCAGCCTGTAATATTTGCGATATAAGGGAAAGGAACTAAAAACAGTATCGACCAAAGCAAGGGCTTAAAAGAATATAGTTTTCTTTTCCACAATAGGAAAACTGCCAAACCCATAATGGCTATAAAAATAGTTCCCAAACCAACCATGATGTGATACGAGTAGTACAGTGCAGGAATATTAGAGGGTAATTCTTCTTTCTTGAACTGATCCATTCCTGCAATTTGTTTGTCCCACTCTTGATAGGTTAAAAAGCTTAAAATATTTGGAACGGCTATTTTGTTGTCTAATTTTTTTCGAACCATATCAGGCTGACCTATAAGCACAATTTCAGCACCCGCATCTTCTGTTTCAAAAATACCTTCCATTGCTGCAAATGCAGCCGGTTGATATTTTGCTACATTTTTTGCATTTAAATCTCCTGTTGGAAAAGCCAGTAATAAACTTGATACCAATCCGAAAATAACACCGGTTTTTAAAAATAATTTACCGTATTCTAAATTTTTATCTCTTAAGACATAAAAAGCACCAATACTTGCAACTACAAATGATGAAGTTACAACGGAAGCAACTTGGTTATGTAAAAATGCGGGTAACAACCATGGATTGCTAAACAATGCAGAAAAATTTTCAAGAACAAATTTACCGTTGTCTAATATTTCATAACCTACGGGATGTTGCATCCAGGCGTTGGTTGCTAAAATTAAATAGCCACTTGCCCAAGAACCTAAAAAAACTAAAAAGCCAGTTAAAAAATGTAATTTTTGCCCCATTAATTTTTCGCCAAAAATAAATAGTGCTAAGAATGAAGATTCTAGAAAGAAGGAAAACAATCCTTCCATTGCCAAGGTTTGACCAATAATTCCACCAGTGAGTTCGGAAAACTTAGCCCAATTTGTACCAAATTGAAATTCCATAGGAATTCCTGTTATAACTCCCATTGTAAAATTTATTGCAAATATTTTCATGAAAAATTTTGCAGCATTATTGTATTTTTCAATGGTTGTTTTTAAAAATTTCCATTTAAAATAAACAATTATTAAAGACAGTCCCATTGTTAATTGCGGGAATATGTAGTGAAATGTGATAGTAAATGCAAATTGCAGTCTATCGTAGAATATCATATCTTCCATATAAATTTTTAAAAATTAATTTTTTAGAAATAATCTGAGATATCAAAAGTACAATGTTATAAATATATAGCGTGTAAGAATAATAACATATTTATGTAGAAATAAATACTTAGTTATATAACTCAATTAAAATAAATGAGTTTTTAGCGTGGGTAAAAAAACTGTTTTGTAGTTATAAAACTATTTCTGCCTAAAATAAATGACTATGGGTACGCCTGTAAAATCAAAAATCTCTCTTAATTTGTTTTCAACAAAACGTTTGTAAGGATCTTTTACATATTGAGGAAGGTTGCAAAAGAACACAAACTGAGGTGTAGGTGTTGGCAATTGCATACAATATTTAATCTTTACAAATTTTCCTTTAATTGCAGGGGGTCCATAATGTTTAACAATATCCAACATTGTGTCGTTTAATTTGCTTGTAGGGATCCGTTTTTTTCTGTTTTCAAAAACTTCAACCGCAGTTTCAATGGCTTTAAAAACACGTTGCTTTGTTAGCACGCTTGTGAAAATAATTGGAACATCAGTAAATGGAGCAATTTCTCTTCTAATTTGGGCTTCAAAATCGCGCATGGTATTGGTGTCTTTTTCAACCAAATCCCATTTATTCACCAAAATAACAACTCCTTTTTTATTTTTTTCAGCCAACCAAAATATATTTTCATCTTGACCTTCAAAACCTCTGGTAGCATCCAATACAAGAATGGCAACGTCACAACTTTCAATAGCTCTAACGGCACGCATTACCGAATAAAATTCTAAATCTTCCTTTACTTTCGATTTTTTTCTAATTCCTGCAGTATCAATCAAATTAAATTCAAATCCAAAACGAGTGTATTTAGTGTCAACAGTATCACGTGTTGTCCCAGCAATATCAGTAACAATATTTCTTTCTTCTCCAATTAAAGCGTTTATAAACGATGATTTTCCAGCATTTGGACGACCAACAACTGCAAAACGTGGCAACTCACTTTCTTCAATAAAATCAGCTTCTAATTTTTCAGCAACAGCATCTAATAGTTCCCCAGTTCCACTACCATTTATCGATGAAATCGTATAATATTCACCCAAACCAAGATTGTAAAATTCAACTGCATTTGCATCACGCATCGCATTATCAACCTTATTTACTGCCATAAATATAGGTTTTTTAACTTTTCGTAAAACTTTTGCCACTTCTTCATCCATGGGTGTAACGCCTTCTTCAACGTCAACAACAAAAACAATAATATCAGCCTCTTCAATTGCTAGCTGAACCTGTTTTCTTATTTCTTCTTCAAAAATATCATCAGAACCAATAACATAACCACCAGTGTCTATTACCGAGAATTTTTTACCATTCCAATCACTTTTTCCATAATGTCTGTCACGAGTAACGCCACTGGTGGAATCAACAATGGCATCTCTTCGTTGAACTAAACGATTAAATAAGGTTGATTTCCCTACATTAGGTCTTCCTACAATGGCTACAATATTACTCATTAGGTATTTTTAAAATTTTTGCAAAAATACGTTTTTTTATTTTGAAAATGAAGGTATTAGAATCGCTATGTTTTACATTTCATAAAAAATAGTATATTTCATCACTGAAAAACAAATTTTAATGATAGCACAAAAAAATAGCGATATACACTTAAGACCACGATTTAAAATGGATTTTGAGGAAAGTCAGCAAAAATTAATCTCAAAATTTGAAGAAAATTTGAAGGATGGCGATTGTAAATATTGTTGTAAAATTGTTGATGGACATATCGTTATAGATGTCCCGAAAGATGAAAATCACTTTTGGTCGCCACAATTAAATATTGAAATTGAAAAGGCTGAGCAGAACAAAACCGTTGTAAAAGGGTTGTTTGGTCCAAAGCCACAAGTTTGGACCTTGTTTATGTTTTTTCACTTTGCAGCTGCGGTTGCTTTTATTGGTTTTGCGGTCATGGCTTATGTACAGTGGACTTTAAAAATTGACCATTCCTTTGCTTTAATGATGGTAATCGCATTGCCTGTTTTGTGGTTTGTCATGTATTTTTTAGGAAGATGGGGGAAAAGCACAGGGCACAAACAAATGGATGAACTCTATAAATTTATGATGAAAACACTGGAAAAATAAGTTTTTTTAGTAGGGAAGTTTTAAAGTGTAAAAGTTATTTTAAGGCAATAGGCAATTAGGCAATAGGCAATAGGCAATAGCGAAAAGTGAATAGTTTTTAATTACAAACCAACAAACAACAACCAACAACCGACAACCAATTTACACTATTAAACCTTTAAACTTATACGCCCTTCAACCGAAAAGCCAAATTTACTCATTATTATAGCCAAAACGGCGCAATTGTCGTTTATCACTTCGCCAGTTTTTATTCACTTTAACATACAATTCTAAATGGATTTTTTTGTCGAAAAACTTTTCTAAATCTTTTCTGGCTTCGGTTCCAACGCGTTTTAAAGGTGCGCCTTTATGACCAATAATAATCCCTTTTTGTGTTTCGCGTTCAACCATTATTACCGAACGAATTCGAATCAATTTATCACTTTCAAAAAATTCTTCGGTTTCTACTTCAACTGAATACGGAATTTCTTTTTTATAATTTAATAATATTTTCTCACGAATGGCTTCGTTGATAAAAAAGCGTTCAGGTTTATCTGTTAATTGGTCTTTTGGATAAAAAGGAGGGGAATCTGGCAATAATTCTAAAATTCGGTCAAAAACACCTTGCACGTTAAAATTTTCAAGCGCTGAAATCAAAGTAACTTCAGCGGTTGGAACTTTTTCTTTCCAATACAATAATTTTTCTTCCACTTCTTCTTGAGAAGAAAGGTCAATTTTGTTGATTAATAAAATTACTGGAACTTTTGAATGTTGAATTTTATTGAAAAAGTTTTCATCTTTCAGTTCTTTTTCACCAGGTTCAACCATATAAATAAGGACATCGGCATCTTCAAAAGCCGATTTCACAAAATTCATCATGGAGGCTTGTAATTCATAGGCGGGTTTTATAATTCCTGGGGTATCAGAAAAAATAATTTGAAAATCATCGCCATTTACAATTCCCAAAATACGATGACGTGTAGTTTGTGCTTTTGAGGTAATAATTGATAAACGTTCACCAACAAACGCATTCATTAGTGTTGATTTTCCAACATTTGGATTGCCAATAATATTTACAAAACCTGCTTTGTGTTTCATTTTCAGTATTTAAGATTGCAAAGGTAAACTTTAATATTTTTATTTTAAAAAAATTGTTGCTTTTTTAAAAAAAGATGTATCTTTGCAATCCAAATCGCGGGATAGAGCAGTAGGTAGCTCGTCGGGCTCATAACCCGAAGGTCACTGGTTCGAGTCCAGTTCCCGCTACAAAGAAGCCTTCAGAGAAATCTGGAGGCTTTTCTTTTTGTTGCAAGTGTTGCTTGCATCGACTTGCAACAAAAAGAAAACGAATAATTGCGGAGCAATTAAGGCTTCTTTGTTAAGCTCCCCAAAAGGTCCAACGACTGAATGAAATGAGGGAGTTAATCCAGTTCCCGCTACAAAGCAAGACCCATTAACTATTTTAGTTGATGGGTTTTTTCTTTAAAGCTATTGTCACTTGATATACTTGAGTTTAAATAAAATACTTGATTCACTTTGGAGGTTCGATATTGTTTGTTTACGGAGGCTATGGATAACTATTTAGGTATATATATTGGTTCTAAAGCGTTTATCTTATTTTAATTTTCAAAACGCGTCATTTTTTGGTGGTTTGTAAGTCAAAGGTTGAGGTTAGAGATTCTTATGTTTTTTTGTAGGATACAAAGAAGTCCAATTTTCCTATTTAGCATAATGCGGTTTTTTTGCTATTGTTGGCGATAGTGTTTTTAGTGCACATTTACGGTAGTTATCAACTCGGTGTTCAAATCATTTTTCAAAGTTTCAAATATTTTGGTCCAGCATTCCAAATCAGCTTTCTAATAGTAACGATATAGAATTATTTAGTAATTCTTAATACATCGTTAGGTAATTTTTCCGTATCTTTAAATACGAATTAAGCTGATGATTTCAGAGGCTCCTTTTTCAGTCTATACCCACCCCCTTTTTTATGTTGTCTTGAGTCTCTCCAATCTTGGTGAAATAATAGTTGGAAGCATTAGATTCTTTTAATAAAACGAAGGCCAAGTTAAAGTGAATTTTAAAAAATACATAGCAGAGCTTAAAAGACGTAATGTATTTAGAACAGCAATAGCCTATTTGGTAGTGGCATGGTTAATTGCTCAGGTATCTTCTATTGTTCTTCCTGCTTTCAATGCACCACCTTATTTAATGAAAACCTTTATTTTTATATTAATTATAGGCTTTCCAGTCAGTTTGGTTTTTACTTGGGTATATGAATTGTCAGCAAAAGGAATTAAAAAAATTAAAAATGTTGAGGCGGAGAAATTAAATGCAGAACAACCGAAAAATAATAAGAGCAATAAAAAGCTCGTAGTCTTACCCTTCCAAAACCTCAGTTCGGAGAATGAGAGCAATTATTTTAGTGATGGGTTGACGGAAGAAATCATTATTCGTTTGTCGGGAATCAAAGAGCTTGACATCGCTTCAAGAAGCACTTCTATGCGGTATCGAGATTCCGAGTTGGATATTGCTTCCTTGGGTAAGGAATTGAATGCAAATTTCCTTTTGCAAGGCACTGTGCGTAAGCTGAAGCATGATTTAAAAATAGCAACAGCGTTAATTGATGTTGAAAAGGATGCGCAACTTTGGGCCGAGATTTATCACGGCAAAATTGAGGATGTTTTTGGTATTCAGGAACAGGTAGCTAAGAAGATTGTAAAGTCATTGCAATTAAAACTTACGCCTAAAGAAAAAGTAGCACTTGGCAAAAGGGCAACCATGAATAGTGAAGCACATGATGCCAACCTAAGAGCTCGCGAATTTCTTTTTAGGTATACAAAGACCTATCTTCTTTTAGCGATTGATCTTTTTCAAAATGCAATAGATTTGGATTCAAAATATGCTGCTGCATATGCAGGCATGGCCGAGGCTTGTGCTTTGTTATATGAAACCCATGATAAAAATCTCAAATGGATTACAAAAGCAGAAGAATCATCATTAAAAGCACTCATCTATGATCCTAGTTCATCGGAAGCTTATAGTGCTCTGGGGCTCGTTTATTATAATAAAAATTTACCAAAAGAAGCATTGATAGCCACTGAAAAGGCGATTGCCTTTGATCCAGACAATTTTTTTGCCTATTGGGTTAGGGGGCGACTATACAGAGTGATGGAAAGAGATGCTGAGGCTGTATTTGATTTTAATAAAGTATTAGAACTTAACGGTGATTTTCATTCTCCTTATGGTGATTTACAGATGGCTTATGAAATATTACACGATGAAAAAAATCTTCAGGATACTATTGAGCGGGCGGAATTATTTTACCCCACCTATTTGCTGCATCACCCTGATGACTCTCGTGCGCATCAGTTTTATGCCTTTACATTGAAAAGGCTAGGTCGTTTAGAGGAAGCAAAAAAGGAAATGCGT
>Ga0102812_10002715_pt1 | contig 11862 bp, 7 predicted proteins | sample ColrivemetaGS713_FD_79334 | JGI IMG/M metagenome (GOLD analysis project Ga0102812, IMG submission 79334) | Estuarine microbial communities from the Columbia River estuary - Flood tide ETM metaG S.713 | ecosystem: Environmental > Aquatic > Marine > Intertidal zone > Estuary | place: USA: Columbia... | reverse complement strand
TTCAAAGCATTAAGGTTTAAAAAAAGCACATTGTCTTTTTCAGTGATTGTTGCTGCTGTTTTTTCTAATTGTTCACTTTGTTTTAATACAATTGAAAACCCATCAGCTTTAGCAAAACTCCACCAAATCAAAGCAAATCCCATTATAATAAGTATCGGTGCAGAATAGGTTTCAAGCCATTTAATGCTTTCGGTCCCTTTCCAGATAAAGTAAATGTTGATACACCAAAAAATAGCGAAGCCAACAAATTTACCAATGGATAAACCTAATTCCCCTTCAGCGCCGGTAATTGCATTAAAAATGGCATAAATAGCTAAGCCACCAATCCATGTTTGAACCCCAAACCATCCACACGCTATGATGCCTCTTGTAACTGAGGCAATATGTATTCCTTTGGTTCCGAAAGCGGCCCGGCCTATTACCGGGAATGGTATCCCATATTTTACACCCGCATGACCATTTAAGATCATTGGAATGGTAATAATTAAATTTGCAAGTCCAATGATAATTAATGCTTCATACCAGTTTAAACCTGTTTTTATCATGTATGAGGCTAATAAATACGTAGGAATACAAACAGCCATACCTACCCAAATAGCAGCAAGATTCCATTTGTTCCATGTTCTTTTATTTGCAGGAACAGGTGCTAAATCTTCACTATGCAAAGGAGACGTTGAAACATCTTCATTTAATTCAATGATGTCTTTATTTTTACTCATTAATAGAAATTAGAGAATTGAAAACCATTGTTTAGTAACAATATTCATCTGCAATAGCAATAACTTGAGAAATTATTTTTAACCCTTCATCTACCTCTTCTTTACTAACGTTTAGAGGAGGGGCTATAAAAATCCAGTTCCAGCGCACAAAAGTGAACATCCCTAATTCCCGAACTTTGGCAGCCATCCTGTTTGTGGCTTCCATATCTTGAGGTTTGGCATTCCAAGGAGTTGTTGGCTCTTTTGTTTTTCTGTTTTTCACCAATTCAATACAACCTAACAAACCTGTATTTCTGAAGTCTCCAATCGAAGGATGCTTTTCTTTAAGTTTTTCAACTTCGGCTTCTATATAACTACCCATTTGAGCAGCTTTATTTACCAGATCTTCCTCTTCAATAATTTTAAGGTTTTCCAAGGCTGCAGCACAAGAAACAGCATGTGCAGAATATGTTAATCCCAATTGCATGGCTTTATCATCAAAATAATGAGCAATAGTATCTGTTACTACCATAGCCCCCAGAGGAAGATACCCGGATGTCAGTCCTTTTGCCATACACATAATATCTGGTGTCACACCATGATGGTCTACTCCAAACATTTTTCCAGTTCTTCCAAATCCACTCATAGTCTCATCAATGATGAGCAGTATGCCGTGTTTTTCGCAAATATCTTTTACTTTTTTAAGATACATTGGCGGGTATTTAATGCACCCTGAAGAACCTGATTCCCCTTCAAATAAAATTGCTGCGATTGCATCTGGATTTTCAAATTGAATAACCCTCTCTAAATGGGCAGCTGCACGTTCACCACATTCTTCAATGGATGAAGAATTCCACGGACAACGATAGAAATAAGGGTTTTCAACATGTATGAAATTATTGACTGCTTGATCGTCCATGGCAAACTTTCTAGGATCTCCACCGGCAGACATGGCACCATAAGTAGCGCCATGGTAGGAGCGATAATGACTTATAATTTTATGACGTTTTGTATATATTCTAGATAATTTTATAGCGTTTTCGACAGCTTCAGCTCCTCCAAGTGTAAAAAACGTTTTGGTAAGGTTTCCTGGCGTTAATTCAGCTAATTTTTTACCGAGATCACCACGCACATTTGTCGCCATTCCAGGAAACACATAACTAAGCTCCTCCATTTGTTTAGATACCGCTTTGGTAATTCTCTGATTGCCATGACCTATATTTACATTCATCAATTGAGAAGAGAAATCAAGATATTTTTTCCCATCTCTGTCATAAATATAACTTCCTTTTGCATAATGGGCATTGATAGGATTAAGCCCCCCTTGTTTACCCCACGAGAACAAGGTGTAATCAAGATTATTTTGGATGATCTGATTTTTCATTTAATTAAGTGATTATGGATTTACAGTTGATTAAATATTTTTTAATGGTTTACAAATTAAAATTCCTCAAATTTACTCATCAACTCATCCAATTAGTTTGAGCTTCAGGATTCCATTTTGAGGTAGTTTTTTTATTTTGTGTCCAAAACTCAATGGAGCTTCTGCCTGTAATGTCTCCAACTCCAAATTTAGATTCGTTCCATCCCCCAAAAGAAAATGGTTCACGAGGTACGGGAACACCTATATTAACACCAATCATTCCAGCACTAGCACGATCCATAACTTGCTTTGCAAGGCCCCCACTTTGGGTAAATACTGCCGCAGCATTGCCATAATTTGAGCCATTTTCAATTTCAATGGCTTCATCTAAATTTTTAGCCCTTATAATTGATATCACCGGACCAAAAATTTCTTCCCGAGCCACAGACATATCTGTAGTAACATAATCTATAATTGTTGCCCCCACATAAAAACCACCTTCCTTACCAGGAACCGTTGTCTTTCTTCCATCAAGTAAAATTTTTGCTCCATCGGCTTCAGCTTCAGCAATATAATTCTCAATTCTTTTTTTGGCTTCACCGCTAATAACAGAACCTAGATTTTCTCCCGGAATTAATTTTTTAGCCTCTACAATCATTTTATCAATAATGGGCTGTACTTTATCAACACCCACCATTACAGAAGCTGCCATACAACGCTGTCCAGCACACCCCGACATAGATGCCACCACATTAGAAGCGGTCATTTGCGGATTCGCATCAGGTAAAACGATTAAATGATTTTTAGCTCCTCCAAGTGCCACACACCTTTTTAGAGTTGAGGTTGCACGTTTGTAAACTATTTTAGCAACTTTGGTAGACCCTACAAAAGAAACTGCTTTTATCCCGGGATGGTCACAAATGGCCTCAACCACTTCTTTACCACCATTAACTAAATTGAATACCCCGTCTGGAAGACCTGCTTCTTTTAATAATTCAGCTAGGCGCATAGAACTTAATGGAACAATTTCAGAAGGCTTCATGATCATGGTATTTCCCAGAACCAAGGCATTAGGAATGGTCCAGTTGGGCACCATATTTGGAAAATTGAAAGGAGTAATAGAAGCAACAACACCAATAGGTTTGCGCTCAATTCTACACTCTACACCCTTACTTACCTCTTGAACTTCATTAACTACAATTTGAGGCATTGAAACGGCAAATTCGCATAATTCAATACTTTTTTCCACTTCGGCTTTTGCTTCCCCATAAGTTTTCCCATTTTCAAGCTGTATGAGTTTTGTGAGTTCGTCAACGTTTTTCTCTAGAAGTGTACGGTAATTAAAAAAAACTTGAACACGTTCTTTTAATGTTTTTGATGACCAACTTTCAAAAGCTTTTTCCGCAGCTTTTACAGCCTTATCTACATCATTATAATTTGAAAGAGGTAAGTTGGAAATAATTCTCCCGTCAATTGGGCTCATTACATCCATTGAAGCTTGACCATTTCTTTCAAAAATTCCATTAATAAAATTTTTTACTTCAGGTTGTTTAGCGGTTATTTCCATGATAATAGAATTTGAATAGAGATTGTTTATTAAAAAATTAAATTATGATTGTATCAAATATATAAAATTAAACATGATTTTAACTGAATTCCAAATGTCGGTTTAGAGTTTAAAATTAAATGAAAGCGATGTGTACCTAACAAATCCTAACTTTTTTATACATTCGCTATTATATAAAATTTTGAATTTGAAACGAGTAATAGTTTCGGTTACGAATGATCTAGTTACTGATCAACGTGTACATAAAGTTTGTACTACCCTATCTGAAATAAATTATGATGTTGTTTTAATAGGTCGAAAACTTTCTAACAGTTTAGCAATTAACAGAAATTATAAAACAGTTAGAATGAAACTCCTGTTTAATAAAGGGTTTCTTTTTTATGCTGAATTTAATATTCGATTATTTTGTAAATTATTCTTTATTAAAAAAGATATATTATTATCTAATGATCTCGATACACTATTGCCTAACTTTTTAATAAGTAAGATTTTTAATAAAAAACTTGTTTATGATAGTCATGAGCTATTTACCGAAATACCAGAACTTATTGATCGACCCCAAGTTCAAAAGGTATGGCTGATTATAGAAAAACATATTTTCCCCAAATTAAAGAATGTTTATACGGTAAACGCGAGTATAGCCTCGATTTATAAGAAAAAGTATAATGTTGATGTGAAAATAATTAGGAATATTGCTCAAGTTCTTCAGGATAAATCGGTGGATATTAATTTAATAGACAAAGTTAAAGGAGAAAAGAAAATGTTGATTTTACAAGGCTCAGGAATTAATATGGATAGAGGAGCCGAGGAAGCAGTAATGATGATGCAGTTTTTGGAGAATATGGTTTTATATATCATTGGAAGTGGCGACATTTTTGATAAACTCAAAGAATTGGTTCAAACTTTTCATCTCGAAGAAAAAGTATTTTTAAAAGGTAAAATGCCTTATGAAGAGTTAACGGAATACACGAAAATAGCCAATCTGGGACTGTCATTAGATAAAGGGACAAACTTGAATTATGAATATAGCTTGCCTAATAAAGTTTTTGATTATATACAGGCAGAAATTCCATTAATGGTTTCTAACAGAAAAGAAATAGCAAATTTAGTTTTAGAAAATAACATAGGAATAGTAGTGAAAAATTTAGATCCGAAAAGTTTAGCAGGAGAGGTAAAAAGGGTTTTATTCGATCAGGACCTCCTTTTGTTATGGCGAGAAAATTTGAAGAAAGCCCAAATGAAATATAATTGGGAAAAAGAGTCATTAAAACTTAAAACTATTTTTGGTAATCTCTAAAAATCAATTACATATCGTCTCATTCGATGTTCCTTACCCTCCAAATTATGGTGGTGTCATTGATGTTTTTTATAAACTTAAAGCATTATTTGATCTAGGAATAGAAATATATTTCCACACTTTTGAATATGGTAGAGGAAGGCCAAAAGAACTTGATGAATTATGTAAGTACGTCTTTTATTACCCAAGAAATTCTTCAATAACAAATGTGCTCTTTAAAACTCCATATATTGTAAAATCAAGGTCAAATGAAGAGTTGATAAAAAATTTAAAAAGAATAAAAGCTCCTGTTCTTTTTGAAGGGTTACACACAACTTCTCCTTTAATAATGGAGAACTTTGAAGATAGAAAAGTATTGGTAAGAGCTCATAATATTGAGCATTTATATTATGATGGTCTAGCAAAAAGTGCAAATCGGATTGACAAAAAAATATTTTTTAAAACGGAAGCTAAAAAGCTTAGAGCTTATGAAAGCATACTTGATAAAGCGGATACAATTTTAACCATTTCTCCTTCAGAACATGATTATTTTAGGAATCGTTATATTGGAAAGGCGGTTTATATCCCAGTTTTTCATCCTAATAATAAAGTTAAAAAACTATCAAAGAAGGGGGATTTTGCATTATATCATGGAGATTTAAGAGTTGCAGATAACATAAAAGCAGTTCATTTCTTAATAGATGTTTTTAAGCAATTAGATTACGAATTGGTAATCGCTAGTAGTTTTATAAATAAGACGATTATAAATGAAATTTCTATTCATGAGAAAATGAGATTTGTTAAGATAGAAAACCAAAATCAATTACAGGACTTATTTGAAAAAACACATATTAATGTGCTGCCGACGTTTCAAAAAACAGGAATAAAACTAAAGCTAATCAACACCTTATTCAATGGTAGGTTTTGCTTAGTAACATCAAAAATGGTTGAAGATACGGGCTTAGAAAAATTATGTGAAATTGGTAGAACTAAAGAAGAATTTACCCAAAAGGTTTATGAGTTAATTCATACGGATTATGTCGATGATCTTGTAAAAGAACGAGAAAAAGTTTTAAAACCATTTAACATTTACGAGAACGCTCAAAAAATAATAGACTTACTATTCTAAACAACTTCAAAAATACTTTCACCATCACATTTTATAGTTTTATGAGGGTATTTTAAAATTAAGGCATAATCATGAGTTGCCATTAAAATTGATTTTCCATTTTTATTTATCTCCTCCAAAACACTCATAACTTCTAAAGAAGTTTTAGGATCTAAATTTCCGGTAGGTTCATCAGCTAAAATGAGCTCAGGATCATTGAGTAGTGCCCTAGCAATAGCAACACGTTGTTGTTCTCCTCCAGAAATTTGAAAAGGCATTTTAAATCCTTTGGTTTTCATGCCTACCTTTTCTAAGACCTCCAATATTTTCGCCTCTATCTCGTCTTTATTTTTCCAACCGGTTGCTCTTAAAACAAATAATAAGTTATCATGAATATTTCTATCATTTAACAACTTAAAATCCTGGAAAACAATTCCTAATTTTCTTCTTAAAAAAGGAATATCCTTTTCTCTCAGTTTACTAAGATCATAATCCACAATACGACCCTCCCCTTTTACTAATGGCAAATCCCCATACAAGGTTTTCATTAAACTACTTTTTCCACTCCCTGTTTTACCTATAAGATACATAAAATCACCTTTATTGATTTCAAGGCTAATATTTGATAATACTAGATTTTCTTCTTGAAAGATAGAGGCATTTTTTAAATGCAACACTGGATTTGACATAAACAATTTGATTTAGGATTACAAATTTACTGTTTAAATTTGAATCGTTAGGCATCAAAAAAGTAAAGAAAAATTTCACTTTGGCCTAGTTTATGAGTTACAAATGAAAAAATGGAGAATATTTTTTCTTAACAAAAAGTTATATTAATTAACAATTATACAATTTCAACTTAAATAGGCGTTGATTTATTTAAGGATGTTTAATTTTAACATGTCGTAAAATATTTCACAGAAATGAAGCATAGCAATATCTTGTTGGTAGTTATATTTTTTATCTATTCAGCTGCAAACTTTGCACAAAAATCTGATATTTATACTAGTTCTTTGAGAGAATACAATCATGCAATGGAATTGTATAATAACAGAGATTTTGTTGCATCAAAACATTTGTTAAATAAGTTGAAAGATAAGTTTGATAAAAGTTCTGAGTTAAAAGCTAATTGCGAATATTATGAAGCCTTTTGCGCTATTCAATTAAATGATCAAAACGGAGATGAAAGGATGCGCGATTTTGTTGAAAGATATCCTACAAGCACAAAACAAAACACAGCATTTTTAGAAGTAGGGGATTATTATTTTAAAAATGCCAACTACCCCTACGCCCTGAAATGGTATAATAGAGTGGAAACTAGAAACCTTTCTTTAGACCAAGAAGAGGATTATAATTTTAAATATGCCTATGGTTTATTTGCTGTACGCAGTTATAAACGCGCAAAGGAATATTTTCAAAAATTATTAACTTCTTACGAATATGGGGCCCAAGCCAAATATTATTATGGATTTATTGCTTACCAGGACGATGATTATGAAAACGCTGATCGGTATTTAGGAGAAGTGGCTGATGATAAAGAATTGGGTGATGATGTACCTTATTACATGGCCAATATTAAATTTAAAACAGGCAATTTTCAAGAGGCCATTGACATAGCAGAACCTTTTCTTGCTAAAGCGGATAGAAATCAATATTCAGAAATATCAAAGATCATTGGTGAAAGCTATTTTAATTTAGAAAAATACAATGAAGCTATTCCACATCTCAAAAATTATATCGGTAAACGCCAGAAATGGAACAATACGGATTATTATTTAATGGGATACGCTTATTATATGCAAAAAGATTATGAAAATGCCATCTCTTATTTTAATAAAATTATAGGAGGGGAGAACGCTGTTTCTCAAAACGCTTATTATCATTTGGCAGAATGTTATCTGAAGACAGAATTAAAAACAGAAGCACTAAATGCATTTAGAAACGCTTCTCAAATGAACTATGATAACAATATTAAAAAAGATGCATGGTTAAATTATGCCAAATTGAGCTATGAAATTGGCAATCCTTATAATAATGTATCAGATGTTTTACACGAATATTTAGATACTTACCCTAAATCTGAAGCTACAGAGGAGATTAATGAGCTGTTGATTAGTGCTTATATTACAACAAAGAATTTTGAAGGGGCATTAATAGCCTTGAAAGATAAAAAGGATACTTATAGTAAAGAGACATATCAAAAAGTAGCTTTGTATAGAGGTATTCAATTATTTAACGAAGGTTCTTTGGATAAGGCTAAAGAACATTTTGATCTTGCAATTAATGAATCTAAGGATAACACCATTGCGGCGAGGAGTGTTTTTTGGAAATCAGAATCAGACTATTTATTAAATAATTTTAACGATGCTTTAGAGGGTTTTCAACAATTTGATGCCATGAGTAAATCAGACACTTTGAAAGAAAGCATAACTATCGATTATAATATTGCTTATGCATATTTTAAATTAAAAGATTATAATAAAGCGGGAGAAAAATTTTTAGCTTTTTTAAATTCCAACCCTATTGATAACGAAATTTCTAATGATAGTCAATTGCGCTTAGGAGATTCGTATTTTGTTTCAAGTGATTATAATAGCGCCATCAAGGCCTATAATAAAGTGATAGATTCCAAAGGAATTGACAGAGATTATGCCCATTTTCAAAGGGCAATTAGTTATGGGTTTATTGGAAAGAATAATGATAAAATTGTAGATCTAACGAGATTTTTGGGAGAACATTCAAAATCTCCTTTAATGGATGATGCATATTACGAGCTCGGTAATTCTTATGTGAGAGCTGATAAAAATGATGAGGCCCTAGAAACTTTTGACAACTTGTTAAAGTATTATAAAAGGAGTTCTTACGTTCCTAAGGCATTATTAAATCAAGGATTAATCTATTACAATACCGAGCGAGATAATCAAGCTTTAGATAAATATAGACAGGTAGTTAATGAATTTTCTAATACAGATGAGGCCAAACAAGCCGTAGCAAATGCACGTCAAATTTATGTGGATCTGGGTCGTGTAGATGAGTATGCAGATTGGGTTAAGGATATTAGTTTTGTGAATGTGACAGATGCTGATTTAGATAACGACATGTACGAATCGGCTGAAAAACAATATCTGCAAAACAATCGTAATAAGGCAATTTCAGCATTTAATAAATACATTGAAAGATTTCCTAAAGGGATTCACTCTTTACAAGCAAATTTTTATTTAGCAGAATCTTTATTTGGTGAAAACCAGCAATCTCAAACGGAGAAATTTTACAGCTATGTTATTAATCAAGAACGCAATGAATTTACAGAACAAGCTTTGTCTAGATTATCTCAAGTTTATTTAGAAGGCGATAATTGGATGAAAGCAATGCCAATTTTAGAACGATTAGAAGAACAGGCAGATTTTCCTCAAAACATAACATTTGCTCAAAGTAATTTAATGAAAGGTCATTATGAGTTAGAACATTATGAAGATGCTGTGATTTATGCAGAAAAAGTATTACAAAGGTCCAAATTGGAAAACCGGGTAAAATCAGATGCTAAAGTAATAATTGCTCGTTCAGCTTTTAAGACAGGAGACGAGTTTAAAGCTGAAGAAGCTTATAAAGATGTTGAGAAGATAGCTTCGGGAGAGTTAAAAGCTGAGGCTATTTATTTTGATGCCTATTTCAAAAATAAGGAAGGTAATTATAAAGTTTCTAACGCCGTAGTTCAAAAATTAGTTGCAGATTATTCGGCATATAAATATTTTGGATCTAAGGGCTTGATTGTTATGGCGAAAAACTTTTATGAATTAAAAGATGCTTATCAAGCTACTTATATTTTAGAAAATGTTATTAAAAATTTTAAAGAATTTCAGGATGTCGTTGATGAAGCTAAATCTGAGCTTCAAAGAATTAAAAACGAAGAATCTAAAACTAATGAATCTGTAAACCCTGAAGAGAATTAAAAAATTATTTATTAAAAAGCTTCAATAGCCATACAGTCAAAAGAAGAATTTAAGCGAAAAATGAAAAAACAAATAACAATACTTATTTTACTATTAGTCACCACAATGTCTTTTTCACAAAAAAAGAAAAAAGATACTATTGGTACAGAAGTTATAAATGTGGTTAAACCTTATACGCCAACAGTTTCCGATGCTTTTAAAATTAAGAAATCGCCAGAAATTCGTGATGTGGAGCTCAATATAAAAAGGCAAATCCAATATACTATTTTTTCAATTCCAGTGGCCTCTACTTTTACGCCCTCAAAAGGAAAAGCCAAGGTATTGAGAGTGGATCCAAGTGCTCCCGTTTACGATAATTTTGTAACAGCAGGGTTTGGAAATTTCTCTTCTCCTCAAATAGAAGTTTTTGCGCATACAAATAGTACAAGATATAATGATTTTGGAGGGTTTTTTAACTATCACTCTTCGAAAGGTGGAATAGAAGATGTATTGTTGGATGATGATTTTTTGGATACACGTTTAGACATGTTTTATAAACAAGAAGAAAGTGATTTCGATTGGCAATTAAACGGAGGTGTAAGATTTCAAAAATACAATTGGTACGGGTTGCCCGAGCAAATTGTTTTTGATCCAGACATTGTTGATTCTCTTAATGAAACCCAGAAATATACAAACATTTACTTAGGCGGAATACTAGACTATAAAGATTCCTTTTTTAAAGGAGGCACTACAGAACTTAGTCGTTTTACGGATGATGAGGGAAGTACAGAAACCCATGTCTTAATTCAACCTAAAATTGAATTTCCAATAGCATCGGAATATATTAATGCGAATGTAAGATTAGAATATCTTAAAGGAGATTTTTTTATGAATTATGCAAGAACAGCCAACATAGAGTACAGTTTTTTTACTGTTGGTTTTAACCCAAATTTTGAAGTGTTACGTGATAACCTAACTATTAATTTGGGAGCTGATATTTTATATAGCTCTGGAACTGCAGAAGGTGAAGAAAGTAAAATTTATGCATATCCTAAAGTGAATGCTTCTTATGTATTAATTGATGAGGTATTGACTGCCTATGCCGGTATTATAGGAGGGCTTCATCAAAATACATTTAATGATTTCACTAATGAAAATCCTTTTGTATCCCCAACATTATCCATAAAAAGAACTGATGAGCAGTACAATGGTTTTGTAGGATTTAAAGGTAAATTAGCATCAAATATTGGATATAATTTTAAAGCAACATATAAAAGTGAAAACGATAAACCTTTCTTTAAATTAAACCCTTCTAAAACAGAAGGGATTACTGTAATTACTAAAGGCTATGAAGCTGGAAATTCCTTTCAAATAGCATATGATAATGTTGAAACACTATCTGCATTTGCTGAAATAAGTATTGATTTTTCCAAGGAACTAAAAGTTGGAGGTACTGTCGAGTTTAATACATATAGTAAAGATACAATTGCTGAAGCTTGGAATTTACCAGAATTAAAAGCAACTGTATTTGCTAACTATAATAGAGATAAATGGTTTGCCGGAGCGAATTTATTTTTTGAAGGAGAACGCAAAGATGAATTTTCTTTAGTAGTAACCAATGTTTTAATGGATGATGAAGTGCTAACATTAGGTAATTATGTAGACTTAAATCTTAACGGAGGTTATAAGTTTACTGATAAGTTAACGGCATTTGCTAAAGTAAATAACGTATTCAATAGCAGTTATCAAAAATTTGCTAACTTTAAAGTACAAGGATTGCAAGTTTTTGGTGGGATAACTTATAAGTTTGATTTTTAACCATACATTTTATCATAATACTCTTTATAGGCACCGGAGGTTACATTATTTAACCACTGCTCATTTTCTAAATACCAATCAACGGTTTTTGACAATCCTTCTT
>Ga0102812_10002714_pt1 | contig 11862 bp, 6 predicted proteins | sample ColrivemetaGS713_FD_79334 | JGI IMG/M metagenome (GOLD analysis project Ga0102812, IMG submission 79334) | Estuarine microbial communities from the Columbia River estuary - Flood tide ETM metaG S.713 | ecosystem: Environmental > Aquatic > Marine > Intertidal zone > Estuary | place: USA: Columbia... | reverse complement strand
TAAACGCTGTTTTTAAATCAAAAAAGCGTGTATTGGGTATTTGAAACTCAATGGAATCAATTTTAGGATTCACTACTTTCTTTATTGAACCATCTAATACAACTAAATTTTCAGCTTGTAAATTTTCATTTAGCCATGACACTGAAACAATTGGCGATGTTATTGAAATATTACTCATTGACACCTGTACTTTATACTATGAATCTAAATCAAAAGTTTCTGTCGGATCGATTGTTCCTTTATAATCCAACATCTTTTCACCATCGGCAATAATAGAACACACCGTAGCATCTCCAGTAACATTCACCACGGTTCTAAACATATCTAAAATTCTATCTACAGGGAAAATAATGGCAATCCATGCTGGATTTAAGCCTACAGAATCTAATACCACGATTAACATCACCAAACCTGCGCTTGGTACCGCTGCTGAACCAATGGATGCCAAGGTAGTAGTAACCACAATAATTAATTGTTGTTCAAACGATAAATTGGCCATATGCATTTGAGCTAAAAATATAACAGCCACTGCCTGATACAAACTGGTTCCATCCATATTTACAGTAGCACCAATAGGCAACACAAAACTGCTGACTTTTTTATTTACACCTAAGTTTTGCTCTACACATTCCATAGTTACAGGTAATGTTGCTGCACTACTGGAAGTTGAAAATGCAAGTGTTTGCGCTGGCCCCATGGCTTTAAAAAAACCGAAGTATGGAATTTTCTTTACAAAAAGCCTTAAAATAGTTGGGTAAATCACAAAAATCATGAGCAATAAACCAATAAGTACGGTTAATGAATACCAACTTAATCCTTTAAAGATCTCTACCACTTTACCAATATCGTTGCCCGCCATTTTGCTTACAACACCTGCTAATAAAGCAAATACAAAAAATGGAGCTGCCTGCATAACCAAGTCTACCATTTTTAAAAACACCTCATTAATACCATCAACTAAAGTTAAAACAGGTTGTGATTTTTCATTTGGAATAAAGAGTAAACACACCCCAAAAAACAAGGCGAAAAAGATAATTTGTAACATCAATCCATTATTTGACAAGGACGCAAAGAAATTATCAGGAACGATGTCTACCAATGGCTGTAAAGGCGTAACACTCTGTTGCTTTTTAGCTTTTTCTATTTTATCTGCTACTGACAATTCACTTACTTGTGAATTTGTCAGTTTAGATATTGCCGCAACGCGGTCGGTATATTTTGGATCTTTTAAGAAACTTTGTCCGTCTTTAACTTCATGTCCTTCAGAAGCTGCCCAAAGTTCATAACTAATTCTATTATCTATTCTACTTTCTTCATCAATAAGCCTTCCTGGTTTTATGGTATTTACCAAAACCAAACCTAATGAGATAGCCATAACTGTTGTAAGTAAATAAATAAGAAGTGTTTTACCTCCCATACGGCCTAAACTTGAAGGATCGCCAATATTTGCAACGCCTCCAATAATAGAAAACAACACTAACGGAACTGCGATGAGTTTTAATAGATTTATAAAAATAGTTCCAAAAGGATCTATCCAGTTAATAGTAAACTCACTCCAACCTAATGAACTTGAAAGTAATGCCCAAATAATTCCGAGCAACATGCCTATTAAGATTTTCCAGTGTAATGCTAATTTCTTCATGAAATAAAAATTTATGGGTGGAAGTTAATATATTTTTTTGGAAATACAGAATTCTAGCCCCGATTGAAATGATATCCTTTTTAAAATTTAGATAACAAAAACTTAGGGATACTAAAATTTAGCAGATTGCTTCGTCGTGCCTCCTCAATGACGATTTAAAAAGATAAAACGGAAAACGGGAAATAGCTACTAACTATAAATTTTATTTTGTAAGTAAAAATCGGCAATTACCAAAGCCGCCATAGCCTCTACAATAGGCACTGCTCTGGGAACCACACAAGGGTCGTGACGCCCTTTACCTTGCATTTCTACAGAATTACCTTCCTTATCGATGGTATCGTATTTCTGAATTAAGGTGGCTACCGGTTTAAATGCGACATTAAAGTAAATGTCCATACCATTGCTGATACCGCCCTGAATACCACCTGAATAGTTAGTTTTTGTGGTGCCGTCGTTATTAAACGAATCGTTATGTTGACTACCTAGCATGGTGCAACCTTCGAAACCACTTCCGTACTCAAAACCTTTTACTGCGTTGATGGATAACATGGCTTTACCAAGTTCGGCATGTAATTTATCAAAAACAGGCTCGCCCAAACCAACGGGTACGTTTTTAATAACACAACTTACTATACCACCTACAGTATCGCCTTTACCGCGAACTTCTTTAATATATTTTTCCATAGCTGCGGCCATTTTCGTGTCTGGACAACGAACTATATTCGATTCTACTAGGGTTAAATCTAATTCGGAATAGGGTTTATTAAGTTTCATGCTGCCGACACCACTTACGTAAGCCGTAATTTCGATGCCTTTTAGCATTTGTTTTGCTATGGCCCCAGCTACAACACGACATGCGGTTTCGCGTGCAGAACTGCGCCCACCACCACGATAATCGCGTACGCCATATTTTTTGTCGTAGGTATAGTCGGCATGACTTGGTCTGTAACTATCTTTTATATGTGAATAATCGTGAGATTTCTGATTGGTGTTTTCAATAACAAAACCAATAGACGTTCCTGTTGTAACCCCTTCAAAAATTCCTGAATGAAATTTAACAGTATCTGGCTCTTTACGCTGTGTAACGATGGCAGATTGCCCTGGTTTTCTTCTGTCTAATTCTTGCTGAATTGCCTCTAAATCTAATTCAATCCCTGAAGGACAACCATCAATAACACCGCCTAAAGCAGGTCCGTGAGATTCGCCATAAGTAGTCAAAGAAAATAATTTTCCAAAGGAATTTCCAGCCATAATTAAAATTTTGTTGCTAAAGTAAATCTATTCTAAGAGATACGAAAATTGTTCAACTAAAAAAGCAGCATTTATAATAGAGCTTCTTTTAAAATAGTGATAGGATGTTTAGCTTCTTTATTCGTTCCATCTTTAATTTGATGTCTGCAACTTGTTCCATTTGCTGAGATAATATCACCACTTGAGGCCTTCCTTATAGCTGGAAACAAGGTTTGTTCACCAACTTGCATACTTACTTCATAATGTTCCTTTTCATAGCCAAAACTTCCTGCCATACCACAACATCCACTCGGAATAATAGTGACTTTATAGTTTTTAGGTAAATTCAAAACATCAAAACTAGATAATTGATTACTGAATGATTTTTGGTGACAATGCCCGTGAAACTTAATGGTTTTTTCATCGGAACTAAATTGCTGAGAAGAAATATTGCCCAATTTAATTTCTTGCTGAATAAACTCTTCTATTAAAAAGGTGTTTTTCGCAATGCTTTCAGCTGAAGTTTTATCATCTGCTAATCTTAAATATTCATCTTTAAAGGTTAATATTGCCGATGGCTCTACGCCTATTAAAGGCGTTTCGGTTGAAATTAAATCCTTAAATATATTTACATTTTTATTGGCTAAGTCTTTGGCTTGTTCTAATAAACCTTTTGATAAAAAGGCTCGTCCTGATTCTGCGTTTTTAACCATTTTTACTTCGTAGTTTAAAGCGGTTAAAACTGTAATAGCATCACCACCTATTGGAGTATCTAAATAGTTTAAAAATTCATCGTTAAACAAATAAACTGTTTTAATTATTTTATCTCTATCTATTTGTTTTTTAAAACTTTGAAATTCTTTACTTAAACTTTTATTTGATATTAAAGGCAAACGTCTTTCTTTGGCAATTCCAAACGATTTTTTTAAAATGATAGACGTTAAACCGTTAGAAAATACAAAATTAGTCAACATAGGAAACACACTTCCAAAACGATTCAAAGTATTATTATAAGCAAATAATTTAGTGCGCAAAGACACACCATTTGCTTTTTGATATTGATACAAGAACTCTGCTTTTAAGCTCGCCACATCCACGCTACTTGGACATTCGCTGGCACAAGCTTTACAACTTAAACATAGGTCGAAAACATCTTTAAGTTCTTTATGGTCGAACTTGTTAGCTTTTTCTGAATTGGTTAAAAACTCGCGTAACGCATTCGCCCGCGCTCGTGTTGTATCTTTTTCATTTCTAGTTGCTCTATAGCTTGGACACATGGTGCCTCCAAACTCTGATAATTTTCTGCAATCGCCCGAACCATTGCATTTTTCAGCTTCACGCAAAATACCTTGCGAATGCGAAAAATCGAGCATGGTTTCTATTTCTGGTTCTAATCTATCAGGGACATATCGCATTGATCTGTCCATTGGTAACGGATTTACAATCTTTCCGGGATTGAAAATATTATAGGGATCAAAAACAGTTTTTATATGTTTTAAAATGCTGTAATTTTCTTTACCTATCATTAATTCAATAAACTCAGACCGCACAATACCATCACCATGTTCACCGCTCATAGAACCGCCATATTTCTTAACTAAATGTGCGACATCGGTAGTAATCATTCTAAACAATGCAATGTCTTCAGATTTTTTAATATTTAAAATGGGGCGTAAATGCAATTCACCGGCGCCTGCATGGGCATAATAAATAGCATTTTGACTATAGCCTTTCATTAATGCGGTAAACTCTGAAATATAATTAGCCAAATCTGGCAATGCCACTGCTGTATCTTCAATACACGGTACCGATTTTTTGTCTCCAATAATATTTCCTAACAAGCCTAAACCGGCACTTCGCAAGTTATTTGCTTTGTTAATCTCATCACCTTCGAGTATTGGAAACGCATAACATAATCCTGAAGATTCAATATCTGTTATTAATTTTTCTGCCAACACATCTACTTCTTGCTTCGTTTCAGCCCTTACCTCACACATTAAAATTGCTTTTGGGTCGCCATCAATAAATCGTCTGTTTTCTTGCTGTGTTTTATTATGTTTTGTACAATCCAAAATGGTTTTATCCATCATTTCACAGGTATACAAATTATGACGCATGACCATTTCAACAGCATTTAAACAGGTTTCTATACTAGTAAAATGAGCAGCTACCATAATCGCTTCTTGTGGTGGCAACTTGTCTAGTTTTAAAGTAATTTGAGTTGTAAATGCCAAAGTACCTTCACGTCCCGTAAGAAGTTTGCACATATTAAATTTTTCTGACGAATTTAAAAACACCTCCGATTTAAGTAATTCATCAATGGCGTAGCCTGTATTTCTTCTATGTATTTCGGGTTTTGGAAAATTTTCGATGATTTGATTCTGAACAGTTTCAGAGTTTAATTCAGAATAAATTGTATTATAGATTTCGCCTTCTAAGGTTACTAAATTTGTTTTGTTATGAAATATCTCCGCAGAAACCTCATTAAACACTACTTCACTGCCATCGCTTAGAATGGTATGCATTTCAATTACTTTATCACGGGTAACGCCATAGCGAATAGATGTAGTTCCCGATGAATTATTGCCAACCATTCCTCCCATCATACAACGGTTGGATGTAGAAGTATTTGGACTAAAAAACAATCCAAAAGGTTTTAAATAATTGTTTAAAACATCGCGAACTACCCCTGGTTGAACCGTAACCGTTTGTTCTTTTTCGTTTATATCTAATATTTTTGTAAAATATTTAGACACATCAACCACAATACCTTCACCAACACACTGGCCAGCCAATGAAGTACCAGCTGTTCTGGGAATTAATGACGTTTTATGGGTTTTTGCAAACTTTATAAGTTGTTTTAAATCTTCATTATTTTTAGGGTAAGCAACTGCTAACGGCAACATTCTGAACACAGAGGCGTCGGTAGCATAAACAGATTTTATTAAATCGTCGTATAATAATTCACCAGAAAGCTCATTGCTTAAGGCTTGTAAATGAGAAGTTAAGGTCATTTGTTTAATAAAATGTTTATAAATCTAAAAAGTAGTTAAATATAAAAACAATTTTGGCGTTATTTTTGTAAAATATTACAGATAAACAAAATGATCTTTTATTTATAAATGGTCGTATATGGATAATAAAACAAAACAATAAACTTATGAAGAAATTATTTTTATTTTCAATTGCATTATTAGGCTTTACATTAACAACAATGGCACAAGACATTTCGGACAATGCTATTGGTTTACGACTTGGTGACAGTGATGGTTTAGGAGCAGAAATTTCATACCAACATGCACTAGGCAGTTCTAATCGATTAGAATTGGATTTAGGATGGAGAAATGGCAATAGCTACAGTGCTTTTAAACTTACAGGGCTATACCAATGGGTATTTCCTTTAGATGGAGATTTTAACTGGTATGTAGGTGCTGGAGGTGGAATTTCTTCATTCTCAGGTAAAGATAGTTTTAAAGGAAATGATAGCACTGCCTTTTTTGTAGCAGGTGATATTGGAATTGAATATAATTTTGATATTCCTTTACAATTATCATTAGATTTTAGACCTGAAATTGGGAATAATGATTACACAGACAATACGGTTTTTGATATAGCTTTAGGTATCAGATATCGTTTTTAACACAAATTAATTATGAATGAAAGGCGCCAAAAATGGCGCCTTTTTTATTACTGAACATTATAATAATGTTATAAGACTAGACATTTAGCCAATGTATCTTGATAAACGGCTTCGTATTGTGGTACAATATTATGCAAATCGAACTTTAATGATGCTTTTCGAGCATTTTCTTTAAACATTTTTAATCTTTCTTTATCACTTAAAATATAAAGTGCGTTTTTTGTCATTTCAGCTACATCACCAACATTACTTAAAAAGCCTGAAACACCGTGAATATTCACTTCAGGAATACCTCCTGTATTGCTTGAAATTACAGGTACACTGGATGCCATAGCTTCCAGAGCCGCTAATCCAAAACTTTCAGTTTCAGATGGTAATAAAAACAAATCACTGAAACAAAGTATTTTATCTATTTCATTACTCTTTCCAAAGAAAATAACCTTATCTAAAATACCTAATTCCTGACATCTGTATTCTATTTTTTCACGCTCCGGACCTTCTCCAATTAACATTAATTTTGCTGGCATTTCTTTTTGGATATTATAAAAAATACTGATTACATCCTGAGAACGTTTTACGGGTCGTAAATTACTTATATGAGTAATAATCTTTTCATTATCTTCTGCCAACATAGCGCGTTCGCAATCTGTAAACTTATGATTGTATTTTTCTAAATCAATAAAATTAGGCACTACGTGAATCTCATTTTTAATATCAAACAAACGTAAAGTATCTTCTTTTAAACTTTGAGACACGGTTGTAACTGCATCGGATTTATTAATACTAAAAGTTACTGCCGGTTTATAAAAAGGATGACTACCTACCAAGGTAATATCAGTTCCGTGTAAAGTGGTTACTATCGGCACATAAATACCTTCATCTTCTAATATTTTTTTTGCCATGTATGCTGCGTATGCATGCGGAATGGCATAATGAACATGTAAAATTTCAATATTATGAAGTTTAACCATATCGACCAATTTACTAGACAATGCTAACTCATAAGGTTGATAATGAAATAAAGGGTATTCTGGCACATTTACTTCGTGATAATGCACATTATTACTCAGCAGCTCTAAACGTACTGGTTGATTGTATGTAATAAAATGAATTTCGTGTCCACGTTTTGAAAGTTCTAATCCTAATTCTGTGGCAACCACACCACTACCTCCAAAAGTTGGGTAACATACTATTCCTATTTTCATGTTTTAAGTTACTTTAATGCTTTAAGTACTATTAAACTTAATCAATTATCGCTTCATAAATTAAGCGTTGTATTTCTGTTCTTATATTTTCTTTTAGTAATAAGTTCTGCCCAGCGTTTGGATAAGTTCTGTTAGCCAAAAACACATATACAATCTCCTCTTCCGGGTCCGCCCAGGCGTATGTACCTGTAAACCCAGAATGCCCAAAACTGGTCATGGATATACAGCCACATGTTGGACCATCTTCACCTATTTGAGGTTTATCGAATCCTATCCCTCTTCTATTTCCATTTTCACAAAAATAACAGGTGTTAAATTTATCCAACGTTGCCGGTTTAAAATAACGTTTCCCACCATAGAATCCTTTTTGTAAAAACATCTGCATAATTTTAGCAACATCATTGGCATTACTAAAAACTCCTGCATGTCCTCCAATACCATTTTGCATTGCAGCTCCCATATCATGAACATACCCATGAACTTCTTGATAGCGGTAATAATCATCAATTTCAGTAGGTACAATTTTTTTACTACTTATTTTACGAAACGGATTATACATGGTATAATTCGCACCTAACGACTTATAAAAATGATCTTGCGCTAAAACATCTAATCTTTGGTCGTAATGTTTCTCTATAAATTTCTTTAAAATATAATAAGGAAAATCACTATACCTGTATCTAAGTGATGATAACAGATCAGAATTTTTAATTATTTTCTGTATAGAATCTTGATAATCAGAGCGTAAAAACAGATTATCTGTTACTTCTATATTAAATTTTTCGCTACGAATTGACCTATAATATTTATCACTAGGCTTCTTCGTCGCACTATCTAACGTATGAGCATAAAACGGTTCCCAAGGTCGTAATCGAGCATAATGTGACAGCATACTTTTTAAAGTGATATTTTTTTTATTGGAGTTTTTATAATTTGGAAGTATCTGAGAAAGTTTCGTATCTAAAGTAACAACGCCTTCTTCTTCTAGTTCCATTAAAAGTGGTAAAGTTGCTAAAATTTTAGTTAGAGATGCTACATCATAAATATCATCAAATGAAACCTTATCGTTTCCATCATAAGTATGCTTTCCAAAATTCTTATTATAAATTACCTTACCTTTTCTTGCAATCAATAATTGGATTCCAGGTGTCATCTTTTCATCAACCGCCTTTTGTGCTAAAACATCAATCTTTTTTAATTTTTCTGAATCCATCCCAGCACGCTCTGGAGAAGTATAACTTAACATTTGCAGGGCATTATTCTGAATTCCATCGCCTACTTTAAAATAATTCCCTATAGAAACTGGTAAATTTCCTTTGGCTTCAATAGCACCAAATAATAATTGAGCTGATTTTTCTTGTGCTATTTTACTATTTTGATAACTAACCACAATACCTTCAATATTTTCTATACTTAATAAGTCTGAAAGCGCATAAGGTTTGACGAACAAATCTAAAATCACTTTATGGGTTCTGGCTATTTCGTATATCCATGTTAATTCTGTTTCTGTAAACTGATATTTTTTCCACGGACTTTGATTTGAGCAATGCAATCCTATAATAACCGTGTTGTAATCTTGCAATTTTGCCATAAGTTCATCCAACATATCTGCTTGAATATGATGTACTTTGGTGTATTTTTTAAGTTCATCTAAAAACACAGAACCATCATCATCACCCATTTGAACATATGCAATAGTTTTTGTTTCTAATTGACGAATTGGCAGTAAACTGTTATTGTTTTTTACAATGGTAATAGCACTTTCTATTAGATCTTCATATAAAACATCATCTTTTAATCTGTTTAAGTCTTGTAACAAATTATCAACTTCAATCGGCTTGTAATTGTTCAATCCCACTTTATATTTTGCTTGAAGGATCTTTTTAACCGAAAGTTCTAAACGCTCTTCTGAAATTTCACCCGTATAATAAGCATCAATTATTTTTGACATTCCAATGGTCACATTGTCAGACATCAGCATGACATCATTTCCTGCTTTAAAAGCGGCTAAATCTATAGCACCTATTTCTTTAAAATCGGCAGCACCTTTCATGGTTAATGCATCTGTAAATATCAGCCCATTAAATCCTAAAGATTCTTTTAATAAATCGGTTACAATGGGTTTTGATAATGAAGATGGATACCCAGATGGTTCTAAGCTAGGCACTTTTAAATGCGCCACCATCACACTTGATAGTCCTTGCTTAAAAAGTTTCTTATATGGATAAAGTTCTATAGAATCTATTCGTTTCTCATTAAAACTTATGGTTGGAAGTGTTTTATGTGAATCTTGATCTGTATCGCCATGACCGGGAAAATGTTTGGCATTGGCTAAAACACCAGCACTTTGCATACCTTTCATAAATGCCAGCGCTTTATCGGTAACATTGTCTCTGTCTTCCCCAAAAGAGCGATTTCCAATAATAGGATTTAATGGATTGGTATTAATATCCACTACGGGCGCAAAGTTAAAATGAACCCCTAATCGCTTACAATGCTCACCTATTTGCCTTCCAGTTTGTTCAATTAGTTTATTGTCTTTTATGGCTCCAAGCGTCATATTCCAAGGAAATGCATAAGTAGAATCTAATCGCATGCTTAAACCCCATTCGGCGTCCATACCAATTAACAATGGTAATTTTGAAAGTGATTGTAATTCGTTATCTAATTTAGCTTTTCTAACAGGACCACCAAGAGAGTATATTAAACCACCAATATGATTTTCTTGTATGGTCTCAATAATTTTTTCTTTTGTTGCTTGATCTTGATTAGACATGACTTGAACCATATACAACTGCCCTACTTTTTCAACTAAAGTCATGGAATTATAAACACTATCAACCCATTTTTTTTGTGCAAGCGCATCTTTTGATAATAATGGATTATCTCCTGTTTGAGAGGCTACTGATAAGGTTATAAAAAGAAAAATTAAACTATAAAAAGCTGGATGCATATAAGGTATTGATTAAAGCAAGATTATTAGTAATAGTATATCACTAATAATCATGCCAAAATAATACTTTTAAGGTGAAGATGAAAAGACTTTAAGATAGATTTATAATAAGTTTGTAAACAATGTCCATCTTCTTAATTATTCAACCAAATCTATATGTCTGTCGTGATAACCTAGCAAATATAATACACCATCTAACCCTATACTTGATATAGAACTTTGTGCATTATCTTTTACAGTTGGTTTTGCATGAAAAGCGATGCCTAACCCTGCCAAATTGAGCATTGGCAAATCGTTAGCGCCATCTCCTACTGCAATAGTTTGATCGATATTTATACCTTCCTTTTTGGCCAGTTCTTTAAGATACTCTGCTTTTTTATCCCCGTTTACAATTTCTCCAACATAGCCGCCAGTTAATAAACCATCTTTAATTTCCAATTCGTTTGCATATACATAATCTATACCCAATTCTTTTTGTAGATAGTGTCCAAAATAGGTAAAACCACCAGAAAGTATGGCTGTTTTAAATCCGTAGCTTTTTAAAGTATCTATAAGTCTTCTTGCACCTTTTGTGATAGGTAAATTAACAGCAACATCATGAAGTACATCTTCACTCAAGCCTTTAAGTAGTTTCATCCGTCTAATAAAGCTCTCATTAAAATCTATTTCTCCTTGCATTGCAGATTCTGTTATCGCTTTTACTTCGTCTCCAACTCCTGCTAATTCCGCTAATTTGTCAATAACCTCAGCCTGTATAAGTGTAGAGTCCATATCGAAACAAACCAATCGTCTATTTCTACGATATATATTGTCTTCTTGAAATGCGATATCTACATCTAAATCTCTTGAGATTTTCATGAACTTTTCAGTAAGCTCAGCTTTATCGAATATATGTCCTCGAATAGAAAGTTCTATACAAGCTCTTGGATATTCTTCTTTTTTAGTAAGAGACAAACGCCCCGTTAGCCTTTTTATGGCATCAATATTTAAATTCTTTTCTGAAATTACTTTGGTCACTTCTGAAATTTGAACTGCTGACAACTTTTCACCCAGAATAGTAATTATATAGCGATCTTTACCTTGAAGAGTAACCCATTTCTCATAATTTTCATGACTAATCGGTGTGAATTTGGCTTGTATACCAAGCTCATAAGATTTGAATAGTAAATCTTTTAAAACTGCAGCCGAATTT
>Ga0102812_10002713_pt1 | contig 11865 bp, 8 predicted proteins | sample ColrivemetaGS713_FD_79334 | JGI IMG/M metagenome (GOLD analysis project Ga0102812, IMG submission 79334) | Estuarine microbial communities from the Columbia River estuary - Flood tide ETM metaG S.713 | ecosystem: Environmental > Aquatic > Marine > Intertidal zone > Estuary | place: USA: Columbia... | reverse complement strand
TGGTGCGAATCCAACACTGCCCCCGCAACGGTAAGTCAGGTAAGCCATCCACAAAGCCACTGGGAAACTGGGAAGGCGGATGGCGGCGGTACTGACCAGTCCGGAGACCGGCTTGAAGCCAGCGGCGGTGCCCATGCACCGTCTTTTGCACGTTGCGGAGGGCAGCGCGGCCGAATTATTGTCTGCGGCTCTGCCGTGCAATGGTTTCGTCGGTTCCTCTTCAGCGTGTGGCGCGGGTGTGCACCACAACAGGACCCTTGATGAAATCCCCGATCCGCTTCACCGTTTTATCCTCCACCCTTCTGTTCATGCTGCAGGCAAGCGCCGACGATGCAGCCTGCAATCTTGACCGCGTCCAGGTCACCGGCAACCGTATCGCGCAGGCGGCCGGCGATGCCGGCCACAGCATCACCGTGCTCGAACGCGCCGACATCGAGGCCAGCCGCTCCATCGATGTGATTGACCTGCTCGGCAAGCAGACCGGCATCGATGTGGTCCGCACCGGCGGCAGCGGCTCGCAGAACTCGATTTTCATCCGCGGCGGCAACTCCAACCATGCCCTAATCCTGATCGACGGTATGCGCGTCAACTCCGCGACGCAGGGCCTGTTCGATTTCGCCCATCTGCCGCTGGCGCTGATTGAGCGCATCGAAATCGTGCGCGGTCCGCGGGCTTCAGTCTGGGGCTCGGATGCCCTGTCCGGCGTGATCCAGATTTTCACCCGGGCTCCGGACAGCGCGCATGCTGAAATGCGCCTGGGCAGCTACCGCCGCGCCGGCCTGGATGCCGGCACCGGCATTTCCGGCAAGCATGGCCGTGTCGCACTCAGCGCCGGTTTTGATACTTTCGGTGGCTTCTCTGCGACCACTCCGGACAACGTCTGGAGTTATGATCCGGATAAGGACGGCTACCGCAATGAACATGCCGCGCTGCAGGCCGGCACCGTGCTCGGTACGCAGAGCCTGAGCTTTAGCGGTATCGTCAGCCAAGGCGATGTCGAATTCGACCAGGGCCGCACGCAAGCCGACAATCACGGCTGGAATCTCGCCCTCAGCGGCGCCTTGAACTCGTCGTGGCAGCACAAGCTCAGCCTCGGCGAGTCCTATGAAAAGCTCGATACCCCCGCCTATGCCAGCGTCTATGGCAGCCGCCGGAAAAGTCTGGATTGGTCCAATACGCTGGCGCTGGATAACGGCACGGCGGCTTTCGGCGTGAATGCCTCCAAAGAATCCGGCTATTCGAACGGCTGGAGCGGACCGGAGTTCAAGGAAACCCGCGACAACCATGGTGTGTTCGGCGTCTGGAACGGCAGCTTCGGCCGCCAATCACTCGAGCTGGCCTCGCGCTGGGATGACAACAGCCAGTTCGGTAGCCGACTGACCTCCAGCGCAGCTTGGGTGTTGCAGGTTTCCCCGGAGGGCCGCCTGCGCGCCAGCTGGGGCCATGGCTTCCGCGCGCCGAACTTCAACGAGCTGTACTACCCCGGTTTCTTTGGCAGCTTTGGCGGCAATCCGGATCTCGATCCGGAACGCTCGCAGAGTCTGGAAGTCGGCTACAGCCATGTTTTCAGCAGTATGCTGCGTGCCGAACTCTCGGCCCACCGCAGCCGCATCGATGATCTGATCGCCTTCGAGGGCATCGACAACCAGGCCATCAACATCCAGCAGGCCCGCATCGAGGGTGCCGAGGCGGAACTGAACGGCTCTACCGGCGCTTGGCAGTGGCGGGCACAAGGCACGTGGACCCAGGCCATCAATCAAAGCACCGGCAACGCTCTGCTGCGCCGCCCGAAAATCAAAGGGCTGGTCGATGTCCGCTATCGTTTCGAAAGCGGCACGGAACTGGGTCTGGAAGTCAGCGCTACCGGCAAACGCCCGGACTTCGGCGGTGTGCTGCCCGGTTACGGCAGAATCGATCTGAGCGCCAGCTGGCCGCTGGCAGACCATTGGCGTCTGGAGGGCCGGCTCGAAAATCTGGCCGACCATGAATACCGGTTGGTGGACGGCTACGCCACGCCCGGTCGTAGTCTGTTCCTGCGTCTAAATTACCTACCGGAGTGATTATGCATCCCCTTGAAACCCTTTCGGCCTGGGTTATGCTATTCAGGCATCATCTAAAGGCACATCACATTGAATAGTTACAAGCAGCACCTCGAAACCCTCACCGACCTGACCACAGCGGCACTGGCACGATCGGGCCATGATCACCTGATCATCGCCTCCGGTATCGAAAAGATCCGTTTTCTCGACGACTCCCCGTATCCGTTCAAAGCCAATCCGCAGTTCAAGTACTGGCTGCCGCTGTGTCAGCATCCGAACAGCTGGATTGCCTTCACGCCCGGCAAGAAGCCGTTGCTGGTGTATTTCCAGCCGGATGATTACTGGCATGTGCCGCCCAGCGCGCCCCAGGGCGAATGGGTCGAGCATTTCGATATCCGCATCATCGGTGACGCCAATGAGGCCGCTGCGCATCTGCCCGATCCGTCCCGCAGCGCCATCATCGGCGAAGCCGATGCCGCGGTCGGCGCGGTTGTTCCGAACAATCCTGCCGGTCTGTTGGCTTATCTGCATTACCACCGTGCCTATAAAACGGCCTACGAGATGGAACAGATGCGCAAAGCACAGGCCAAAGCCGTGCGCGGCCACGTCGCCGCCGAGCAGGCTTTTCGCGCCGGCGCATCGGAAGCACAGATCAATGCCGCTTTCCTCGCCGCCGCCGGGCATACCGACAACGATGTGCCCTACAACAACATCGTGGCCTTGAATGAAAACGGTGCGACCCTGCATTACCAGTACAAAAGCTTCAACAAACCGGCACACCACCGCTCATTGCTGATCGATGCCGGCGCCGAATACAACGGCTATGCCGCCGATATCACCCGCACCCATGGCAACGGCTTTGAACTTTACGAGCAGCTGATTGCCGCCGTCGACAGCGAGCAGCAGGCCATGTGCGCACAGGTCCGTGCCGGAACCGATTACCGTGACCTGCATCTGCAGACGCATCTACGTCTCGGTGGCGTGCTGCGCGATCTGGGCATCGTGGACATGGATCCGGGCAGCATGCTGGAGAAGGGCGTGAGCTCGGTATTCTATCCGCACGGCCTGGGTCATCCGATCGGCCTGCAGGTGCACGATGTCGCCGGCTTCAGCGATGAAAACGGCACCCTGATTCCGCGCCCCGACGGCCATCCGTTCCTGCGCATGACCCGCACCCTGGAACCCGGCATGGTGGTCACCATCGAGCCCGGCCTGTATTTCATCCCGATGCTACTGGCCAATCTGAAAACCCGTCCGGAAGCCAAGGCCGTGAACTGGGCCAAGGTCGAACAGCTGATGCCCTACGGCGGCGTGCGCATCGAAGACGAGGTGCACTGCACTGAGGACGAACCGGAAAACATCAGCCGCGATGCCTTCGCGGCGCTTTGATCAGGAGCTGCAGCTCAGCATCGAACAACCGGCCCGTTGCATCGATTCCGGTGGACACTTGCGGACCCAGCGCGCATCATCGACGGCATCGGCATAGGGCGTTTTCAGGCGGATGAAGATGTCCTGCAGCGGCTGCATGTCCCCGGCATGCGCCGCATCGATGACATCCTGCACCAGATGATTACGCAGAATGAATACCGGATTGACGACACGCATCGAAAACCCGCGGTCGGCAAGCGCCGATTCCGCCAGCAGATTCCGGTAAAGCTGCAGCCACGCGCGCAAGGGCGCAGCATCCGGAGTTTCCGCGTAGCTGCAAGCCAGCAAGGCCTGCGCGGATTCGGGGTCGCTGCAGTCCGCTTCCCGGACGGCAATGCGGGTTAGCATATCGAAGAACAGATTGAAGTCCATGTCCAACGTGCTGAGCACATGCACCAGTTGCTGGTAGCATAGCGGGTTGGCCTGCAGCACCTCAGCGCTCAGACCGAGTTTGGCCGCGAGCAGGCGGTTCCATCCGGCATGGAATTCCTGATTGAAGGCCGTCAGGCTGTTCTGTAGGGGCTCGACGTCCTCGATCAGGGGATACAGGACATTACCCAGACGTGAAAGATTCCACTGTGCAATGGCCGGCTGGTTGCCATAACAGTAACGGCGGCCCTCGGCATCGGTGGTGTTGGGCGTCCATTGCAGATCGTATTTTTCCAGCCAGCCGTAGGGCCCGTAATCGATGGTTTCCGACCGCATCGACATGTTGTCGGTATTCATCACGCCGTGCACGAATCCGACTGCCATCCATTGGGCAATCAATGCCGCCGTGTCCCGGCAGATCCGGTCGAACAGAGCGGCGACGGCCGCGGGTGTTGCGGCATCGGCATCGGACAGGTCCATCGTATAAGCAGCCAGACGCCGGAGCAGATCCAGCTCGCCACGCTGGGCCAACAGCTCGAAATGCCCGAAGCGCAGAAAACTTTTCGACACCCTGCACACCAGCGCGCAAGGCTCTTGCTCGGGGTGCCCGTCATAAAACATGTCACGCACCACGGTACTGTCGGTGCCGACTAGCGATAAGGCCCGCGTGGTCGGAATGCCCAGATGGTGCATGGCTTCGCTGCACAGGAATTCCCGGATGCTCGAGCGCAGCACCGCACGTCCGTCGGCATGGCGCGAGAACGGGGTGCGGCCGGCGCCTTTCAGTTGCAGGGTGAAGTCACCGATTTCGCCGAGATTGATGGCGCGCCCATCGCCGAGCTGACCGGCCCAATGCCCGAATTGGTGTCCGCCATAAACGGTGGCATACGGCATACTGCCGTCGACCACGGCATTGCCCGCCAGTACATTGCGCACCGTCTCGGACGTCTGCGCATCCGACGGCAAGCCCAGAAGTGTCGCCGCTTCTTCAGACCAGAGCAATAACTTCGGATTGCTGACCGGCTCGGGTTCGACCCGGGCATACAGGGCATTCTGCACCGTGCGCGGTTCCCGACCCGTGGCGCTATCGGCGGGAAAATGACGGGTGAAGCGGTTTTCGAAAGCGAGCATCGCGCGCGGCGCCTGGCGGCAAATAGAAGCCTGAAGCGTAGCAGTCAGCCCGTGAAGGCTCAATAGCGGCTTGATTTTACTGGCGCAGAACAACCGCGGCTTTCGGAAAAGCCGCAGATTTGCTAGTCTAGAACTCTCATTTTTTACTAAAAACAAGCATTTGCTTGCCGCCCGTCATGGATAAAAGTTTCGATCCGAGCCAGTTTGAAGGCAAATGGTACTCGCACTGGGAAAACACCGGTTGTTTCACCCCGTCAGGCCATGGCCCGGCGTATACCATCATGTTGCCGCCGCCGAATGTGACCGGCACGCTACACATGGGTCATGCCTTCCAGCACACCTTGCAGGACGCGCTGATCCGTTACCACCGGATGAACGGTTTCGATACGCATTGGCAGATGGGCACCGACCATGCCGGCATCGCCACCGAAATGGTGGTCAACCGCAATCTGGCCCAAGCCGGTCAGGGCGAAACCCGCGACACTCTCGGCCGTGAAAAATTCATCGAAAAAGTCTGGGAGTGGAAAAAGCAATCGGGCGACACCATCACCCGCCAGATGCGTCGTCTCGGCACGTCCGGCGACTGGAGTCGCGAATGCTTCACCATGGATGAGGGTCTGTCGGACGCGGTGATCGAAACCTTCGTGCGCCTGCATGCTGAAGGACTGATTTACCGCGGGCAGCGTCTGGTCAATTGGGATCCGGTGCTGAAGACGGCGATTTCCGATCTGGAAGTGGTCAGCGAAGAAGAGAACGGTTTCCTGTGGTCGATTGGCTACCCGCTGGCCGACGGCAGCGGAACGCTGACCGTGGCCACCACCCGCCCGGAAACCCTGCTCGGCGACACCGCGGTGATGGTACATCCGGAAGACGAACGCTATGCGCACCTTATCGGAAAGACCGTGAAGCTGCCGCTGACCGATCGCTACATTACGATCATCGCTGACGATTACGTGGATCGCGAATTCGGTACCGGCGTGGTGAAAGTCACGCCGGCGCACGACTTCAACGACTACGCCGTCGGCCAGCGCCACGGCCTACCGATGATCAACATCCTGACCCCCGACGCGCATCTGAACGATGCCGTGCCGGAAAAATATCGCGGGCTGGACGTGAAAACTGCGCGCAAGGCGGTACTGGCCGACCTGACCGATGCCGGTTTGCTGGTGGAGGAAAAACCGCACAAACTGCAGGTGCCGCGCGGCGACCGCACTGGGCAGATCATCGAGCCCTACCTCACCAACCAGTGGTTCGTGAAGATGGACACGCTTGGCAAGCGCGGGCTTGAGCTCGTTGAGAACGGCACGGTGAAATTCGTGCCGGAAAACTGGATCAACACCTACCGGCACTGGATGGAAAACATCCAGGACTGGTGCATTTCACGCCAGCTCTGGTGGGGTCACCGCATTCCGGCCTGGTACGATGGCGAGGGCAATATCTTCGTCGGCCACAATGAAGCGGAAATACGCGCAAAACATGGCATTGCCGAAACCGCCGCGCTGACCCGCGATAACGACGTTCTGGAAACCTGGTTCAGTTCGGCGCTGTGGTCGCACTCGACGCTTGGCTGGCCGGATGAAAAAGCCATGGCCGGGCTGGAATATGACAAGCGCCTACCGACCTCGGTGCTGGTCACCGGTTTCGACATCATCTTCTTCTGGGTCGCCCGGATGATCATGATGACCGATCACTTCACCGGTCGCGTGCCGTTCAAGCACGTGTACATCACCGGCCTGGTACGTGACAAGGACGGCCAGAAGATGTCGAAATCCAAAGGCAACATCCTCGATCCGATCGACATCATCGACGGCATCACACTGGAAGCCCTGATTGATAAACGCACCCAGGGCCTGATGCAGCCGCAGATGGCCGAGAAGATCCGCAAAACCACCCAGAAGGAATTCGCCGACGGCATTACGGCCTTCGGCACCGATGCCCTGCGCTTCACCTTCGCCTCGCTGGCCACGCATGGCCGCGATATCAAATTCGACCTGAACCGGGCCGAGGGTTACAAGAACTTCTGCAACAAACTCTGGAACGCGGCGCGCTTCGTGCTTATGCATTGCGAGGGTTTTTCGGCGCAGGGCGCACCGCCGGCACATTCGCAGGCGGAACGCTGGCTGCTGGCGCAATTGGCCCAAACCAGCCGCGATGTGGAAACCCATTTCGCCGAATACCGTTTCGATTTGGCCAGCACCACGCTCTATGAGTTCACCTGGAACACCTACTGCGACTGGTTCTTGGAATTTGCCAAACCGGCACTGGCTGGCGACGACAAAGCCGCCGCAGACAGCATACGGCATACCCTGCTGTTCGCTCTGGAAGCGACCTTGCGTCTGCTGCACCCGGTTATCCCGTTCATTACTGAAGAAATCTGGCACGCCATTGCGCCGAAACTCGGCATCCACGGCGACAGCATCAGTACTCGCAGTTACCCGAAAGCTGCGGATTTCGGCAACACCGATGCCGATGCCGTTGCCGACATCGAATGGCTGAAGGCGGTGGTCGGCAACATCCGCCGTATCCGCAGCGAAATGAACATCGCGCCGGGTAAAACCATCCCCTTATTGTGGCAATCCCATCATAGCGACGACCGCAAGCGCATTGCCAACGCCGATGTCGCCTTGAAATTCCTCGCACGCCTGGAGCCCATTGATGAACTCTCCGGTGAAGCACCGGCCGCAGCGACCGCCTTGGTCGGTGAGCTTCAGGTGTTCATCCCCTTGGCGGGACTGATCGATCTGGGGGCCGAGAAATCACGTCTGACCAAAGAGCTCAAGCGCATCGAATCCGAGATCGGAAAATGCAGCGGCAAACTCGCCAGCGAGACCTTCGTGGCCAACGCACCGCCTGCGGTGGTGGAGCAGGAACGCCAACGACTGGCTGATTGGCAGGCACAGCAAGGCGCACTGGCCTTGCAATTGCAAAAATTGGGATGATCATACAGGGGCTTGCTTGCCACGCCCCTAGGCCGTGAAATCGAATTCCTGCAACTCGATGGCCATCACAATGCCATCTTCGCGGCCCTTGGCCGCCGGATAATAATTCGGCCGTTTGCCGATTTCATTGAAGCCTTCGCTTTCATACAAGGCAATGGCCTGCGGATTGCTCGGTCTGACCTCGAGGAATAGCCGCTGCAGACGCTGCCAGCGTGCCACTTCGAATACTTGCCTCAGCAGACGCCGGCCCTGGCCATGGCCCTGATGCTGAGGCGCCACGCACAGATTCAGCAGATGCCCTTCGCCGGCCGCACAACTCATCACGAAATAGCCGATGATCCCGGACTGTCCTTCCAGCAGCCAACACTCGTGGCCGGCATAGAGGCAGTCCCGAAAGATGCCGGCCGTCCACGGAAAGGGATAAGCACGGTTTTCAACCGCCATCACCGCATCGACATCCATCTGTTTGATCAGACGCAGCTGCGGGTCACTGGCTTTCTGTGCGCTCATCGGCCGTTGCGCAGCGTCCGGATCATGCGCCAGAGCGTTTTTTTGCCCTCGGCTCCTGTCACCGCGTCCGGCAAGACCGCAGTATCGATGCCTTCGGCATAAGGGCGTATGTTCTGGCCGAGGCGGGTCTGCCAGAAACCAGTTTCATAGCTAGCGGCCGTTGTTGTCGAGGGTAACGGGGGGGCGGATACGACCGACTGATACACGGTCAATCCCATGGCCTGCAGACGCTCGCGCTCCAGACGACTGAACATGTTCAGGCGGAAGCCGATTTCGGTTTGAGTTTCAACCACAACCAGTACATCGGGCCGGAAGCCGCATAGGTGCCCGCCATCAGCAGCAATACCCGCGGCGGATCGATGAACAAGGCGACCAGCACCGCAACCGCCACCAGTGCCATGCCGAACGGAATGCGGTCTTCGCGCTCTTTCGGTTGGCCAGAACCTTTGAAACTGGAGTAGCGGAAGCGTGAGACCATCAGCAAACCGCAGACCACGGTCAGTGCCAACGCGATGTAACGCAGTTCCTGCCCAGTCCAGCCAAATTCATTCATCGCCCACACGAAGGACATCATCATGCCGGCCGAGGACGGACTGTTCAGGCCGATGAACCAGCGTTTGTCGACCGAGCCGACCTGGGTGTTGAAACGGGCCAGGCGCAGTGCCGCGCAAGCGGCGTAGAGGAAGGCGGTGGCCCAACCAACCTTGCCAAGCAGGGTACCGTCCAGCTTCATGCTACTCAGCGCCCAATGGTACATCACCAAGGAAGGCGCCATGCCGAAGCTGACCAGATCGGCCAAGGAATCGTACTGCACACCGAATTCGCTACCGGTGCCGGTCAGGCGGGCGACACGACCATCAATGCCGTCGAACACCGCCGCGATGAAAATGGCCAAGGCCGCGGCTTCGAAACGGCCGCTGGCGGCGGCGAGAATCGCATAGAATCCTGCGAACATGCCGCAGGTGGTCAGCAGGTTGGGCAACAGGTAAATGTGCTTGTTGCGGGGGCTTTGCAGGGAGGGATTCGGTTCCATGGCCCCAGTTTACCCAGTTTCGGCAGCCACTGTCCAAAAATGGCTTGGGCAAACCGGCGTTAGCCCTTACAATAAACGCTTGAAAACATGTGATTTACGCCATGCGCCTGTCCCAGTTCCATCTTCATACCTCGAAAGAAACCCCGGCCGATGCCGAAATCGTCAGCCATCAACTGATGCTGCGCGCGGGCCTGATCCGCCGACTGGGTTCCGGTTTATACACCTGGACCCCGCTCGGGCTGCGGGTGTTGCGTCAGGTTGAAACCGTCGTGCGCGAGGAGATGGATCGGGCCAGTGCACTCGAGCTGCTGATGCCGTCGATTCAACCGCGTGAACTCTGGGAAGAAACCGGCCGTTGGCAGAAATTCGGCGGCCAACTGCTGAAGATCAAGGACCGCAAGCAGGCCGATTACGTGTACGGCCCGACCCACGAGGAAGTCATCACCGACTTCGCCCGTCAGGAACTACGCAGCTACAAACAACTACCAGTGAATTTCTACCAGATCCAGACCAAGTTCCGCGATGAAATTCGTCCCCGCTTCGGTGTAATGCGGGCCCGCGAATTCCTGATGAAGGACGCTTACTCTTTCCACCTGAGCCCGGACTGTCTGGCGCAAACCTATCAGGCCATGTACGAAGCCTACAGCCGCATCTTCACCCGCCTTGGTCTGCGCTTCCGTGCGGTCAATGCCGATACCGGTGCCATCGGCGGCAGCGCCTCGCATGAATTCCATGTGCTTGCTGATTCCGGCGAAGACGCCATCGCCTTTTCCGATGGCTCCGATTACGCTGCCAACATCGAAATGGCGGAAGCCCTCGCCCCGGGTGAAGCGCGCGCAACAGCTACCGAAGCCCTGCGCGATGCCGCCACCCCGACCCAGACCACCTGCGAAGCGGTGACCGATCTGCTGGGCGTGGCACTCACGCAAACGGTCAAAAGCCTCGCGCTGATTTCCGAACACGGCTTCACGCTGGCCTTGGTGCGCGGGGACCATGCCGTCAATGAAATCAAGCTGGCAAAACTACCCGGGCTTGCCGACTACCGCATGGCCAATGAGGCTGAAATCGCCGAATACCTTGGCGCGCAACCGGGCTTCCTCGGCCCGGTTAAACCGCTGAAACCGGTGTATATCATCGCCGACCGCACCGTGGCGCAGATGACCGATTTCATCGTCGGCGCCAACCGCAACGGTTTCCACCTGCAGGGCGTGAACTGGGGCCGTGATCTGCCGGAACCCGGTCTTGTCGCCGATATCCGCAATGTGGTCGAAGGCGATCCCTCGCCGGACGGCAAAGGCGTATTGTCGATCGCGCGCGGCATTGAAGTCGGTCACGTGTTCCAGCTCGGCCAGAAATACGCCAAAGCCATGAATGCGACCGTGCTCGACGCCAATGGCAAAGCGCAGGTTATGTTCATGGGGTGCTACGGTGTCGGTGTCAGCCGCATCGTCGCCGCCGCCATCGAACAGAATTTCGATACCAACGGCATCCGCTGGCCGGAGGCGATGGCGCCCTGGCAGGTTGCGGTGTGCGTGATCAATCCCAAAGGCGATGCAACCGTCAGCGCCTACGCCGAAAAGCTGTATGCCGAACTGCAAACCAAGGGCCTGAGTGTGTGTCTGGACGACCGCGGACTGCGCCCCGGCGCGATGTTCGGCGACATCGAATTGATCGGCATTCCGCATCGCGTGGTGGTTTCCGACCGCGGCCTGCAGGCTGGCACGCTGGAATACCGCCACCGCAGCGCGGAAGCCTCGGAAAACCTCGGTGAAAGTGAATTGATGGCACGTCTGGCCGGCTGATCCGCCGGCTTACAGATAACGCCGCGACGACACCAGAAGATTGCCGAATAGAATGCCGGCGACCAGGGCGATCAGGGCCGCGAACAGCGAAAACGCCAGGTCCAGACTGCTGGCAAGATCCTGGGCGAAGGCGATATTGAGCGTACGGTAGCCCAGACTGCCCGGTACCAGCAGGATGATGCCGGGAACGCGGATCAGGGCGCCGGGGCGATTGAAAATGCGCGCATACAGATTCGACACGGCGGTTACGGTGAATGCGGCGAGAAATACACTGACCGGAATATCGCCGGTGGTCAAGGCCGGCACCAGCGCGCAGACTTTCATCACGCCATAGCCGAGCAGCACCGCCGCCATCGCAATCGGAATATCACGCGGATGGGTTTTGAACAGCATGGCCAGCGCAAACGCACCGGGCAGCAGCATCGCCCAGGGCATCCACACGGGCAATACCGAGGATCCGGCATTGCTGAGCAGCTGCCAGCCGGAGAGCTGGACCAGCTGCGCCGCGAGGATGGTGCCGAATGTCAGCTTCATCAGCACGGTCATCGCCCCGGCGAAACGTGCGCTGCCGGAAACCAGCTGCTGGTTGGCGAGTTCGTTGATGGCTGAGGTCA
>Ga0102812_10002710_pt1 | contig 11867 bp, 8 predicted proteins | sample ColrivemetaGS713_FD_79334 | JGI IMG/M metagenome (GOLD analysis project Ga0102812, IMG submission 79334) | Estuarine microbial communities from the Columbia River estuary - Flood tide ETM metaG S.713 | ecosystem: Environmental > Aquatic > Marine > Intertidal zone > Estuary | place: USA: Columbia... | reverse complement strand
AGGCAGGTGCTCGGGTGGCGGGAGTACATTCGCGGCGTGTACTGGCGTCTCATGCCGGATTACAAGCACAACAACCACTTCCTGGCTGACAGACCCTTACCCGACTGGTTCTGGAGCGGTGATACGGACATGCGCTGCCTGTCGCAAGCCCTCACCCAGTCACTGGACCTGGGTTATGGCCACCACATCCAGCGGCTGATGGTGATCGGTAACTTCGCCCTGCTGGCAGGCCTCGATGTCGAGGCGGTCTGCGAGTGGTACCTGGCAGTTTACGTGGATGCGTTCGAATGGGTGGAGCTGCCGAACACGCTGGGTATGGCCCTGCACGCGGACGGCGGCATCATGGCGAGCAAACCTTATGCCGCCAGCGGCAAGTACATTGCCCGGCAGGGTAACCACTGCGCCCAGTGCCGCTATTCCCCGCAGAAAACTACCGGGGCCAACGCCTGCCCCTATAACTCACTGTACTGGCGTTTCATCGACCGGCATCTGGACAAGCTCGAGCGCAATGGTCGCATGGGTTTGATCCTCAACAATTGGAAGAAGCGCAGTGAAAGCGACAAACGGGCGATCGTCGATTGGGGGGACAGGACACTGGAAGCGGTACTCTCTGTCCAAACATCAACGATAATACGATAGCAATACTCAAGCTCACCATCAGGACCGGAATATGAAGAACTCAGTATTGTTTGATTTAACAGCTAAGGTAGCCGTTGTGACCGGGGGCTATGCCATCAGGTGATGAGTCCAATTGCCATTAGTCGCCTCATGCAATCTTCCGCAGGTTTGCCAGCCGCTTCAAGGACGCAGGCGGCCACAGTAACGGCACAGTCAGCTCGCGTATGCCCTGCCAGTAACGTGCCTGTAGTTCAAGTGCAGCGGGAAGGCGCAGCGGTGGATCGAGTCTGGCCATGTTGGCCTGGAAGATCAGCTCCTTGGCCGGCGCAAGCGCGGGACCAGCGAAAACCCATTGACCTAACACGAGGTAGGTATCAATGTCGCCAAGCGAGATCAGGCTGATCTCAGGCCCTGATTTGAACGGCCTCAGGGGTGTACGCGCCAGGAAACGCTTCACGTTTGCTGCAGCATGGGAACCCATCTCCAGCGCATGGTAAGCCTGTTTGCTCACCGAAGTTGGTAACCCTGCTGCATCGCCGATGACAAATACATTGTCAAAAACCTGGCTTTGCAACGATGGCTCAACCGCTGCCCATGTATCCGCACTGGTGGCAAGACCGCTTTCGTACAGCAAAGGTGCAGGGGCGGCCCCACCGGTCCACAGAGTGAGATCGGATTTCAGCGATTTCCCCGATGCCAGTCTCACCCTGGTTTTCGTGACCGCTTTGACCCTATCGCCAAAATGAAAGGTAACGGGGTAGGGTTGGCATTTTCGTAGGATCTCGCTACCGAGCGCTTCGGCCCCACCCGGCAGCAGTGAATCGCTGCCCTCTACAAGATGTACGGTCAGGCCGGGGATATGGCGGTATGCACGCAGAATCTCTCCCAACGCCTCTACGCCCTCCAACCCCCCGCCGACGATGACCAGCGACATCCCCCTACCGGCGACTGCGAGTTTTTCCAGGCGCTCTCTAATTCGCGCACAGTCGTCAACAGTCTTGAAGGGCAAGGCGAAATTATCGACTCCCGGCAGACCGTAGGTATTATTGACCCCGCCTACCGCGACGACACAGGCATCAAAATTGAAATTCTCGCCCGATGCAGTGCTGACGGCCCCTCCCTCGGCATCGATACCTGATACCGTATCCTGAACAAACTGATGCCCCAGGCGATGGAGAATTCGGGCCCGCGGCAGGCGCAACAGACTGGCACTTTTCACCCCGGACAATAGCTCATGGATATTGGGCAGAAACTCGAAGCTGGCTGAAGCGTCTATTACCGTCACTGCATAGTGTGACGACAGGTTCATCGCGCATGACAGACCCGCAAAATTAGAGCCAATGATTACTACTTTTTTCCTGTCAGTCATTCCCTATCCCCAAATTTGCCCCAAGGCATGCCGGCTGAAAGCTCGGCTACGATCTGGCGTAATGCGCACTGGGGCCTTTATACCTCATTTTTGGTCATGCCGGTGGATCGCGGCAAAGATGCTACCATTTGCTAATAAATGATAATCAGGAGTACCGACCCTGCACCGACCCCGCTGCAACAACATTCTTTTTCGACTGGTGATTTACCTCGCGGTGCTGCTTGCCGCGGCCTGCTCCAACCCGGATGTGGAGCCGCCGATCGACGAGTCGATCCCGTCTGATCCGCTGTTTATCCTATTGGATGCCTACCGGGGCAATGAGCAGTATTTTCTGCGCTATCGCCGGGATGACAAGATCTACTACGCCGTGGGCGACCTCCCCGGTCTTCCCCTCGTCGCCCAGCCCGGAGTTGCTGAAAAATACGATGTGCCGGTGGTGGCCTCAATGGGGAAGAAGCCGCGGGAGTCCTGGGAAGATCTGACCGAGAACCTGCTACCGGTGCCCGTTCTGGATGTAAACGACTGGGCCGAGCTGCGCCAAAGGCTTTTCGACGGACTTGTGCCGACAGAGCCGAACAAGGGTGTTGCTGTCAGCTTTGACCGGGTCGATTATTTCTTTTTTTATGACAGGGCCGGGAACTTCAGGGCGCGGCGCCTTATAGACATGCCGCCCTGGTATTCTGTTGCCGGTCATATCGACCTGCGGCAGCACTTTGAGGGATGGCAGCCGGTGTTGCAGCAATTCCTGAGCGAATCAGGCATAACGTCTGACGAGGTGATTTTCAGTACCGGTGATCTGGATCGTGGCTCGATTCCTTTCCTGTATATCAACAACCGCACCAAGTTGATCGTACTGGTACAGTATGACGATCTCTCTGAGACCACCATCGGCGGCGTGCCTGGAATGCATGTACTGCAATCGATCTGGCATGTCTTTAAAAGCCACACCTATACAATTTTGATGAGACCCTTCAGTTCGATCCAGAGCCTGCTCTCCGTCGCTTCCGACACGGCGCTTGAAACCGGCCGGGGATTTATTGCCGATTTGAAATTTGATGGGCCTGTGCCACCGGTTACGGACCAGCCCGCCATGGATATGGATCAGTGGGAAGCATACCTGGACGAGACGCTCGAGCGAACTGCGAGTCGGGGAGAGTTGACGTTCCTGGTTGATGGCGAGGCATTTTTCACCCGTTTTATCGACGCGCTGGCCTCGGCCGAGGACGCCATAGACATCCGCGCCTATATCTTCGACAACGATGACGTTGCACTCAATATCGGCGAACTTTTGAAGCGTCGCTCAAGGGAGGGCGTGAATGTCAGGGTACTGTTTGATGGGTTGGGTACGATTGCCGCCTCTGGCGAGCAGTCCACAACATTGCCGGGCGCCCATAGACCGCCGTTCTCAATAAAGAATTACCTGACCACTAATTCAAATGTTGAGGTACGCCAATCACAGAACCCCTGGCTGACCGGCGACCATGTTAAAACCATGATTATCGACAAGAAGCTGGCCTACGTGGGCGGCATGAATATCGGGCGTGAATATCGCTATGACTGGCACGATATGATGGTAGAGGTACGGGGACCTGTGGTGGACAGGATAAACCGGGAATTCCAGATCGCCTGGGGCCGGGCCGGAGCCCTGGGCGACTTCAGTTACCTGTTCTCATGGAAAACCAAGAACCGGAACGCCGATCTCGGTGGTTACCCGGTCAGGCTGTTGTATACCAAGCCCGGCCAGGATGAAATCTACCATATTCAACGGCAAGCAGTGCTCCGCGCACAGCGCTATATCTATATTGAAAACGCCTACTTTACCGATGACACCCTGTTGAGGGACTTGATAGTGGCGCGTCGCAGGGGCGTTGATGTGAGGGTCATTATTCCGCTGGAAACAGATCGCGGCGTAATTACCAGAAACATTGTGCTGGCAGCCAATACCATGCTTGAACAGGGGATCCGGGTCTATATCTACCCGGGATTCTCTCACGTCAAGGCGGCGATTTTCGACGGCTGGGTCTCGGTGGGTTCAGCCAACCTTGATCGCTTGAGCCTGCATATCAACCGGGAAATCAATGTCGTCACCTCGGAACCCTCCGCCATGCAAGCCCTGATGGATAGCCTCTTTGAGCCCGACTTCGAACAATCCAGGGAATTGACGGAGCCGTTTCCCGAGCGCTGGACCGACCACATTATCGAGATGTTCGGGGATTACCTGTTTTAGTTGTTGATCGGGTATCGACAAACCCACTCCTGCAGACCGATGAAACCTTACCCGGGTTGGCTGGCGCGGGGACAGTTTGGGATGCGCTTGCCTAAAAGAGCTGGTGTTTGCCTTGTCTGTAGCTTACTGCGACATTAGAATTGCCAACCGGCCAGGATTCAGGCCCGGCAAGTCAGGACGAGCCTAGTTGTGGATATCAAATGAGATGAAAACGGGTTGTATCAGGCAAGCCTTTCGCCCGGATAGCCAAAGAGCTATCGGGTTCTGGCGTTTCACCGGGGTAGCTTGCCGACCATGAGTGAGCTGCTTAACAGCGACTGGTTCGTATGGGGCATCTGCCTGATACTGGGTTTCCAGCTGTTGGTGGTGCTGCTCGGCGAGGCTATCTACCGCGCCGATCGCCGCACATTGCCTGTCGTCCAGATTTTCCGGGTACTCCGCAACCTGGTTTTACCACTGGGTGTTCTATTTATACTTCTTACGCGGCTGCTCGAGATCGAGCGCGGATCCGTATCGGTGCGCCTCGTTGAAACCGCTTTGTGGGTCGGTCTTCTATACGCAGTGCTCCTGGTGTTCAACGTACTGGTATTCGAGAACGCCGCCAAGGAAAGCTGGCGCAGTCGCGCACCGAAGCTGTTCCAGGATCTGATCCGTCTACTGCTGGTGGTCATCGGCGCAGCCATCGTGCTATCGGTGGTGTGGCGACAGGACCTGGGCGGCCTGGTCGCGGCGTTAGGGGTTGGCTCGATCGTGCTTGGCCTTGCGCTGCAGGAAACACTCGGCAACCTGATGTCCGGCATTGCATTGTTCTTCGAACGGCCGTTCTCGGTTGGCGACTTTATTGCAGTCAGCGATAAGCGCGGCCGAGTGGTGCAGGTCAGCTGGCGCTCAGTGCATCTGCGCACCGTGGAAAATAACCTGCTGGTGCTACCCAATTCAGCCCTGGCGCGCGAAACGATCACCAACTATTCGCAACCAACCGAGCAGCAGATGCTGCGCCTGTCATTCAGCTTCGGGCTGGATGCACCCCCGAATGTCGTAAAGGCTATGCTGGTGGAAGTCGCGGCGGACATTCCGCAGATTATGACCATTCCAGAACCGTTTGCAGTGGCCTGCGAGGTGCTGGAAGACCGCATTCGTTACGAGGCGCGTTTGAGTATCGAGAGCGGCAGCGTTCTGCCCCAGGTCACCGACAGCTATACATCAGCGGTTTGGTACGCGGCGCGACGGGCGGGTGTTGCGCTGCCGCTACCCCATACCGTGGAATTGCAGGTGCATAAAGTCGCCGCGGATGCAGATAAAGCGTGTCAGGAAGCTGAGGCAACGCTGGCTCGCGCCGAAGGTATACGGGTCTTACCCGCGGAAGCGATCGCGCGACTGGCGGGGTCTGCCAATCAGGTGTTGTTTGGTGCCGGTGAGCAACTACTGGCAGTCGGCGAGATATCCCGCAGCGTTTATGTGATTGTAAGTGGCAAGGCGCTCGGCACGCATGTCGATGAGACGGGTTCTACTGGGTCTATATATTTTGGCGCTGACGAGGTCCTTGGCGTCACATCGCTGGCGCGCGCCCAGGCCAGTGACACACGGGTGGTTGCGCTGACGGATGTCGCTGCACTGCGTATTCCCGGCGATGTGGTCGCCCAGGCCTTGCACGATCATCCGTCGCTGAGCAACCAGTTTGCCCGGATCTGGCAAGCGCGGGCCGAGGTGCTGCGCCGATCTGCCCAGCAAGCCAATGAAGTCACAGCAAGCGAAGCCGCACTGGATGGGAGTAAATTAAGTGGCTAATCTGAGTATCAAATCGAAACTGCTGGTTATGCTGCTGTCGGTCAGCTTGTTTTCCACCGTCGTCGTCGCTTCACTGAATTATTATGCGACCTACCAGGCGCTGCAGGCCAGCGAGTTTTCTCACCTGAGAAGCCTGCGGGCGGCGCGCACCGCGCAAATCCAGCAGTTACTTGATCGCCTGGTGCTCGAAACCCGAGCGAACAGTGAGGGCGTAGCCGTTGAGGCCGCGCATGAGCTTATTACCGCGTTTAGACAGTTGAAGACCGAGACCTCGGAGCTCGCCCCTGCCAAGGATAAGGCCCTGCGTCAATTCTATCGCGAACAAATTCTGACAGCACTGGCCGAGGATAGCGGCGCGAAAGTGGAACTTAACGCTGTGTATCCGGAAACCCTGGTGGCTCGCTACCTGCAGTATGAATACATTGCGAACAATCCGTTCCCGTTTGGCGAAAGGGAGGGAATGATGCGGGCCGAAGACGGTTCGCTTTACAGCGATGTGCATGAGAAATTTCATCCCAGGTTATCTGATCTTTTTCTGGGACTTGGTTTCAGTAACGTTATTTTGATCGATATTGAAACAGGCGAAGTCGTCTATACGGCGCGCAAGTACATCAGCTTTGCCACCAGTTTGTCCGATGGACCCTATGCGCACGGCAATATGGCAGACCTGTTTCGCGCTCTCCAACGGTCGCCGGATCGGGGGCGGGTAGAGATAGCGGACTTTCAGCGGCATCGCGCCCGCCGTGGCATACCCACTGCTTTTATCGGCACCCCACTATTCAATGACGGCCGCCCCTTTGCGCTGCTTGCGCTGGAGCTACCTGTGGATGAGATCGATCGCGTCATGACCGGCGATCAGCAATGGGAACGGGATGGTCTTGGCAAAACGGGCGAAGTATACCTCCTGGGACCGGATTTTCTGATGCGCTCTAACTCGCGTTTCCTGATCGAATCTCCCGAGAAGTTCGCCCAGGACGAACGGAAACTGAATGTGTCGGAAGCTGAAATCGACAGGATGCTTCGCCAGAAGTCCACCATTCTTAATATGAAAGTGAACAGCTTCGCCGCCGAACAGGCGATCGCGGGCAACGAGGGTACCGCTGAGACGGCCGGCTATCTCGGCGCAGATACCCTCGCGTCCTGGTCGCCACTGCGGGTGGCGGGCCTTGAATGGGGCCTGGTAGCGAAGATCGACCGCGACGAGGTGTTTGCGCCACTGCATAAAATGGCGCGCGATATGTTGATTCAGGCGCTTTTGATATTACTGTTCATCACGCTGGTGGTGATGGTAATGGCAACGTCATTCGTGCGTCCGGTAAATGACCTGATCGCACGGGTCAAGCTGGCGCGCAGCGGCAATACTGACGTGACATTCGCTAACGAAGACAGTGATGAGATCGGCGAACTCGCGCGTTCGTTTGGCGAGCTCATAGCCGGTGTACGGAAGCAGACACGCCTGCTGGATGACGCAACTGCGCAGAACCAGAAACTGCTCGAGAATGTTATGCCCAAGGGGATAGCGCAAAAGATGCGGGTTGGCCATGGTGATATCACTGAGACTATCGAAGAGGTCTCGGTGGTATTTGCGCAATTGCGCGGTCTTGCCGACTACACGCAGGCGACCTCGGACGAGGAGTCGGTTGCGGTGTTGAGGCGACTTATCTCAGCCTTCGATGAGGCGGCCTCCAGGCACGGTGCGGAGCGGATAAAAACCATCGGCGATACCTACCTCGCAGTTACTGGCCTGTCGCTGCCACTGCTCGATCACATGCGACGGACGGTTGAGTTTGCGCGCTCCGCCCGGGGGATCGTTATGAGCTTTAACCGTGAAAAGGGCGCCTCCCTGGGCTTGACCGTCGGCATCGGTTCGGGACCTGTTATCGCCGACGTGACGGGCCAGGGCCAGCTTCAGTTCCAGTTGTGGGGCGCAGCCGTGATTGCGGCCGATCATGCGATGGATTGTGGTGGAATCGACGATATCATCGTCACCCGCACGGTATACGATGGACTAATGGATCAATACAAATTCGTTTCTCTCGAAGTGAATGGCTCCGAAATACCTTTGTGGAAGCTTGTAGAGGGTAAGTAATTGGCGCTGTGACGCTATATCGGCAGTCGCCACCCGGTTTTCGAGCCGTTTGAGACGCCGGGCTTGCCACTACTGTGATGGCGATCAATCAGTCGATAAACCGCCGCACGATATTCGGGTAGGCGTCCACCCGGCGGTCGCGCAGGAAGGGCCAGATACGCCGCACCTCCTCACTGCGCCTGAGGTCCACATCTACCAGTAGCGTGGTGGGCTCATCCGCCGGTGCTGCTGCCAGAATCTCTCCCTGGGGGCCGGCCACGAAGCTGTTGCCCCAGAACTCGATTTTCTCGCCATCGGGTGACAACTCAGTGCCAGTGCGGTTGGGTACAATCACCGGCAGGCCGTTGGCCACGGCATGGCCCCGCTGGATGATCTGCCAGGCGCCCAGTTGCCGCTGCTTCTCTGCCTCATCGTCAGCCGGGTTCCAGCCGATAGCGGTGGGATAGATCAGCATGTCAGCGCCGGCCAGCGCCATCAGGCGGGCGGCCTCCGGGTACCACTGGTCCCAGCACACCAACAGGCCCAGCTTGCCCACCTGGGTCTGGATGGGGGTAAACCCGTTTAAATCTCCACTGGCATCCCCCGGGGTGAAGTAGAATTTCTCGTAGAAGCCAGGATCATCCGGGATATGCATCTTGCGGTAATAGCCCGCGCAGCCATTGCCCGCATCCATCACCAGCGCGGTGTTGTGGTACAGGCCCGTAGCGCGTTTCTCGAAAATCGATATCACCAGTACAACTTCCAACTCTTTTGCCAGTGCCTCAAAGCGCTGGCGAGTCGGGCCATCGAGAGGCTCCGCCAGGTCAAACTGACTGGTCTCCTCCGTCTGGCAGAAGTAAAGACCCGAGTGCAGCTCCTGCAAGACCACCAACTGTGCACCCTGCCGCACAGCCGTTCGAACCTGCTGTTCTGATTCCGCCTGGTTGGCCGCCACATCGGCGCTGCAACGTTGTTGGACGAGTGCAACTTTAAGCATGGCTTAGGGCTCCTTCGGGTAATTGCATGGTCAGGCAATGCAGGCTGCCGAATTCCTCTATGGGTATACGGCAGTTGACCGGCACCACACTGCGCCCGCCGGATACAGCGGCGATCGCGCTGATGGCGTCCTGGTCGGCAGCATCGCCGTAGACAGGCATAAGGATGCAGCGGTTGGTGATCAGGAAATTGGCATAAGTGGCCGGCAGGCGCTCGCCGCTGGCACTGGTAATGGCATGCGGCAGGGGAAGAGGCACCAGCCTGTAAGGCTCTCCGCTGGCCTGGCGAAACGCTTTCAATTCGGCTTCCATTTCAGAAAGCGCGGGGTAATGTTCATCGGACGGGTCCTTGCACTGCACGTAGGCAATGGTACCGGGGTCGACAAAGCGCGCGAGGGTATCGATATGGGCATCGGTATCGTCACCGGCAAGGTGCCCGTGTTCCAGCCACAAAAACCGTTCTATACCCAGGTGCGACCGCAGTTGCGCCTCTACGTCCGGCAGAGCCATGCCCTTGTTTCGATTGGGGTTGAGCAGGCAGGTGGTGGTGCTGAGCAGCGTACCCTGGCCATCGGTTTCGATAGAGCCACCCTCCAACACGAAATCCACCTCACGCAATGGCACGCCATACCCATGTTGCTGCTGGATTGTCCGATTGATCGCATTGTCCTGGCTGGAACCGTATTTGCCACCCCAGGCGTTGAACTGGAAGTCCAGTAATTCGATGCCGCTTTCGTCACCCACGGCAATCGGGCCGTGATCCCGGGCCCAGGTGTTATCAGTGGCTATCTTAAACCAGCGAACGTTGCCCAGGTTGGCACCGCGGCGCCCCAGCTCACCCTGGATGCGCTCGCCATCCAGCGCGGGGTCAGCGGCTATCACCACCTGCTGCTGGTGGCTGAGAGTGTCCACGAGCTCGTAGTAGAAGGCCTCTATTTCGGGCAGCAGGCGCTCCCAGTCTGTGCCCGCGTGGGGCCAGGCGATCTGGATGGCATCCTGGGGATACCACTCCGGGAGTAATTTTTTGCTCATCAGTTTCCGTTCGGCGGGGATTGTGGCCGTGAATCATACCCCAACTACGGGGGGCTGCGTACCGTTCCGCCCAAGGAACAATCGGCGACCGCGCAGAACGCGCCATCGCAAACTATCGTGAGTAACTGCAGCCGCTTGGCTCTACAGCGAAACCTCCGAATAGCATTTGCCAGAGCGCTGGCCGCTGGTGTTTATGTCCAGGACATACCAGAGGTAACAGCGCGAAAATACCCCATTCAGGATCAGCGCTGTTGAAATAATCCCCACAAACCACTCTATACCGTTAAGGGAAGGCATTGTCACGGCAAGCCATAAAAGACCCCCGCCCAGCGCCAACCTGATGATACGCTCAATATTGCCCAGATTACGTTCGATACTCATTGTTTTCAGATCCCGAAAAGATTGATTCGGAGTCTTTTACGCCCTGCTCGCCTGGCTGGATGAGTGCACTTTTCACACTACCCGGACAAAAGCTGTGACAGCTACCGGTACTCATCCGGCGGAAGTCGGCTCGGCGCGTACTTTCAGTTTCTGCACCACCTTGAACCACCTTGCCATGTCCTCGTGACTGGAATCCTGTAACTCCAGGCCAACCCAGAAGCCTTGCTCTTTGCCGGCCTCCTTGACCCACATGGCCTTGCCAACCAGTTCAAGGTTGTCTTTCCAGTCTTCCGTGGGCACTGCGATGTTGAGCATGGCGCCCTGCGGGATCGCGATGGGCACAGCTATCCGCAGGCCTCCAACGGAAACGTCCAGTGTCTCGCAACGAATAACCGTGTTATCAACCCCACTGCGGCCGCCTCTCTCGACCACCTCGATATAGATGGCTGGCCCAACAGTGAAACGCGGGTGTCTGCGCCGGTCTGAAGTGTCACTTTCCATACGTTTACTCTTATTCTGGTTCGTGGTTTGCAGTCAGTTCAAAGAGCCCGGCAAGGCGCGATAATCCGGACCAATCACAAGCACGCGTGATGCATATTACTGCGCTTGTTTAACGCGGCCCAACGACTGTTGTTCGAAAAGATGAGATAAACCAACCGTTTGTGGCATTGTCAGGGCCAGCAACTGGCATCCATAAGGGCATCTGGTCAAAACACCCTTTGCACCAACTTCCGTCGGTTAAGTTGCCAGCACCGTCTATACTAACTCCACGTTCCCCGACATTTATGAGAGCTGATTTTATGAGCCTGATTCTCCTCCTGATAAGTGCACTGGTACTGCTGTATCTCGGCCTGGGCGGTTCCACCGCTCTTATTGTACTGTCCAGTGCCCTCGTGGTCGGCTGGCTGCTGGACTCAGCAAGCCTGGCAAGCTTTGTTTATGGCGGCCTGCTGTTCGCTGTCTTCGGGTTTCTGCTGACCCCGAACACCTTCCGGTGCAACTGGCTGAGTCGGCCGCTGCTGGGGTGGGTGAGGGGCATGTTGCCCAAACTCTCGGATACCGAGGCGGAGGCACTGCGCTCTGGCAGCGTCGACTGGGACGGAGAGTTGTTCTCGGGTCACCCAGACTGGACACGCCTGCTGGAGACTCCCCACGCCCGCTTGACGGCGGAGGAAAAGGCGTTCCTCGACGGCCCGGTAAACACACTGTGCGAAATGGTCGATGATTGGACCATCACCAATGAATTATTTGACCTCTCTGCAAAGACCTGGGATTTCGTGCGCGAGAACGGATTTTTCGGTCTGGTGATTCCGACCGAATACGGCGGTAAAGGTTTCTCCCAGAGCGCCCACTCTGAAATCGTTATGAAGATTTCGACTCGCAGTGTGT
>Ga0102812_10002707_pt1 | contig 11872 bp, 6 predicted proteins | sample ColrivemetaGS713_FD_79334 | JGI IMG/M metagenome (GOLD analysis project Ga0102812, IMG submission 79334) | Estuarine microbial communities from the Columbia River estuary - Flood tide ETM metaG S.713 | ecosystem: Environmental > Aquatic > Marine > Intertidal zone > Estuary | place: USA: Columbia... | reverse complement strand
TGGCAATGAGGCTTTACCTCTCGTCCGCATTTGAAATGTGGACGGAATTAGATCGCGTTGGTAACGCTAAACAAAATGCTGTTTAATGGCAGCTGCAGTCTCTTCCATTTCGGCTTCGGTAAATTTTAGCTTAGGATTAGCAAAATTTAAGTCGCTTACATTATTTACAGGTATTAAATGAATGTGGGTATGTGGTACTTCTAAACCTATTACAGCTACTCCAATCCTTTCGCAAGGCACAGCAGCTTCTACCGCTTTTGCAACTCGTTTAGCAAAGATGTTCAATCCAGCTAGTACCTCATCTTCCAAATTAAAAATATAGTCAACAGGCATTTTTGGTATTACAAGTGTATGCCCTCTTTTCAATGGAAAAACATCTAAAAATGCTAAATAATTATCGTCTTCAGCAATTTTATAAGCAGGTATTTCTCCTGTAATTATTTTTTCGAAAATCGTCATCAAATAAAAATCTCTAAGATTTTAAATTCAATTTTACCCGCTGGTGCTTGAATTGAGGCAATTTCTCCTATCTTTTTACCCATAAGTCCTTTACCTATAGGCGATAATGCCGATATTTTGTTCTGTTTCAAATCCGCTTCTGTTTCAGTTACTATGGTGTAAGAAACCTCTTTGTTAAACTTGGTATTTAGCAGACGCACCGTGCTAAGTATATTTACCTTGCTTAAGTCTAAATCTTTTGGATCTAGCACCCTCGAAACAGCCATCGTATTCTTAAGCTTTGAGATTCTCATTTCTAACAATCCCTGAGCCTCTTTAGCTGCATCGTATTCAGCATTTTCAGATAAATCACCTTTATCTCTCGCCTCTGCTATCTGTGCACTAATTTTTCTTCGATCTTCTTTCTCTAAACGAGCGATTTCATCTTTCAATGCATTATAACCTTCTTGTGTTAAATAATTTACGGACATAATTGTGGTATTTTTATAAAATGACAATGTTGTACACTTACAGGTGTACAACATTGTTTCAAAGTTAATATATTTCTAGGTAAAAGCTTAGTTAGATCCTAAATTAAGTCTAACACCAAAGCTATGAGAGCCACCAAATGGGTTTGAATGTCTAAATGAATAATCTAAACCAAACGTAGTTTCTGAATTTTTACTTACTGGTACTTCGAAGGTAAAACCAGCCATTGCACCTGTAAAAGCATTGTTTCTTGTATCGTAGCTAAATACGCCTTTTTCGTAAGCATATCCTGCTCTTATCATAAACATACTTTTGTAGCCATACTCTGCCCCAAGTGTAATTTGGTTAGAAGCAAAGGCATTATTTGTAAATGTAAATGCAGGTGTTAATCTATGAAAATAAGTTTCATCTGTTTCATCTAATTTTATATCATAAGACGCACTAATATTCATTAATGTAGGTAAGTTAAACTTAGCTGCTCTTTGCGAAACAGTATACTCTACTCCAGATGTTGGATTTTGCAATTTAACTGCTAAACCATCTCCAGAATACTTCGCATCTGGCCCAATGTTTTTAAGCGAAACGCCAAATTTTACATCATTCTTTTTCAACTTTGCATCTTTGTCTAAACTAGTAATGTACTGAATACCAGCATCTATGCCTACTCCTTGTACAGACGCATTAGAAATAGACTCAGAAAATATTTTCATGGTAATACCCCCTGATATTTCCTGAGTAAAACGCTTTGAATAGCCAAAATTTAAATTTGTAAAACGTGGTTTGTACGTTCCAATTCCACCATCTGGTTGTTCGTATGTAGTAATAGGAATGTCTCCTATATCGTAACTCATTACAGAAACACCTAGAACGCCATTTCCTTTTAGGTTTTGTGCAAAACCAAAAGTATTTATGTTTATGTCGCTACCTAGTAACCAAGCTGTTCTAGAAAAAATAACTTCGGTTTGATTGGTGTAAGCCAAACCACCTACGTTATTGTAAAGCGACTCTAAGCCAGAAACAGAGCTAACTGCAGCCCAGCCCCATCCAGAACTTCTGCCAAAGCCATTTATGTTTAATTGTGTGGCACCAGCCTGTCCTATCCTATCTGGGTTACCCGCAAATAGGCTTGTTGAAAATGCTAAAATTGCCGTTAATATGATTATTTTTCTCATTGATTTCTATTCTAATTATTAAACTTAATCTAGAAGGAATCCAGATCTAACTCTCTCATTATACCCATCCATTTTAATACTTTCTCGCCTAATTCTCCGCAATCTACATGTATTATGTATAAACCACTAGCAATTGGCACTCGGGCATTATTTTTTAAGTCCCAGTTTAAATCAGTATTCTCGTCATCTTTATTTATTCTTCTTACCAAACCACCATCCAATGTGTAAATCGAGATCTCGCATTTTTGTGGAAGGTTTGTAATTTTAACCTTGTTATCAATCGGACTACTCTCGTATCCTGCAAAAGCGTAATAAGGATTTGGAACAATGTTTATTAAGTCTAAAGCATTTTTACCTGCTTCTGTACTTTTTTGGTTATAGATGTCTTTAGTGCTAAATCTGTATTTTGGATTTCCACCATTTGTAGCACTTGTTCTATCGAAATAAGCATATGGTTTTTGAACTCTAATTTTTAATCTAAATTCATTTGGTGGCATTGGTATACCATCGGCACCTTCTACCATTGTTTTTCCTGGAGCTAAGTAAGAAGGAACAACCCAATCGCAGTTTTGCATTACTTTGGTAAGTGCATCAGTTTTTGCTGTGCCTGTTTTCCCAACTAACTCATTGTAATATTCATTACCCGCATCATACGTACTCATTTTTGGGTGATAGAAACTACTTACACCTTGGTGAGAACCCATTACATAAATGTATTGACGACCACCATTACTTGGGTAAAGCGAGTTCACAAAGTTTACATTGCTCGTCGGATTCCATTTCATATCTCTTCCGTTTTGAGATTTCTGATATGAATCTTCTGTAATGATAATATTTAATCTTTCACCAGTTTCTAAGTTTATTGCATAACCCGGGAAAATTGTTTTTCCTGCCGGTAGTTTGCTACCATCTGGCCTTGTATAATCTAGTGTACCTTTTCTCAGGTCAAACTTTTCAGCTCCACCTTCATTTAAACCTGCATCTTCTCCAGATTCTAACATAATACATTCGCTCCATTTCGTTTTGTCTGGTGTAATAACCAAATCAATACTTGAGATTTTATCTATGCCCGTAGTTTGAAAAAATCTATACTCATAACCTGGTCCTTGTACAAACGTTGCTGGTCTATCCGGAGCAGGATTTGTAGGTGGATTAAATGCCGTTAAACGATAAGGAGCAGCTCTTCCGTCCCATATTTTCTCAAAGTCTCCATTTGGATCAATAGCTGCACCAGCACGAGCAAAATCCATCCAACTTACGTCGTCAAAATTTTCTCGACTTCCAATGGCTCCTGAACGAATCCAATCATAAAATCCAAATCCTTGTGCAACACCATTATCCTGATCTGCCATAGCAGTTAACCATTCGTTACTAGGGTCCGAGAAAACTGCTTCCCACGTTAAAAATCCGTTTCCTGTTTGTCCATCAACACCTGGTTGAGAAACTTGTGATAACGTAACTGCTAATCCCCAATCAAATATTTTACTACCTGTTGTAGATTCTAAAATTACTTGTTCATTTTTATATGCCAAGGTAGTATCAGCAAAAATGGTATCGTTAGGTAATCTCACCAAAATCCATTTTGTGTTTTCTGCAATAACTCCATTTGCATTTTGACTTATGGTGCTTTCTAGCATAGTAAGCTCATAATCTGCAGAATCAATTTTAAGTGGATCAACCACACTCACTTTTACAGGACCGTGTCCGTTTTCGTATCTTGGATTAGCTGCAAAGTTTGTGCGTATAATTTCATCTTCTGTATCGGGCGTTAACTCTAACGAGTTTCCTCCATTTCCTAAGCCAGAAAGCCTAACTAGCTCTGGTCCGTCTCCATAAAATGTTTGAAGTTTTGACCCACTAAAACGAGGCTCGGACTTTCTTGGAGAAGCTGAAAATTTCTGAACTTTTCTACCTTCTAGATACGGTTTAGTTTCACTACTACCAGCAGCATATGCCAGCACTATGTAGTAATACGTTTGGAAGTTAACCAGTGTTTTGTTAGAACCCGTAGCAAACTGATCTTCAGTAACGCTAAACGTGTGTTCAACACCTAAATTTTCTCCTCTAACTTTTAATACCGGAATATTCGCACTTACATCCGCAGCAAATTCTTGATTAGTTAATATGTCAAACGAATCTTTTAAATCGCATTGTACAATTTCACGAGCTTTAGAAATATCGCTTAATTGAGATAAACTTACTGTTCCGTCTTTCAATTGAAAAATTCTATATCCTTGAAAAGAGTATAGCTCCTCTTCATTAAATCCGTTGATTACAGTATCTCTATATTTTTCTACTCTTTTGCTATTGGTATTACCAAATGATAGCACTAATTGTTGATCTAATTCTTGTACTTCTAATACCGGAGCATCAGGACCATCAATTAAGTTAAAGCAAGAATTGAATAACTCTTGTGCTTTTTTACTTGCTTCTTTTAATAAGCCTAAAGAACCCTCTGCTCCACCAAATGATGAACGAGCCCAAACAACACCTACTGTTAATCTTTGAATAGCTCCTGGTTCTAATACAAATGGACCTGAAGATTGAATAAATCTTCTATCTGCTGGGGTATTACCAGATTGTCTTTCATTCCAATTGTCACTCGGATGAGCAGGATCTGTATTAAACGGGAACATATAGCTTGCTTTGGTTCCATTTGTACCTGTAATACCATCTCCACCAAATTCTATATCAACACCTGTTCTCCACTTACCTTGCATATAGTTGTAAAAATCTGTAGCAATTTGTGGGTTACCATTTACTTGGTTTGTGTTATTATTAAAGTAAACGAATTTAGACATTCCTAATTCTACCTTTTGAAGTACGCCATCTACAATAGAATCTACTGTCGGTCCTTCAAAAAAGTCAACTCCAACAGAAGGTGGGTTAAGGCCATAACCTAAAACACCTTCATCGTTATCATCTCCATTGTAACAAAATCCTAGCGATAAACTTACATCACAACCTACATAATCATCGGCATAGTTACCTAAATCGGCATCTACCCATTGACCAAAGTATGTATTTTTAAGTTGTGTAAAACCACGATTAGTAATACGTGTGGTGTAAAAAGTCATATCATTAATCTCATCATTAGTAGCGAAAGCAAAAGCTGTTGTTTGCATTTCTACCCCAATTGGATCTCCTTGAGATTCAGAGTGAATGTTTCCTTTATCGTTATATATCCACCAAAGCATTTGATCTGGTTGATCATCTGCATTATTTTCTAAAGCACTTCCTTTACACTCCTCTTGTAAAATAGGATAATCTCCACCTGTTGGCGTATAATAACCATTTTGGTCTACATCTTTAAATGGAGCACTTGCTAAATCGAAATTGTTTTTTTTACCAGGCCAGTTATCTATTTGTTGATCTACAATAGATACACTTCCACCATTTGCAGCAGCAGCTTCACTATGTGCAATTATCTTACTGCCATCAACCTTCCAAATTTTATCCCATTGCTCGCATTGTGCGTTGCTAGTATTACTTGTTGCTGGATCCAAAGGTCCTGGCCAAAAGTCTGAACCACGCTGACGGTAAGTCATAGCAGCTAATCGAAGGTTTCCACCAACGTCTTCTCCACCAATCCATATTGCTCCTGCAAATAAACTGTGTTTACGTACTGAGTTTAAGTCCGAAATTTTAGGTACTTCGTATCTGGCAGAGCTTAAATCCCACCACATATCACCGCCGTTTAATATTTTTGTACGAACGTTGTTTACATCTAAATCAGCAGATTGAGTTGCTGGATCACAATCTGAACCAAATTTCATTGCTTGTCTAGATGCCTGCCCTTTTACCGCTGTAGAACCAGGAACATTTTCCTTAGCTACAGCAACAACTGATAAACAGCTTATTGAAAATACTAATGCTATTCTAATTATTTTATTCATAATTTATCTCTCTTTAACGCTTCTTTTTAATTTTTAGAAATAGAATCTTACACCTAATCTTGTTATTCTTGGAATACCATAGTTGTATGCATAATCAACTTTGGCATTATATAAATCGATATACGATTGTGTGTTTAACTCGTTTTGTGCTTGTTGCTGACCTTGTGGTGAACTTAACCATCCATCATCGTTTGGCAAGCCAGTATAACCATAAAGACCATTTATTACTTGGTTATTGAATAAGTTTTGAACCCAAAGATAAACTTGTATATCTACATTATTTCTTCTGTAGGCATCTTTAGTATGTCCTTTTTTCAAGCTGAAATCTTTGCTAAATGTAGCATCAGCTTTAAACTGCCAAGGCTTACGAGAACCGTATGGATTACCATCTAACGACTGACGTTGAGCAGAACCTACAGATACACTTGCTGCAGGGTTTAAGTATGCAGAATAAGGCTCCCCAGATTTTGTGGTGATAATAAAGTTAGCACCTGCATCAGAGAATATTTTTTTGTTGAACCAAATTGGTCCTGTGTAATCTTTTCCTCCTTTAAATCTGTAGTCAAAACGAGCAACAAATTTGTGTCTTACATCATACTCCGTTGGATATAATGAACGTAAGTTTGGCAAGTTGGCTTGAATTAATGCTGCAGAAGAGTTGATGTTTGAACCCGTACCATCTGAGAACAATAACGCATAATTTAATGCCATAGATGTTCTGCCTTTACCTCTTAACTCATATTCTACACGGAAATTTTTAACCGTAGAGAAATCGATATTGCTATAACTATTATAGCTAATTGGGTAAGCCTGATTAACTCTCACTAAGGCAAAATCCCCTCTAGACTCACGATAGGATGCAATTAAGCTTAGTGCTGAATTTAACGATAATGTTTGTTTAAATCCTATCTCGTAGTTTGTAGTAAGACGTGGTTTTAAAGCGGCATTAGATAATCCACCACCTTGATTTGCTTCAAGGAAATAGTATTGATTTGCTGGAGCAAATACAGCTCCGTCAGTAGGTCTTTGTGCAAGTACATCATAATTTGCAAAGAATTGAGCTTCTGAATTTATTGGGAAAGAGAACCAAACCCTTGGCAATACATTGATTACTGGGCTATAATCTTGGAACGCTTCATCTATTATCTGCTCTTTTTCACTAACTAAAAAAGGTTGAATTCTTCCACTGTTAGAAGATTGAGCTAATATATCTGGATTGGCTAATTCGGTTCCATCTGCATCGTACCATCTTGCTCCATCTCTGTAACCTAAAATTTTATTAGGGTTATCAATGTTATCTACATATACCACGTAGTCATCTCCAATAGAAGCTGGTATATCGTAATTGTTTAATAAGTTAGCTCCTCTGCCTGAACCCGAAGCTGATATGCTTCTTGCTTCAGCTACAGAATTTGTAGGAAACAAAGAGTAATCATCTTTAAGTACCGGCTGATTTGCATCGTAACGCTCTACACGAACACCTAATCTTAAGATTAGATCTTTAAATTGGAATTTGTCTTGGAACCATACTGCATTATATACAGGAGAGAAAGAACCTAAGTTTCTATTTAAACTATCGTTGGTAAAATCTGTTAAGCCAAATGCTTTACGTGTTCTTTTACCTAAATAATCATAACCATTGTATGCAATATAGGTATTACCATTATTCCAAAGGTCGTCAGCACTAAACATATCAATAGAAAAAGCACTAGGGCTTAAACTGTTTATATCGATATAAGAACTTTCATTGTACAAGTTACCATATACGTCTGTTGCTCCATCTGCAATAAGTTTAGCTCTCAAATTCTTATCGAATGTACTTTGCTGGTCTCTATCAACTCTTATATTATAACTTACCGAATCGGTAAATGTTCCAAACTCATCATAAGAATGAATACCCCCAATTACATACCCATTTTCAGTTACCGTTTCTAGGTTTGATAGGTGTCTGTTTGCTAATTGAGGCATTAATGTCCATAATTGGTTTGCACCAATAGCCCATCTACTGCTAAATGTTTGCTCGTAATACATACCAAATTGTAAATCGTGAGCATTATCAAGATTAAGTGTAGCTTCACCTTGTGCATATGCAGCGGCTCTTTCGTATTGGCTTTTTGAGTAGAAGTATGAAACTGTTCCTGGGTTAGACCATAGAGAATATGTACTACCTGCATTAAATCCGTTTAATAATCCTAAACCTTGTTGTATTTGAATATCTGAGAATACTGTTTGTCCGGTAGCAGCTGCATTGTCAAAGAAATTCTTTGTATAGTTTGCTCTGTATTCGTTCTTATCGCTTGCATCAAAAGTAATCTCGCTATTAAAGAAACCCGCTAGATTGTAGTATCCGCTTCGTCTTACCGTGTCGCCTTTTTGATCGATGTGCCAAGTTGGTTCATCTACATATTGATAAAAAGGCTGTCTGTATGAAGTAAACTTACCTAAATAACCATAATCGAAAATATTATCTTGGTGAGTAGGATTTTGAGTTTCGTTCCAAGAACTTTGATAATCTACACGAATGGTATAAAATGCTCCAGAAAATAATGATTTATCAGCTTCTTTATCATCCGCATTTTTGTCGCCTAAACGTTGTGTAAATTTTAAATAGGTTCTTAATGTTTGATTTGTGCTAAGTGCATTCTCTTTGTAGTTCATTAAATTTTGAGAATACTGAAAGCTGTTTCCTTGATCGCCACTGTAGCTACCAAAAAGAGATATTGTAGAAGTTTTATTTGGTTGAAACTCTAACTTACCTTGAAAGTTTCCGAATACATTGGCAACATTTCTTCTTGCTTGCTCCTTAACTAAATCTGAACTTCTTAATAGTGATGAACTTGGAATTAAGCCCCTTCCATTAGGATTTGCAGTAAGCGGATTCGCTTCAATTTCTGCAAGTTTCTCATCGTTTACAACATAAAACCCACCATATCCTGGGCTTTCATCTTGCGTGTAATTTAAGTTGGCTGCTAGTTGATATCCTAAAGCTACATATTCTTTCTCTCCACCACCTTTGTTTTTTAACCAAAGTGGTCCAACAGAAGAAAATTCTATTTGATTGTAGTGATATTTATCAAAAGGACTAGATGAAATCATCTCAAAACTTCTGCTCTTGTATCTAGAAGGCCCTTTGGTTGTGATACTAATTGCACCACCAGTAAAGTCACCATACTGAGCAGGTATACCCGATTGTATAATATCTATTTGCCCTTGAGCCGCTTGTGGAACACTAGTTGAACCAACTACACGAACACCATCTACGAAATATGCCGTACCATCTGTTCTACTTCCAATAAAGGACAAACCGCCTGAGGTTTGATTTACTGCTGAAGAAGTAGCTGCAATGGCGTTTAAGTTACGAGTTGGCAACTTAGTAATATCAGAACTGGTAAGCGTTGTTTGATTTTTGTCTTTTTCAATTAATGGCTTTCCTGCACGAATAACTACGGGTCCAATGTCGGCTGCACCTTCTTCGGTTTGCCCCATTTCTATATTTAAGAATTTAGTACTATTAGAACTTACCTCAATATCCGTAACCACTTTATCACCATAATCGATGTACTTAACGGTGATTTTATAAATACCCGGATCTAAGGCGTTTATGGAGTATTTACCTTCTTCGTCGGTATACGCTCCTCCTTTTCTAATTCCGTCTCGCTCTAGCATAATGGTAGCATATGCAATGGGAGCCTTTGTTTTTTGATCGGTAACCTTTCCTTGTATCTTTCCAAAATTGGATTGAGCATAGGCATTGGTAGCCAATAAAATTGTAATAATGATGGTAAGTGTTTTATTCATAAACCTGCTTTTACACGTCTTTTTCGGACTTCAATATTTGTTATAAAAATGCAATTATTCAAATTAATTTTAATTACGGCCGCTTTTCAATTTACCAATGGACCATTTTTCGCCCATTTTAAAATTTTATCGGCCAACACAGTTCCTAATTTACAATAGGAATTTGAGGTTAAACCTCCTATATGTGGCGTAAGTATTACTTTATCATTTGTAACTAAATACTCAAACCATTTTTTTTCTATTTCTGATAGTGTTTCTAGTTTTTCGTTCACAAAAACATCTAAACCGCAACCAAGTATCTTATTGCTCTTTAATCCAGCTATAATTGCTGCAGTATCTATAACACCACCTCTGGCCAAATTTAAGATATAAAATGGTTTCTCCATTTTTTCTATAAATTCTTGGTTTATCATTTTATCACTACTAGGGTTTAGTGACACATGCAAAGTAACTATATCTGCCTCTTTTTGTAATTTATCTAAACTACATTCTTCTACCCTATCTGTACCAAAACCCGTTTTAAATTTATCATAAGCTAATATTTTACAATTAAACCCTGCCAAACGCTTGGCCAATTCAGAACCCACGTTTCCATATCCTATAATACCCAAGGTTAATTCGCTTAGCTCAATTCCCTGATTGCCTTTTCTATCCCAAATATTTCGCTTCACCTGGTTTGCACTTCTGTAAACATTTGACAATAAACTTAACAGCACACCAATCGTTTGTTCGGCCACTGCATTTCTATTCCCTTCTGGTGCATTAAAACAAACAATGGCCCTTTCCTTGGCGTAAGCTTCATCAATATTATCCATACCAGAGCCTAATCTTGCTATGCATTTTAAATTAGGAGCTTGGTCTATCCAATGCTTATCAAGCCGAAGTTTGCTTCTTAAAATTAAAATTTCCGCATCTTTAAGTAATTCTGGTAACTCCTGCAATGTGCAATTTGGCAAATAACGTACAGAATGATCCGCAAGTAATTCTACCAAAACGCTATGCACGTCATCTATTATTAATATGTCATAGCTCGGTTTCAAATTTTCAAAAGTTTGCAAATATGATTTAAAATGTAGTTCTAACACTAATGTTAATAGTCCGAGGATTGCCATAATTATTTGGGTTGTTTTGTTTTAAACTGTAATAATCTGCAAATGCCTGTGCATTAAGCTCGTTTTGCAATTGCTTTTGGCCTTGTGGCGAACTTAGATAGCCATCGTTATTTGCTAAAGATGAGTATGCGAAAACATTATAAATGTTACTTATGTTAAACACGTTTACTACATTCAACTGAAAAATAATGGGTACATTTCCCATCCTGGCAGCTTTAGATACGGATACGTCAAATGTAGAATTCCAAGGCATTCTTGAGCCAAACGGATTTCCCTTAATTTGGCTTCTACTTGCCGTACCTAAGTTTTGCGATTCTGGCACTGCGGTAAGTAAGGCGGTGTAAGGTGTGCCCGACATGGTATTTGCAAACAAGCTAATATTCGCATTTCTAAGCAATTTGCTGTTCCACATTTTGGCTAAACTATCTAAACTATAATTTATATTTAAATTTAGTTTGTGCCTAATATCATATTCCAACGGATATAAACTTCGTAAATTGGGTTGATTAGCTTGAATAAGTGCCGCTGCAGAATTTACATTGCTACCTGTACCATCTGCAAATTGCAATAAATAATTGGTGCGAATATTTAATGAAGCTAAATTCACTTGATACTCTGCTGTAAACGACTTTACAGTAGAAAAGTCGATGTTTCCATACGTAGTATAGCTTCTAGGATAAGCTTGCTGAATGCTAACTAAGTTAATGTCGTTTACAATTTCAGCATAACCAGCCGAAAGATTTAAAATACTATTAAACGAGAGTACTTTTTTAAATCCAAATTGGTAATCGGTTCTTTTAGCCACTTTTAGTGCGGGATTAGGGAGCACAGTATTTGCTGCGTTTTCTAAATAATAATATGCACTTATAGGAGCAAATGATTGGGCAAAATTTGGACGTTGTGCAAACTTGTCATAATACGCATAAAACAAGGCATCACTCTGTATAGGAAACGAAAATGACAATCT
>Ga0102812_10002706_pt1 | contig 11877 bp, 18 predicted proteins | sample ColrivemetaGS713_FD_79334 | JGI IMG/M metagenome (GOLD analysis project Ga0102812, IMG submission 79334) | Estuarine microbial communities from the Columbia River estuary - Flood tide ETM metaG S.713 | ecosystem: Environmental > Aquatic > Marine > Intertidal zone > Estuary | place: USA... | reverse complement strand
GGCTCTCAAATTCAGCATCCCTGCTGGCTACGAGTTGCAAATTAGGTCACGCAGTGGACTTGCCGCAACGTACGGATTGTTTGTATTGAACTCACCTGGCACTATTGATGAAGACTATCAAGGAGAACTCAAAATCATCTTGATGAATCTCGGAGAAAACGTAGAACACATTTGTAGGGGGTCACGAATTGCTCAGGTATCGCTCAGTCCCGTCACAAAGGCAGAACTTACACAACTCAACACAGGAAATCTCTTTGGGGAAGAAACTAACAGAGGAGAAAAAGGATTTGGATCAACAGGAAAGTAAGTCAAGTATTGTTCATGGTCTCAATGAACACTACGGACGCAATGACATTGATACGGTTGCAGTATCTGATGCTTGGGAACTCACACGATATGAGTTTAGTGCACTCAAGTACATTCAGCGTCGCGGAAAGAAAGTTGGAACTACTTACGCAAAAGACTTGTGTAAGGCAATATGGTATCTAACATATTGCGTCACTCGCGACAAGAAGTTCACCGCGTTCGTTACAGAGTTGGTGCTTGCGTATACAGGCGAGTGCCCAAACGCTACAAGTAATGAAACAGCAAAACACTGGAGGAGGATGAAGAGTGGACCGACCAATTGCAGTTAAGGCTATTGCCAACGCACGTCTGAACCTGGGTGTGATTGAAAAAGGTGGAGAGAATCGCGGCAAGGAAGTTGAAGCCTACCTAGCCAGTTGTATTCCATCACTGCCACCAGGCTCGCCCTGGTGTGTTGCCCACGTAAGGTTCCGTCTAAAGCAAGCCGCTACGGACTTTGGGACGACATACGACGCAACCATGCCGCGTACTGGATACACGCCGGACTGGGTTCGATGGGCAAAGCGTACTGGTCATTGGATATCAGTAGCAGATGCCAAAGCAAATCCTGGTAGATTGCGCGAAGGTGACATTGTATGCTTTTACTTCAAGGCACTTGGTAGACATGCACACATGGGCATGATTGATAAAGTGCGCGCAGACGGTTCAGGCGTGCTTACCGTCGAAGGCAATACATCTCCGGAACAAGACGACGACGATTACGTCGACCGTGATGGTGATGGTCTCTACCCAAAAGTACGTGACTGGTCTGAACTCGGACAGTACGGTGGGTTCATCACAATAGACTTTTAGTTTGTGGTAAAGTATCTTGTGTTAAGGCACAAGATACTTACCTGAAAGGTATAACATGGCAAGACCACATGTAAAACGCACAAGGCTTCACTATTTGTGCGATAAAGCAAGTTTGACTCAACGTATGTTTGCGGAACAACTAGGAGTAGACGAATCAACGGCATATCTTTGGCTAAGCGGAAAACGCATGCCAATCAAAACGATGATTCCAAAGATTACAGACGTACTGGGCATGGAACCCAACTATATGCAGGGACTATTTGTTGCACTTGAACTACGTCGGACACAGTCCGATACTGTGTGCCGACACGTATGTGCCCACCTTGATCAACTGGCAAAAGAAGACCAACTTACAAATGATTAACTGCGTAACGCTTACCGGAAGACTGTGTGCAGCTCCTGAGTTTAAACAAACTACAGGTGCAATGCCCATAGCAAAACTCAGTATTGCTGTTGACCGCAAAGGGCGCGATCAAAAGGAAACGGACTTTTTTGACGCCGTATGCTTTGGCAAGAACGCTGACTTTGCTTGTACGTATCTGCAAAAAGGACAACTTGTTGGAGTTGTAGGCAGTTTAAAGATGCGACAGTACCAAGCGAAAGACGGGTCAAACCGGAAGGTTGTGGAGATTACTGTGGATAAGATTACTCCACTGGAATTCAAAGAGCGTACAGGCGATGCCACGGCGCCTCAGCGGTCAATCCAAACCGACGACATCGAAGACCCATTTGCATAAATACAAAACACCCCGGTGGGTAAAGCCGGGGTGTTCTTGTTTATCAACTTGTCGTTAAAATCGTACAAGACAATTAAACCATATTTTATTTGATGTAACCCAGCTTACGTCCTTTGTTACACGCTTGAGTTCGTGCATCACGCCCACTGCATCCAAGTTTCCAATACATAGAGTCCATGTGGAACTGTACGGTCCTGTGGCTAATACCTAGATTGACAGCCATCTGCTTAGCAGTTAATTTACTTGGCATCATGCCCAATATCTGACGTTCGCGCTCCGACAAATCATAGACTACGTCAGTACGAGTTTCGCGTTCAGCAGGAACCTCATCGTGAGAACGCCATGTAAACCCGTCAAAGTACATGCCGTCACGTGATTCTTCCATATAGGACTCCTTTAATGTACAATCCAGTTGTGTTTAATCGCAGATTATAGCATACCTGCTTACGGGGTGAATATGGGAGTCGTCAAGAAATACCAAAATCCGGCTGGTGGTTTAAATGCGGCAGGGCGTGCCCATTTCAAAAAAACTACTGGTGCAAACCTCAAACCACCGGCGCCTAATCCTAAGACTGCTAAAGACGCAGGACGGCGTAAGTCGTTTTGTGCCCGTATGGAAGGCATGAAGAAAGTTAACACGTCAGCCAAAACTGCACGTGACCCGAATAGCCGAATCAATAAATCGTTGAGAGCGTGGGACTGTTAATGAGAAAAGCGTCGATGGCTGAAATGATGGGCATCAAAACTGGTGCACATTCAGGCATGAAGAAGCCCATGCAAAAGATGGAAAAGAAAGAGTATAGCAAAAAGGGCTTGTCACCTAGTGCTATGAAGAAACATGAATCGGCTGAGTATGGCTCAGGAAAATCTAAGAAGTGCTAACCCGTGCCTTAATCGGGTGAAAGGAACAAGAAACAATGCGACGAGACACTCCTCCAAAAAGCGCAAACCCTGGTGGCGAGCGCGGTATGAATCGCTCTGACTATTCGAGGGGCGCTGTACCAGGCAACCGTCGTCCGCAAACAGCGGCTCAGGCAGCCGTTGCGCCAGGGCGTGCAGCTCACGCTCGAACTCAAAGCCGGGGTCGCTCACAGGGCGTAGGCATTGGGGCAACACTCGTTGGCTCTGCTATGGCAATCAAAGGCGCCTACGATAAGAACATGGCTGAGAATGCTAAGTATGACGCATTTAACCGAGGCAAGGTAGCAGGTCGTCAGACTACAAGTACTGGTGCAAAGGCTGAGAAGTCTACGTATGAAGCACCTATGACAAAAGCATTGAAAGCTGATGGCGCGAAACCGGTTATGAAACCTAAGTAATATGGCCATTAATCAGATGGACAAACACGTGAACCATCTTTCCAGACCAAAATTTTTTGCAAGGGAAGTATCGGAACACGGTCTCAAAAGCACACCCACTACTAAGGAGTTGTCGCAAATTGAGAAAAAAGAACATCGGTTGAAAAGAGCACCTACGTATTCTCAAATGCTGAAGATTGAAGCAAAAGAGCATAAGTCAGGTAAGGGAGAGTAAGCAAAAGATGGCAATGTGTAAAGGTTGCGGAAGCCCTATGTTTGGTGGGGCGTGTATGAAATGCAATGGGAAGAATAAGCCAATGGACAAGAAGGGCATGAAGCCGTCCAGCCAAGGCAAGGGTAAAGGCATGATGTCAGTCATGGGTGCAAAGCGAGGTAAGTGATGAATACTGTGCCCGGTAAACCTAAAGACGGTAAAGCTACGCCAACAAAAGAAGAGATTAAGGCAGTCATGCCAAATAACTCTATGCCTTTTACTATGCCTATGCGTGGACTGAATCGGCTTATGCAGGCACGCCAGCAGAACGGAGCCGGGCGCAGTATTAACAATTTGATGAATCCGCAGGCTCGTCAATCCAGATTTAGAGGCTGATATGGATGAAAAAAATAAAGAGTTAGCCGGTTTAATGGGCATGATTGCCGGCACTGGTGGAGTTGTTGGGTCACTAATTGGCGGTGGGTCATTAATCAGTAATGCTTTGGGGTCAAATCGTGCAATCGATGAACTATACCAACGACGGATTATGGATCAAACAAAAGCCCATCGCGTAAGTAGTTTAAACGCACAACAAAAAGCCGCTGTTAAGCGATTGACTGGTATGGATGTTTCTGGGTTTCCAAGTTATATGCCACTATCAGAATTGCCTATAACGATAAACAATAGGCAATATACACTTGGTGAAGTTATATTCGATAGAGAACACGGAATTACTGCGAAGTTACCTAAAGACACTGGTGGATTAAAAATACGTGAGGCAATTAACCAACTAGTAGTGCCAATACAACAAGAAGTTTTAGAACAAGCAAAAGACAAAGTTAAGCGAAGGCAAGTTGTAAAAGATGCCGCCTCTCAGCAAGTAGCTGCTGGAGGAGCAATACCACAAGTCAATAAACAGACAGGTGGCATTAACATGGTTGGAGGAGGCAGTAGCGCGTCGGCTTTAAGGCAAGGCGCTCTTGGCTCGACAGCACCTACGTCGTCGTTAATAACAAACGAAGGATTTACTGAAGGACCAAAAACGTCATTCAATGAAATAGCGCAACGTCTTCCACAAAATCATCCATCGGCAACGCCAACAGCCCGTTTTCCAATAGGAATGGCAGACCCATTGCGGCTTGGACCACCAGATTTGCCACAGTCGTCACAATTACCTCCGGTAATTTCCAACCCTATGACAACGCAAAGTAATAACTTTTCAGGGCCAGAAAATTTAGCAGAAAGACAAGCAGCGTACAGAGAAACAGTCAAAAGTCTTAAGCCGCAAGGTTTAGGAAAACTTAAACCTAAAATTGTAGTTCCTGGCACTGGCATGCAAACTGTCAAGAATGTCGCAAGAAATGTGGCTCGTGGTGTTGTGCGAGCACCTCTGTCAGCAAAAGTTGGTGCAGTAGCGTTGCCTGCGGGCCTTGCCGTTAAAGGCGCTATAGACAACTATGCTGCCGACAAAATGGTTGACGATGTTGTAAAGCAGACAGATCCACAACCGCCAGCCCAGTCTGGGGGACGACCAGCTCAGCCGGCTGGAATGGCAGCGCCAACAGCTATACAAACACAAGTGATGGATATGTTTGACTCCAAATACTCGCACATGAGTAAACAAGACAAGATAAACGAAGCTAGGCGAATCACATCTAAGCCAGGTCAGAGTGGCAGTGCAATGGCTGCACTATGGTTAAAGTACAATGCCCCAGCGAAATAAATTAACACAACTTGTAAGCTTACTACAACGTGCCAATACAGCAACTAAACCTGCAAGGCAATTTGCAGGCAACGCCGGCATGACTGGACTACAGGGTGTGTCGGCAATGGGAGCCGGGCAGGCATTTGCCCCAAGCAAGTCTTTAGAGCAAGGCATTCACTACATGATGCCCGGCACGTATTTAGACATGGCCGCAAATGGAATTGGTGGGAGAACGGGTGCTTCAATTACAAAAGCAAAAGGTACATGGGAAGACGTAATAGCAAAAGGCAGGGAAATCTTAGACCCTTATGCGGCTCGTGACCTATTCCATAGTGCATATGACCCAGAAGGTAAATACGCGGCTGCAACTCGTGGTCTTGCTGACGTCTTAGATGTACCAGCACAAACAGTTATGGATACCGCATCATTACCGATACCTGGATCGATGCCATTTCTATTAAAGGCAAATGCTGTTAATAAACTCGCAAACGTTGTAACAAGGGACGTTAACCTTCCAGGTATTAATTCACCTGATCGATACAAAATTCCAATCCATCATGGTGCCGACGAGGCATACGACGACTATGACAGAGAATATAACCAAGGCGTATACGAACACAATAAAAACGTCAACCTTGGGCATGACAATGCTGATGAAGTATGGAGGCTTGCGCAAAAACGCGCAGCAGAACTGTCAGCAATTACATCAGGCATTGTTCGAGAAGGTAAGCGTACAGGATTGTCTGTAAAGCAAATAGAAGCACGCATAAAAGATGCAAAACGTAAGTATGGCGCAACTGGCGCTGACGTTTTAAGAACAGGCGTAGAGTTTGGAAGTATGCCGAAAGATTTCACAAGTCCTGAAAATCAAGTGCAAGCCACAAACATTACTGGTGGAAAACAAACAGGATACGGTTACAACAGTTGGGACAGACGGCGGTAATATGACTTTATGTCAGAGATTACAGTTATCGACGGTAAGCGTTATAAGATTAATGGTTCGACAAAAACAAAGTTATGCAATGGCATCGTAGTTGAAGATGCACTAAGTGGCACAACTAGGCACTGTAATGCGCGTGCAATGAAAGGCAGAGATTACTGCCAGTATCATGGTGGTAAATCTTTAATAGGACCAGCACACCCAAATTTTATAACGGGGTTGCAAAGCAATAACCGGAAGCGTTTTAGTACAGTTGGTCAAAAGTTGCTGGAGCGAATTGAAGAATTACGTGAAGACGTAGACCTATTCAGCCTGAAAGACGATGCCGCATTTATTACGGCCATTATGGACAAGCGTGCGGAAGCCGCTTCTGAAGGTGTTGGGATTGACCAATACAAGAAAGTTCAAGCGGCTTATGGCTTAGCTCACAGCAAATTAGGTAGTCCAGACTTTGTAGACGCTTTTGAGCAAATTGGAGACGTACTTACAGATACCCTTTCAATGTATGACGCAAGTCGTGATGTCATTGAATTAATTGACAAACGCGTAAGTATTGTTGAAGCAGAACAAAGAATGATGCACGCGAAGGCGTATACTCTGGAAATTGACCAGGCATTTTCGTTGGTCATGCAGGTGTTGGAAATTGTCAAAGATAATGTGCGGTCGTCAGAAGAACTGATTGCCATACAAGCAGGATTTCAAAAGTTACTTAAGGTTTATCAGTCGCCTGATGAAGAGGTTCTTGACGCGGAGATTATAAGTGAATCTTAGAGACCTAGAGAAACTAACGCCTAAACGATTTAAGCAATTTGCACGACCAGATAAGCCGTTGGCAAATGCGTTATTGGAAGCAATGGACGCTAGGCTAAAAGATATTATTGACACGGGTGACTACAACAGCGGGAGGGCATATTCCATTAACGGCGCCGAATTAGACTATCAAAAATGGCTTAGGACATATGCTCCACACGCGGCAAGTTCAGGGCTAGGTGAACATCACAAACGCGCTTGGGAGTGGGCTGAGAATATTGCTCAGGGTGAGCCACCTCCAGCGCTTATTGAGTGCTGGTTTCGTGGAGGAGGTAAGAGTACCACAATGGAACTTATCTCTGCCCGTATTGCCGTTAAGGGGTCAAGGCGGTTCCTCCTCTATGTATGTTCAACACAAGAAGCGGCTGACCGTCACGTAACAGACATTGCGACTACGATGGAACGATGTGGCATTGAAAGGGCTATGAACCGGTATGGCTTTTCTAAAGGCTGGAATGCATCAAAGCTCAGGACTGCTAACGGGTTTAACGTATTGGCTTTTGGCCTTGACACTGGTGCTCGCGGTGTTAAGTTGGATCACCTACGGCCTGATTTTATTATTCTGGATGACATTGACGAACTTGACGACAGTGTTACTCGAGTGGATAAAAAAATTGCGACAATAACGCAAACAATTCTTCCTGCAAAGTCAAACGACTGCGCAATCGTATTTGTGCAAAACCGCATTCACGCAAACTCCGTAATGAGTCAAGTCATCTCTGGTGAACTTGACATGCTCCAAAACCGAATCCAAAGCCCAATCGTCCCAGCGGTTATCGATCTTCGATACGAACCTATTGAAAAAGAGAACGGTCGTATGGGTTACAAAATTACTGGTGGCACAGCATCTTGGGAACACAAATCACTTGAAGTCTGCCAGCGTGAAATCGATGACTATGGACTCATTTCGTTTTTGCGCGAATGCCAGCATGACGTTGGTGTTGGCGGACGATTCTTCCCTGAATTTAAACAGCATGATGAAAAGGGTAACCCTTGGCATGTTGTAGACATTGTCGATGTCAAGCCGTGGTGGCGCGTGTGGGCGTCGCATGACTTTGGAACCAATAGTCCTGCGGCATTCTTGTTATATGCATCCGACGATTTGGAGAACGTCTATGTCATTGGTGAAGTTTATAAGAATGGAATGGTATCTAGCCAACAAGCCGACGCCGCGTTGGAGTTACTGCGAGCTAGAGACATGGCCGCTCCTGTGGATAAAGATATCCCAGGAGGAGTCTGGAACACCAAACTAGAAGCCATTGCATTTGACTGGGGTAACACATTCCCTCCAGAGAAATACGACCAGCGCATCGGAGAGTATCCAGTCGAAGTCTGGTGGCGTAAAGGCCTTCCGGCAGTACGTGCTGTCAAAGACCGAAAGGCTGGCTGGAGGCGTCTCAAAGAATGGTTTGCTGCTACGCGCATGACTGATGGCGTTGTGACACCCCGGTTCCGTATTTTGAGGAACAGTTGCCCTAACCTTATTCGTGAAATAGAAGGCGCAATGGCTGACCCTAAAGACCCAGAAGATCTCGACAATGGAACTAAGAGCGACCACGCTCTTGACTCATGTCGTTATGGGGTTATGTGGCGAGAGTATCCTGTTCGATGTGACGAGGTTATTCTGAATCCTAAGACAAAGCCACACTGGTTGAAAGAGGCTAAGAACGAGGATTACCTATGATTGTCCTTGCCATTCTTGCGTGTTTTCTTCTTGCTGGCTCAGTAGCATTGCAATTTACAATATACTTGTATTTAAAGTCATTGGTTAAAACGCCCTGGTATTACAAGGAAAATAGGTATTTGTGATGGATATTCGTGAAATATTGCAAGCTGCTATACAGCGTACGCAACAACCAAAGATGACTGCATTACAAGCACCACAAGCAAAAGGGCAAGTAGGAAGCTTTGATGTAGAGAATCTCCTACTGAATAAAGACGATGACTTGTCTATTGACCATAGCAAGTCTGAATGGAGAGTCAGTCCGGAAAACGATAAAGAAGATGCATTAAAAGTTGTTGCACATGTCAAAAAACAATTCGACATAGCATACACATCACGGCTTGAAATGGAACTTGAGTGGACTCAAGCCCTTGCATTTTTTGAGGGTAGGCAATGGTTTAGGATTAATAGCCAGACTCGAAACTTGGTAAATCTGCAAAACCCTAACGAAGCTGCTCGATACGTTACCGTAAACAAAATGCGTCCACTGATTGACGGCGTAGTTGGAAAACTTACACAATGCGCCCCAGATGCGCGAGCAGTGCCACTCTCTTATAGCGAGTTTGACCAGAAGGCTAGTGAGGAAGCAAACTTCATAGCTGGTCATTACACTAGGAAGTTTGGCAGAGAAACGCAAACTAAAGAGCGCGTGCGCTGGGCCTGCGTGACTGGTACTTCGTTCGTTAAGGTGTGGTGGAATGCTAAAGCCGAGCAAGTGGTTACCGAATATTCAATCATGGATGGTTCTGTCACAGGTTTTAAGTCAATGGCGATAGGAGATGTTGAAGAGCAGATTATCCCATGCTTCAACGTCTATTATGATCCAGTAGCTCAAACAGATGATCAAGTCAGGTGGCTTATCCATGCATGTATTCGTCCTTTATCTTGGTTTGTTGACAGTTATGGTGATGCTGGTAAGAAGGTGGTTCCGGATGCTATTGCTGGAGATAATGCGGGTTATGTGGATTCGTATCTGGAAGGCTTAGGTAACACAGGATACGGATGGGTTCAACCATCGTCAGCACGATTGAATAACTCAGATCACAAGCGTAAAGCGGCTGTTGTGTATGAGTACTGGGAAAAGCCAACCGAACAATACCCTAATGGGCGATTCATTGTAAGCACCAACAGTGCGTTGCTTTATGCCGGAGAATGGCCATACGAAAAGAAAGACGAGTTTCCATTCATTGCACTTCGATGGCAACCTCGATCTGGCACGCCATATGGTCACAGTCTCGGCTTTGACTTATGCCCACTACAATTGACCTACAACCGTTTGTATTCACGTGCTGTAGAGCAGTTTGAAACCACTAAAGACTATGTTATGGTTGAGCGCAATAGCAACATTGGGGCTGATGCATTCAATAATACTAGCGACGATATTGAAGACAAAAACCGCACATACAGAAAAGTGTACTTTAACAGAGGTACGCATCCTCCACAGATTATGCGTGCACCTGGTGTCAGCGGAGACCTATTCCCGTTTATGCAGACCGTGGAAAAAGACATGATGGATGTCGCTGGACTCCATGATGTTTCGCAAGGTCAGGCTCAAGCGGGTACTCCTGCTGAGTCGGTTAAGTTACTTCAGCGTGCGGACAACACTCAGCATTCGTATATTCGCGCTGACATTGAGATTAGCATTGCAAAGATCAAAGAGTGGGAGATTGCTCTTGTCAAAGAGTTTGCGCCTGCTCCATTTGTAGGTAGCGTTGATGACCAGATTAATAGTAAGTCTCCAGCACAACAAGGGATTGTAGACTTCCAAGCTATACGTGAAGGCGGTCTGTATAAGGTCGTTTATGTACCTGGGTCATCGCAAGAAGATAGCCCTGACCAGAAGTTACAGAAGATTGCAGCGCTACGTCAAATGGGATTGTTTGGTGACCCGGCTGACCCAGAAACCAATGCGTTGGTAGTCAAGATGTTGCAGTTGCCAGAAACTGGTGAAATCCTTGAGCATCTTGCGCGACAAGCTGAAAAACAACAGATGCAACAACAGCAGATGATGGAGATGCAACAACAACAAATGATGGCTCAGCAACAGCAACCTCAAGGTCAACAGTATGACCCAGAAGCTGAAGGTCATCGAGCAGAACTAGACATGCAAAAGCAAACCACGCTGGCTGAACAAAAAGCACAGATGGAGCAAGCAAAGATGCAAATGCAAAGCCAACAGAAGCAAGAAGAGTACGCTGCGCAAAAAATTGCAGACATAAATCATGCTATGGCGATGCAAGCAGTTTCTCCGGAACCAACACAAAGTTCTACTTCCGGAGGAAAGCAGAAGCCACGACCTGCAAACAAAAAATAAAACTGTTGTGGTAAAGTAAGGAAAACAACTAATGTCTGACGAGATGGTGATGCCAACTCCCGATTCACCAGCGGGAGCGTCTGACGCCAACCTTGGTGGAGCTTTTGCTGAATTCATTCAGGACGCCGCCGGTCCTGAAGGTGGTGCGACAGGGGCGTTAAACGCAGATACAGTCAGCAATGCTAGTGCGGATGATGTCATTAACGAGTTGCTTGGCCTAGAAGGTGACAAGCCCGGTAGTGTCCCGTACGAGCGGTTCCGAGAGGTCAATGAGCGCGCAAAGCAAGCCGATGCAACATCTAGTGAACTAGGTGATTGGAAAGGCGTTATCGATGAATTGCGTTCCCAAGGTTTTAACAACGCGGCTGATGTCCAAAAAGCCCTTGCTGAGCAACAAATGCAAATGCAAGAGCAGGAAATCAGAGATCGTTACGAACGGCTTTCGGAAGCAAACCTCGTTGATGCGCAGAGCGCGTACGCACAGCAAGAAGCTGAAATCATGCGTCTTCGCTACGAGCGACAGATGGGTGAAGTGCAACAGTTTATGCTTGATAAGCAGATGACTGAAGCGATAACTCAGTATCCTCTTGCTAAGCGGTCGCCAGACTTAGTTGCGAGTCTAGTGCAGTCAGGCGTAAGCCCATCACAAGCTGCACAACAGGTTCACAACATAGTCAAGGCTACTGCCCAAGCTTTACTCCCAGATTTGACTAACAGGTTAAACAAGGGTGGATCAGTTACTCCAATGAATAGCGGAAGGACTCCAGCGCCAGCTGCACAGCCTCAAGCTGCACAACGAGGACTATCTGCCATTTCGCAACTGCTAGGTATATCTAAAGACTAGTAAATAAAGGACAAACAGTATGGCAATTGACTTTAACGGAGCGCTGACACTTGCAGACTATGCAGCCATCTCCAACGACAATCTTGTAAAAGAGATTACAAAAAGTTTGCATAAGACGTGGAATGCGCTTAAGG
>Ga0102812_10002704_pt1 | contig 11885 bp, 8 predicted proteins | sample ColrivemetaGS713_FD_79334 | JGI IMG/M metagenome (GOLD analysis project Ga0102812, IMG submission 79334) | Estuarine microbial communities from the Columbia River estuary - Flood tide ETM metaG S.713 | ecosystem: Environmental > Aquatic > Marine > Intertidal zone > Estuary | place: USA: Columbia... | reverse complement strand
TTATCAAAAAAACACTTCCTCTATCACTTCAATCTGTTTTTTTCAATACCTTAGAGCTTTTAAAATAAAACAGTATAAATAGTATAAGAAAACTTCAAAAATAGTAACAGCATTTTTGATTTTCCATTGCAAACAACAACACAACACAACAACAAACAAATTAAAAAATTTATTAGTAAACATTTATGATTCCAAAAGTATTTAGAGAGGTCATTGACCTTGGAGATGGAAGAACCATCTCATTAGAAACCGGTAAATTGGCGAAACAAGCGCACGGTTCAGTTGTTGTTCAATCAGGAAAATGTATGTTGTTATGTACAGTAGTATCAAATTACCAACAATCGGCTGTTGATTTTTTACCATTAACGGTAGATTATCGCGAAAAATTTGCGGCTGCAGGTCGTTATCCAGGTGGTTTTTTCAAAAGAGAAGCACGCCCAAGTGATGGCGAAGTATTAACTATGCGTTTGGTGGACCGTGTATTGCGTCCATTATTCCCAAAAGATTACCATGCAGAAACTCAGGTAATGATTCAAATGATGTCTCATGATGATGATGTGATGCCAGATGCTTTGGCTGGTTTGGCTGCTTCTGCTGCTATCCAACTATCTGATGTTCCATTTGAAACTCCTATATCTGAAGTACGTGTAGGTCGTATCAATGGTGAATTTATCATCAATCCTTCATTTGCACAGTTAGCTATTTCGGATATTGATATGGTAATTGGCGCAAGTGCTGATTCCGTAATGATGGTTGAAGGCGAAATGTCTGAAATTTCTGAAGAAGAAATGGCAGATGCAATTAAATTTGCTCACGAAGCAATTAAAGTACAATGTGCTGCTCAAGTTGCTTTAGCAACTGCTTTTGGTAAAAAAGAAACGCGTGAATACGAAGTAGAAAGAGAAGATGAAGCATTGGCTAAAAAAGTACACGATTTAACCTATGATAAAGTATATGCAGTTGCTAGAAAAGCATCCGCAAAACACGAACGTAGTGCTGCTTTTGATGAAATCAAACAAGAAGTAAAAGCAAGTTTTACTGAAGAAGAATTGGCTGATTATGGCGATTTAGTATCTAAATATTTCTACAAAGCAGAAAAAACTGCCATCAGAGACTTAACCTTAAATGAAGGATTGCGTTTAGATGGTCGTAAAACTACCGATATCAGACCAATTTGGTGTGAGGTAGATTATTTACCTTCTACACACGGTTCATCCATCTTTACACGTGGGGAAACTCAAGCGTTGGCTACAGTAACTTTAGGAACTTCAAGAGAAGCAAATCAAATTGATATGCCGTCGTTTGAAGGTGAAGAAAAGTTTTATTTACACTACAACTTCCCTCCTTTTTCAACAGGTGAAGCACGTCCTTTGAGAGGAACGTCTCGTAGAGAAGTAGGTCATGGTAACTTGGCACAAAGAGCATTAAAAAGAATGATTCCTGATGAGTGTCCATATACAGTTAGAGTTGTATCCGAAGTATTAGAATCAAACGGTTCGTCTTCTATGGCAACTGTTTGTGCTGGAACAATGGCGTTGATGGATGCAGGAATTCAAATGGTAAAACCAGTATCTGGAATTGCAATGGGGTTGATTTCTGATGGTGATCGTTATGCAGTATTGTCTGATATTTTAGGGGACGAAGATCATTTAGGTGATATGGACTTTAAAGTAACAGGAACTGCTGACGGAATTACTGCTTGCCAAATGGATATTAAAATCAAAGGATTGAGTTACGAGATTTTAGTAAATGCCTTAAAACAAGCTCGTGAAGGAAGGTTGCATATCTTAGGAAAATTAACCGAAACCATCGCACAACCAAATGCTGAGGTAAAAGCACATGCTCCAAAAATTATTACGAGAACAATTCCAAATAGTCTGATTGGCGCATTTATTGGTCCAGGTGGAAAACACATCCAAGAATTGCAAAAAGAAACTTCAACGACTATCGTTATCAATTAAGATCCAACAACTGGAGAGGGAATTATCGAAATTTTAGGAACCAAACCAGAAGGTGTTGAGGCGGTATTGAGACGTTTAGAATCAATGCTATTCAAACCAGAAATTGGCAATGTATATGAAGTAAAAGTAATTAAAATGCTTGACTTTGGTGCTGTTGTTGAATATATAGATGCTCCTGGAAATGAGGTATTATTACATGTTAGCGAATTGGCTTGGGAACGCACAGAAAACGTTACTGATGTTGTAAACATGGGCGATGTTTTTGAAGTAAAATACTTCGGAATTGATCCTAAAACTCGCAAAGAGAAAGTTTCAAGAAAAGCGATTTTACCAAAACCAGAAGGGTATGTAGCAAGACCACCAAGAGACAACAACGATCGTGGTGGGCGTGATAACAGAGACAATCGTGGGCGTGACAATCGTGGACGTGACTCACGTGATGATCGCAAACCTAGAGAGCCAAGAAGAGACTAATCTTCAACGCTCATATATATTTTAAAAAGACTGTTTGTACAAACAGTCTTTTTTTTGTTCGCTACTTTTTAATATTCAAATGATAAGCAGTTCATAATCAACAAAATACTATTTTAAAACTTGCTTTTAAGATAAAAGCTGTTTTCCCCACATTTGTCACTGACAGCGTGTCACCAAATAAAAGGTTTCATTTTTCGATATGATAACTGTAGCACACTTATACGTTCAAGTTCGTAATGAAACTCCGTATTTGGTTGCAATCTCTTAATTCCTGAATTTTTTTTATTTTTTTGGAACTATCGCACAGTCCTTGCAGCAATATTAGTGTATATTAAAACAATAGATCAAATGAAACTATTAGTAATTGGCGCTGGAAACATGGGACTCACCTACGCCGAAAGTATGTCCAAATCAACCTTATTAGGGAGTAAAAGACTTCAAATTTACGATACTGATCCCAACAAGATTGCTACGCTAAAAAAAGAAAAGCATTTTGAAGTTTTTACCGAGTTGAAAGATTGTTTGCCTAAAGCAGACATTGTTTTTATCGCAGTAAAACCTTATCATAGTGACGCTCTTTTTGAAAACATGAAACCACACATACATCAAGAGCAAATTGTAGTTTCTTTGATGGCGGGTGTTAGTATTGAAACCATTCAAGACAGTTTGGGTATCAAAAAAGTAGTACGAACCATGCCTAATTTACCTGCAAAAGTGGGCAAAGGAGTTACTTCTTACACCGCATCTAAAGAAGTTTCAAGGGTGGAATTGACGAGTATTCGTTATTTTTTAGATACTACTGGTACTTCTATCCATGTTTCAAATGAAAACTTTATTGATGCCTCTACAGGAATTTCAGGAAGTGGCCCTGCATATATCTTTTATTTTATGCAATCTATGTTAGAAGCAGCTCAAAAAATGGGGTTCTCTGAATACGACTCTAAAATTTTGGTCAGCAATACTTTTGAAGGCGCCATAGAATTATTTACACAATCGGATTTGTCACCAGAAAGTTGGATTCGTTTAGTGGCCTCAAAAGGAGGTACTACGCAAGCAGCCATTGATTCTATGGACGATAATAATGTAAAACAACTCATACAAGATGCAGCATATGCTGCATTCGATAGGGCTGTAGAACTTGGAAAAAAATCATAATCATGGAAGAAAATATCAAACGAATCGTAGTAAAAGTAGGAACCAATGTATTGACCAACAAGGACAATAGAATTCAAGGACCTATTTTGAGAGAATTGGTTCGACAAATAGCCGTGTTGTACGAACGAGATATCCAAGTAATTTTAGTTTCATCGGGCTCTGCCATTGCTGGAATTGAAATCTTAGGAGCTACCAAAATAAAAGACAAATCACAAAGAAGACAGGTGTATTCTTCCGTTGGTCAACCCCGAATCATGCGTCGTTATTATAGCCTTTTTCAAGATTTCGGAATGCGATGTGGGCAAGTATTGACTACCAAACGAGATTTTGATCCAGGTAAGTATCGCGAAAACATGATCAACTGTTATGAAGGGCTGCTTTCGGAGGGAGTTATCCCTATTGCCAATGAAGATGATACTGTTTCTTTAACCACCTCGATGTTTTCTGATAATGATGAATTGGCAAGTTTGATTGCTGAGTTATTAGATGCAGATTGCCTACTCATTTTATCAGATACAGATGGCTTGTTTACGGGTCATCCTGATGATGAAGACTCTGAAATCATCACTGTGGTAACTGTCGATCAAAAAGTAGAACATTACGTGCAATCATCAGATAAAAAAGAAGGTGAAGGTCGAGGTGGAATGGCATCTAAATTAAAGATTGCAAAAAAAACTGCCCTAAAAAACATTCCTACTTATATCGCTAATGGTAAAAACCACAACGTAATTGTAGACATTATCGATCACAAACAAATAGGGACAAAGTTTATTTTATAAGCCCTATTTTACAATTTCCTAATCTTAAAAAACACCATATGAAACTAGTAAATAGTCAACTAAAAAATAACGTACTTGAGACAATGATGCATCTTTTAGATCGCAAAAGAGTTGAAATTATAACAGAAAATAAAAAGGATTTAGCCGCTTTTGACCAAGAAGACAAGGCGCTTTATGACCGATTGGTGGTAGATTCAAAAAAAGTGGATGAAATGATCAAAGCCATCAAAGAAGTCCAAGCGCAGGAAGATCCTGTTGGCAAAAACATCTCGAATATTACGTTGGATAATGGCCTGAATATCATCAACAAAACAGCTCCTTTTGGAACCATAATGATCATTTATGAATCCAGACCCGATGTAACTATCGAAGCTGCGGTTTTGGCATTCAAGGCAAATAATAAAATTCTTTTAAAAGGAGGAAAAGAAGCCTACCATAGCAATCATATTTTAGAGCAGTGTTGGCACGAAGCTTTAGAAACAAATGGATTATCGAAAGATTGGATACGTTTGTTGCATTTAAATCGAATAGAAACTCAGTCGTTTTTAAAAAATCCGCCTGAGAAAATAGATTTAATTGTACCACGTGGTGGCGAACGTTTGATTCAGTTTGTAAAAGAACATGCTACCTGTGCCGTATTGATTAGCGGCAGAGGAAACAATTTTTTGTATGTACATGAGGATGCTGATTGGGAAAAAGCCTTGAAGGTAATTCTCAATGCAAAAACAGATAAAATTTCAGGATGTAATGCATTGGATAAAGTATTGATTCATGAACGTATTGATCAATTCCCTCAAAAACTCAAAGCACTCAAAGCCTTACTTGATAGGCATCAGGTAGCCATTTTGACTGATGAATCAACCTCAAAAATTCTGACTGATGTACCAACAATTTCTTCAAAAGCCATATGGTATGAAGAGTTTTTGGCAATGAAAATTGTTGTGGCAAAAACGAGTGGTGTAGAGGAAGCAATACAAAAAATAAATCGCTATTCTGGCGGACACTCAGCAGCCATTATCACAGAAAGTAAAGATACTGCCCTAGCATTTATGCAACAAGTTGACAGTGCAGCTGTATATCACAATGCCTCTACACGTTTTACGGATGGAGGGCAAATGGGTGTTGGTGCAGAATTGGCAATCAGTACAGATAAATTACATCACAGAGGACCGTTGGGATTGAAACAATTGGTTACGAACAAATATTATATCTTTGGTGATGGACATGTAAGGGTGTAAACTAAAGCTTCTCGATACAATTCCGACAAAAAAGAGGGAATCACTCGAAGTGATATATTGAAATTCGTATCAAAATAGGTAAAAGAATAATTTTTGATATTACTTAATTTATCTATTTTACAATTCCTATGAGTAAAATTTGTCTTGAGTGCAACACCCTAAATGCTTTCTTTATTTTTTAAAACATTTTCAGTATTTCTTTTTTCTGATAAATAATCATAAAAAATTTAATTCTTTTTCAAAAATTATCGGAGTTGTATTCGTGTAGTTTTTGAAAGATCTATAAAAAGTATTCTTTGATTTAAATCCTGATTTTTCAGCCAAAGCCTCTACCGAGTAATTTTTTAAAAAACCGTCTTTTATCAGATGAATACTATATTGAACTCTCATTTCATTTACCCAAAAATTATAATTGGAATAGCTTTTATTGACAATCTTCGATAAATCATTTTGGCTCATGTTTAATAATATAGCTAATCTAGAGATCGTTAAATTTTTATCAACATAAAACCACTCATTCCGGGTAGTTTTTTTAAGTACGGTATTTTTACACATCAACCCATTAAAATGGTTAATTTTACATCTCAAAACAAGGAAACCATCCATCGCATGAAACAGTTACAAGACGCTGCTCCAAAAAAAGATAAAACTACTCCCAAAGTAACGATGGCGAAAGCCTTTACCACCATCATTTGGCCACGACGCAATTTGGTGTTCATTGGCTTGGTATTGATTGTGATTAAAAGCTTGTCAGGTTTGATATTGCCTTGGCAAAGTAAAGTGTTACTGGATGAGGTTATCCCTAATAAAAACACTGCACAACTCTACCAACTCATTGGAATTGTGTTGATTGCCATTTTGGTACAAGCCGTTTCTTCGTTTTTATTGACTCGGATTTTAAGTGTGCAAGCGCAATATTTGATCAGTGAATTGCGTGCACAAGTACAAAAAAAGGTCTTATCATTGCCCATTCGTTTTTTTGACAATACCAAATCGGGTGCCTTGGTTTCACGGATTATGACAGATGTAGAGGGGGTCCGAAACCTGATTGGTACAGGCCTAGTACAATTGGTGGGCGGGAGTTTTACTGCTATTGTATCGTTGGTGATTTTAATTAAATTGAATCCTTGGATGACCTTGTTTGTCTTTGTACCCTTGTCAGTTTTTGGTGTTGTAGCCTTGAAAGCTTTCAAATACATTCGTCCTATTTTTAGGACTCGTGGTAAAATCAATGCCGAAGTAACTGGTAGGTTGACCGAAACCTTGGCAGGAGTTCGTGTGATCAAAGCCTTTAATGCAGAAGTGCAAGAACAGTTGGTTTTTGAAAAAGGCGTGCACAAACTGTATGAAAATGTGAAAAAAAGTTTAACAGCCACTGCGTTTATGACGAGTGCTTCTACCTTTTTAATTGGAGTTGCCACCACCGGCATCATGGGGATTGGAGGCTATTATATGATTCAAGGAACAATGAGTACAGGTGAATTCTTATTTTTTACCCTTATTTTGGGGTTTATGATTGCGCCCATTGTACAGATGAGCAATATTGGTAGTCAATTGACAGAAGCTTTAGCCGGTTTGGACCGAACTGAAGAATTGATAAATCTGTCATCTGAAGACGATGACCACGAACGCACCATACAGTTAACCGACTTAAAAGGCGACCTAACTTTCGATAATGTTAGTTTTTCGTATGAAGCAGGTAAAGAGGTATTGCACAACATTAGTTTTACAGCCACAGCAGGCTCTGTAGTTGCCTTGGTAGGCAGCTCGGGCTCGGGAAAATCAACTATTGCAGGCTTGTCCGCTACCTTTTTATCCCCTAGTTCAGGTACTGTATTTATTGATGACCAAGATTTATCGAAAGTGGTGTTGCCTAGCTATCGCCAATATTTGGGCGTGGTGCTGCAAGATGAATTTTTATTTGAAGGTACTATTCGCGAAAACATTCTATTTCCCAAACCAAATGCGAGTGAAACGGAATTACAAAATGCAGTAACGGCTGCCTATGTAAACGAATTTACTGATCGTTTTGAAGATGGTTTGGATACCTTAATTGGTGAGCGAGGTGTAAAACTATCTGGTGGTCAGCGCCAACGTTTGGCGATTGCACGTGCTATTTTGGCGAATCCTAAAATTATTATTTTAGATGAGGCGACATCTAGTTTAGATACCGAGAGTGAGGCGCTGATTCAAAAAAGTTTGGGCGAATTGATTAAAAACCGCACCACCATTGTTATTGCTCACAGACTGAGTACCATTAAAAAAGCCGACCAAATTTTGGTGGTTGAGGCAGGCAATATTGTGGAGCGAGGTACGCACGATGAATTGATTGCTTTGCAAGGCAGGTATTACGATTTATATACGTATCAAGCGAAGATTTAATTTGTTGTAAAAGATTAAAAGTTGGGATTTTAGTGGTCTTTTTTTATTGTGCCTAAATAACTCCTAACCATTAAACACATAACCACTAAAAAATACAGACCCTAAAACGACAAAAAATCTCGATGAACTTAATTTCGAATCAATTTTTTTGCTTTACTTCAAAATTTGAAAGAAGATTTTAAAAATAAGAAACACATTTATAACGATCTAGTAGTCTTATATTAATTTCAAAATCATATCCAACAGAAAACTCATGAATACCTCCAGTATTGATGATTTTAGAAGTATTAAAATCATACGAATAACCAAAACGAAAACCTTGCCATTTGATACCAACAAAACTACTAATGGATGATAAAAATGGATTTTCATCAACATTTTTAAACGGATTTGTCGCTGCAACAATACCAAATGAAAACTTATCATCAAAAATATATTGCATACCAATATCCAATCTATTTACTGAACCTTGCATCATAAAATTAGATAAAAAATAAATCTTACTTAGATTAGTGAACCAAGTTTGATTATTTTCTAAAATAGGTAAATAGTATTTGGTATGTATTGATAAAAAAACATCCAAAGGAACATTACCATTTGCGGTTAATGAAATATTAGGTTTGTTAAGGTGTCTTAAAGTAATACCAATCCAAGAATCATCATTATTGAATAAAATAGAGGAACTAAAATCAAAAAAACTTCTTCGGTTTTGAAGTAAAACAGGATCAATACTCGAAGTATTGATGATGTTACTATTTACGTTAATTTGATCCTCTAGAAGAAGATTTTGAAACCCATAACTTTTCATTCCATAACCTGCAGAAATACTTGGTCTAAAAAACCAAGTATCACTAATTTGAAATGCCATGGAATAATTCAAGTTTAATTGATTGAAATTATAATTTGATCCACTTTCCTCATGATTGATAAAACTAAAACCTAAGCCCGAACTGTAACCTTCAAACCAAGTATCAAAATATACATAGTTTGAATTAATTTTCAATCCATAATTGCGCCATTGAGATCTATGCAAAGTTCCCACTTTAGATGATTTTGTAGCACCGGTAAATGAAGAACTCAATGTTTCTGGAACTAAAAAATTTTGTGAAAAAATAACATCTTGTGCATTTGTAACACCAACAGTAAATAAAAAGAGTATAATAATTTTTTTCATCTTTATCTAATTAAAGTGATTGAGGTATTCTCTGAAATTTCTTTCCCATAAAATGTGGTACCATTTACAATCATGACGTAGTTTCCATTCTCAGCAGGCTTGCCTTTTATATTTCCGTCCCAACCATTTAAAGAAGTAGTTCCTTTTTCTGTATATACCAATGTTCCCCAAATATCATATATAAACATCTGTATGTTTTGCATACAAGAAAATAAAGGTCTGATAGTATCATTTATTCCATCTTGATTTGGTGTAAATGCATTTGGCATCTTAATGTCATACCCTTTTGTAACTTCAATAACTTCTGAATAGGTTTCTTTGCAACATTTAGACTCATATTCTACTGTAAGCGAGACTTCATAAGATCCTGCCATTTTGAATAAATGGGTTGGATTCATTTCTCCGGTAATTATTGGAGAGCCATCACCAAAATCCCAATAGAAATTAACAACATCTCCTGTTGATTCATTATTAAATGTGATGAGTTCATTATTACTAAGTAAATTACAAAAAGCACTATTTGCTGATGAATAACTAAAAGCTGCATCTCCTATTATAGGTAAATCAACAATAACTTCTACCTCAATTGGAGGACATCCATTGGTTAAACTTTCTTGATCATGGATATAAGCAATATAGGTTCCAGATTCTGTTGTTTCCATACATTGTGGATTAAGTGGATTACAAACATTTCCACCAGACCAAGAAATCTCATAAGGTGGGCTTCCTCCAGTAACAAATATATAATTGGTTTGAATCATAGCATTGTTATCACAATCTTCTGTAACAGTAGCTGTAATTTGGGCATCAATTATTGGAGGTCTTGTTAAAACCACCTCTTTACTATCAGTATTAGTAGAGCAATTGTGTATATCATCAATATCAATTTTGTAAGTTCCGACTGAAAGTCCATTTAAACACCAAACACCACCACCTAAAGAGATCCATCCAGCTCCATTTGGTGATGGATCTGTTCCTCCTGTAATTGTTATGCAAATTGAGCCATTAGAATAACTCCAATCTGGAGAACAGGTTGGATTTTCTGTAGAATCAATAGTAAATGACAATTCAGCAGGCTCGTTTACAAATATATTATTTGAATAAGTACAGCCATTAGCATCAGTCACCGTAAAAATAAAATCACCTGATTTAACATTGAAAACACCAGTTCCTTTATACGGCGGCACACCTCCGCTTGCAGTAACTGTGACCTCTCCCATTTTACCATTACACAATATAGGATTAGTAACTATTGCTGTTGCTGTTAATTGATCTGGCTCAGTTACTGTTATAGTTTCAATAGTTTCACATCCATTAGCATCTGTAATCTTGATGGAATGCACTCCAGCTGTAAACGTATAATTTCCTGTACCTGTATAAGGAGCTGTTCCCCCTGAAGCGGATATATTATAAGTCACTGTGTCTCCAGAGCAAAGTGCTGGTTGAGAAATTAATTTGCTTGATGAATTGAGTTCAGATGGTTCTTCTAAATTAAAATTTAGTGTTATGTTGTTTGGACAGTTGTCATCAGTAATAGTTAGCGTGTATGTCCCTGCTTTTAGATTTCTAAACTCGAGAACATTTTGAGAATTCAAATCACTATCTAAGATTCCTCCTGGTGAAAGATTATAGGCAAAGCTTCCTGAACCTCCTGAAACCGTGATATCCATAAATCCATCGTTTGCCCCTAAGCAGCTTATTTCATATCCATTATAATTTGAAATATTTTCTGTAATAGTAATAGGAAGGGAGGTTTCTTTTATGGTGTAAATAGAAGAAACAAATTCACACCCATTAGTATCTAGAACTTTAAATACATAATTACCCTCGCAAGCATTGTTTAATATGTTGGAATTTGTTTCTACTAATACATCAAACTGTCCAGATCCAGGGTTTGATTCTGTATAGAACTCTTTTTGTATGTATGGTAAAGTACCTCCTTGAATATCCAATTCTATATACCCATCACAATTTAATCCAATATTATTACAAGACATATCAACTAAAGAAATTAAGTTGACTTCTATTGGCTCAGGAGGAGTAATAGTATAATTAAAAGATTGAGTACAACCAGATGAATCAGTAATTTCAAGTGAATAATCTCCTGGACATAAGTTAAATTGATTTTGATTTTCTGGACGACTTAGGTTACCATTATTTGATGACCAATAAAACGTAAATGGTGCGATTCCGGTGGGATTTACTTCTATACTTCCAGCACAAATTGGATTAGAATAACTACACAAGACATTAGTAATTATTGCATTGTCTTGTATTTCTGGATTTACAGTGACAGATATTATAAATGATTCTCCTTGACAACCATTAGAAGTAACTGGAATTACAGTATAGATAACTTCTTCTATACTATTAGTAGTGTTTGCTAAAGTTTGAGAAATTTCAGGTTGAGGTATTAAAATTTCATCTGATTCACCAGCAACATTCGGATTATCTACAACTGTCCAAGTATAGGTTGTTCCAACAGGAACATTATCTCCGTCAACCCCTTGCATAGGTACAACTTTAAAGGTTTCTCCAGAACAAATTAGTGTTGCAATTTTATCTGCAATTACAGGCTCAGGATTAACGGTTACTGTTATGGTAAAGGCGTCTCCTTGACAACCTCCTGCAGTTATAGGCACAACGGTATAAACCACATCTATTGCTCCGTTGGTTGTATTGGTGAAAGCATCATCGGCTAAATCAGCGGCTGTCAGTCCAT
>Ga0102812_10002702_pt1 | contig 11895 bp, 6 predicted proteins | sample ColrivemetaGS713_FD_79334 | JGI IMG/M metagenome (GOLD analysis project Ga0102812, IMG submission 79334) | Estuarine microbial communities from the Columbia River estuary - Flood tide ETM metaG S.713 | ecosystem: Environmental > Aquatic > Marine > Intertidal zone > Estuary | place: USA: Columbia... | reverse complement strand
TTATCCATATCAACTAAGCTAAAGTTAACATCAAAATCACCAACACCTGTCTCATAAAGACCTGTATATTTAAGATCCATTCCAGACGTTAGTGCTGAATTACCATTAATAGGATTATATCTGCACTCTTCGAGCTTACCAGATGCATTTCTATCACAACTTGCACCCTGTGCTGTTAAAGTAGCAGTATAGCTTGCGCCTAATAATTCTGAATCAATAATATCTTGAACATCGATAGATGTTACAAGTGAATCGATTTCGGTTTCAAAAAAGTCAAGTGCTATTGAGTGATTGCCTCTTTCATAAATAATACCAAAGTTTGTTGACTCTGACTCTTCAGGTCCCAGATTTGGATTAGCTGATATATATGTATTAACTTGAAGCTCTCTACAATCGTCTCTTGAAGTTCCTTGTGCTTGACAATATACATAGTCATAATGATATTCAGCACTAAATGTTGTGTTAGCAACTAAAGAACCTAAATCAGGAGCACGGAAACCAGTTCCGAATGAAGCTCTAAGTGTTAGCCCTTCCATTACCTCAACTAAACCTTTAACGGTATAAGAAGTATTTCTTCCAAAGTCACTGTAATCATCATTCCTAACAGCTAATTGAATTTCACCTCTGCCATCCATAACAGCAGTTTTAGTTTCAACAAACATAGCAGTATATGATCTTGATGTTCCGTCTGAGTTACCAGATGAGCCACCAACATTGCCAACTTCAGATTGCTTATCAAATAGATTTTGATATCTATATTCTGCATCCTGTATACCAGCAACAAAATCAGTATTCGGTACCATTTTTAATGGTCCACCAATTGTATACTCTAAGCTTTTAAAAGCAGTCATAGCAGTTTGCGATGGACTTGCTGTGTAATATGCAACTACATCAGGATGAAATAAGTTTGTTTGATCTTTAAAAGATCCAGCTCCACCAGGTGCAAAAGCTGCCGCAGCTTCTGTATATTCTGGCTTTTGAAGATAACAACACTCATAAGTATCATAGTCTGTTTTGTTAAACTGATAAGATAAATCCCATGAATAGTCTGCTATTTGACCTTTAAGACCTATAACAGCGTTTCCACCCCAGTCAGTTCTCCATGAAGCCCTTGGCCCTATTTCTATAAACCTTTTTCTAAGATCAGTTATTGCGTCAAGACCCATAATAACTTGCTCCGCACGGCCACCTTCAGCAGGTACAACAACATTTGCTAAACCAGCAGGAAAGTCTGCTACAAAAGCAGCTGGAGGTGCATATCTTCCAAAAGTTTCACTTCTTGAAATAATGAATGAAGTATATAAATTCATATCACCAGCAATATCTTTATCATAATTTAATGTAAAGGCATCGAAGTTTTTACCAGCATTTTCAGCCATAATTTGTGTATAGTCGAATGCACAAGCATAGTCATTAGTAAGTCCACCTACAGCACCGGATGTGCCATTGGTATAGATTGTACCGTTTTCAACAAATCTAGAATCACCAGGACATTCAGCTGCAGGAAGCATTTGCCCTTCTTTAAGATGAGGATACTTCACTGAGTCTTCTTGTAATATATAGTTCCAAGCATAAGTTGATATCTCAAAACCAGTTCCTAAGTCACCATCAGTTGGAGCACGACCACCAGTATAAGATCTATCAGTCATATATATGATATCTCTTTGTTGATGCTCATATGACCATAAAACTCTTGAATCATCATTAGAGAAACCACCCACAATAGAGAATGATTCTTCCTCACCACCATCAAGGTCTGGCATAGATGTTGTTGCACTAACTGTTACACCGTTGTAATCTTTTTTTGTTATAAGGTTTATAACACCGCCAATTGCATCAGAACCGTAAACAGCAGAAGCGCCATCGGCAAGTATCTCAACTCTTTCTAGTGCAGCTGTAGGTAATAAATTTAAGTTAGCTATTGATCCACCTGTTTTTGGGTTACCAGGAACTCTTCTGCCATCAATTAGCACTAATGTTCTTGAAGAACCTAGACCTCTTAATGAAATTTCACTAGTACCACCGGAAGCACTACCAGATCTTTCATAATTAGAACCGGCAATATTTATAGGAAGCTCTCTAAGAACATCTGAAATAGTAAGCTCGGCAGTTCTTGCAATGACCTCTTGATCAAGAACAATAACTGGTTGAGCTCCAGTAAATTCGGATGTAGCAATACGAGAACCAGTAACAACTACTTCTTCAACATCAGTATCTTCATCTGTATCTTGTGCTATAACAGCAGTAGACATAAATGAAAAACCTAATACTAAAGCTAGTAAGTATTTTTCTGTATTTAACATAATTTCCCCTTCTTTATATATAAAGTTATCGGGCACATCATATAGTGCCTGTATTCCGCAAAGTATTGCATAAACATATCTATATGTACATACATACGATTAATTTATAAATATTGAGTATAAGTATTTATTACTTATATTTATATTTGATATATTGAGATATATAACGCTAATTAAATAAAATTAAATTTATCCCATATAATGATCAAATATACATATAACTACATAATTATTTAAGGAAAGATAATGTTATTAAAAAATAAGAAAATCTTGATTACCGGATTGGCAAATAAATACTCAATTGCAGCAGGTATAGCAGCTTCAATGCATCGCGAAGGTGCAGAGCTTGCATTTACTTATCAAAATGAAAGGTTATTAAAAAATCTAGCTCCATTAGCAAAAGAATATGGGTCAGATATATTGATTGAATGCGATGTTGCAAAAGATGAATCAATTGAAAATTCTTTTAATGAGCTATCAAAATCCTGGCCTAAATTTGATGGGTTTGTTCATTCTATAGGTTTTGCGCCCTCAGACCAGCTAGAGGGAAACTTTGTAGATGTAACAACCAGGGAGGGTTTTCAAATAGCTCATGACATAAGCTCATATAGTTTTACTGCTCTAGCGAAGGCCGCTAAGCCAATGCTTAATGATAGCTCTGCTCTATTAACATTAACATATTTAGGAGCGATTCAAACGATCCCAAACTATAATGTTATGGGTTTGGCTAAAGCTAGTCTTGAAGCAAACACAAGATTTCTTGCAGCATCAATGGGTTTAAATAATATAAGGGTAAATGCTATTTCAGCTGGTCCAATAAAAACCTTGGCGGCATCAGGTGTAAAAAATTTCAGGAAGATGCTTACTCAGCATTCTTCACGAGCCCCTCTTGGAAGAACGGTAACAACTGAAGAAGTTGGCAATGTAGCTGCATTTTTATGCTCTGATTATGCAAGCGGGATAACTGGTGAAATTACATATGTAGATGCAGGGTTTAATACTGCTGCTATGCCTCTTAATGATTTTTCTGAAGATTAACTTTGGGTTTATATAATAAATATATTTTACCCAAAGTTCTTAACTGTGCTTGTGGATCAAAGCCTATAAACTATCAAAGATCTAAAATAGTTCCATTAGCAGAGGGTGTTATTCTAGATATTGGTATAGGTTCTGGTCTCAATATTCCTTTTTATGACGAATCTAACATTGATTATTTATATGGACTTGATCCATCACCTGAACTGTTAGAAATTGCTAAGAAAGTTGCAAAGACTAATGGCTTAGAAATAGATTTTTTAGAGTGTGGTGCTGAGTCTATACCATTACCGGACGATTCAATTGATACAATTGTAATTACATATACCATGTGCACGATTCCGGATGTTACTTTATCTATTTCAGAAATAATGAGAGTCCTAAAAAATAATGGTAAGTTGCTTTTTTGTGAACACGGGCTAGCACCAGATCCAAATATTGCTAAATGGCAAAAAATAATTAATCCTATATGGAATAAAATTGCAGGCGGTTGTAATCTCAATAGAAATATTCCTGAACTCATTACTTCGTCTGGTTTTAAGATTTCTAATATGGAAGAAATGTATCTTCCAAACACCCCTAAATTTGCAGGCTATAATTATTGGGGAGTTGCTAGAAAATAAAAATTAATTTAAATACATAAGGGGAGATAATGTTTAAAAAATATAATTTATTCATCTTGATGCTTGCGAGCATCTATACATTAAATATCTATTCATCATCTGTTGAACAGATTATTGTTAAGCATAAAGATCGTTTTTCAGATGTGGCGCTAAAGATTTGGGACCATGCTGAGATGGGGTATCAAGAAATTAAAAGTTCAAACCTACTAGCAACTGAATTAGAAAAAGTAGGATTTAAAGTAACAAGAAATGTTGCAGGCATACCAACTGCCTTTATCGCAGAATATGGTTCTAGTGGGCCAATAATAGGAATATTAGGTGAGTTTGATGCTTTGCCTGGGCTTGCACAATCAATATCCCCTTTTAAAGAGGTTGTTAATAATGGAACTGGTGCAGGTCATGCATGCGGACATCATTTATTTGGTGCAGCTTCAGCATGGGCAGCAGTAAGTATAAAGGAGTGGTTAGAAACTAATAATATAGATGGAAGAATTAGATTTTACGGAACACCAGCAGAAGAAGGAGGCTCGGGTAAGGTCTATATGGTTAGAGAGGGATTGTTTAGTGATGTAGATATCGTTCTTCATTGGCATCCAGATGATATTAATTCTGCAAACTCTAGAACTTCAAATTCAAATAAATCTGCAAAATTTACATTTAAAGGTATCTCTTCACATGCTGCAGGTGCACCTGAACAAGGAAGATCAGCTCTTGATGGAGTTGAGTCTATGAATATGATGGTAAATATGTTGAGAGAGCATATACCTCAGGAGTCAAGAATTCATTATGTAATTACAAAAGGAGGTTTAGCTCCAAATGTAGTTCCTGATCTGGCTGAAGTTTATTACTATGTAAGGCATCCAAAAATGCATATGGTTGAAGAACTCTTTAATAGAGTTGTTAAAACCGCTGAAGGAGCTGCCATAGGAACTGATACAAGCATGAGTTATGAAGTGATGCATGGTAATTACTCTCTTCTTCCAAATGATGTAATTCAAAAAATTATGCATAAGAATTTAGACAGCTTTGGTGGCATAACTTATTCAGAAGAAGAAAATGAATATGCTAAAACTATTTATAAAACATTTGTTAAGCCAACTTTAAAAATTGGCTCTCAGGAAGAAATTTCTGCTTATCAAACATCTCATAGTTACGGATCTACAGATGTTGGCGATGTTAGCTGGGTTGTTCCAACTGCGGGAATAAGAACTGCTACCTGGGTTCCAGGGACTGCTGCGCACTCTTGGCAAGCAGTTGCATCAGGTGGAACAACGATTGGTCTTAAGGGAACTGAATTAGCAGCAAAGACAATTGCAGCAACTGCAGTTGAAATTTTTTCTAATCCTTTAATAATTAAAGAAGCAAAAAAAGAACTAGGACAAAGGGTTGGTGATGATTTTGTTTACAAGGCTTTACTAGGTGACAGAAAGCCTCCTTTGAATTACAGAGTTAATTAGTCTAATTGAGCTGCAACAGATGCATTAGGTCTTCTTAGGTCAGAGTAACCGTATTTTATTCCTTCAACTATATGAATACTTTGAGTGCTGCCCATTGTTTTATTTGAAGATGTTTTATGACCAATCCTATTGAGGCTTTTAACTATGTCTGAACTTAGAGTTTTTTCATAATCAATGCCTTTATATGGCCAGTCTTTATGAACTCTTGGTAGCATGGTTGCTTCACCAATATTTAGATTAAAATCAATAACACCAGTGACAACCCTAAGTATTACTCCAGGTATATATGAGCCACCTGGTGAACCAGTTATTAATGTTAATTCATTATTCTCATTAAAAATCATAACCGGAGCCATTGTACTCATAGGTCTTTTGCCAGGCTTAAATCTATTTCCAAGACTTACCCTTCTTCCTTCTTTTTCAACATTACCAGACCTATACGTTAAATTATTCATTTGATTGTTCATCAAAATACCAGTTCCAGGAATAGTTACTCCTGAGCCAAAAGAAGCTCCTAAGGTATAGGTATTTGAAACTGCATTACCTTCAGAGTCTATGATTGAGTAATGAGTAGTGTCTCTACTTTCATTAATGATATTTAAGGGCTTGATCGATGAGGTCTTTGTAGGTTTTTTTAAATTAATGGTTTTAGCAAGCTCTTTTGTTCTTTTTTTTGATAGTAATTCTTTAACTGGAACATCATAGTGAAGAGGATCGCCCACTTCAGATGATCTGTTGTTGTGCCCTCTTCTAAGAGCTTCAGAAAATAAATGATAGGTCATTGCAGAATTACTTTCATATTTAGCTAAATCAAAGTAACTTAGGATATTTAGAGCTGTAAGAAGTGTTATACCGCCTCCAGATGGAGGACCTGCAGTAAAAACTTTGTTTCCCCTATATTCCGTTGAGATTGGTTGTCTAATGTAAGCTTTATATTCACTAAAATCCTCAAGAGATAAAAGCCCATTATTATTTTTCATTGCTTGATCTATTTTTTTTGCTGTCACTCCTTTATAAAAACCGTCTTTACCATTCTCAGCAATTAATGAGATTGTTTGAGCAAGGTCAGGGAGCTTTAAAATAGAATTTTCTTTTATAGGTTTATTATTTTTAAAATAAATTCTTTTTGACTCAGGATCTTTTAAAAGCCTTGGGGTGCTTTCAATTGCTTTATAAAGATCATAAGAAACAACTATTCCTTCACTGGCTTGTTTAATAACAGGAGTTAAAACCTCTTTTAAAGTTAATTTGCCAAAACGTGAGTGGGCATCAAGCAGCCCAGCAACAGTACCTGGCAATGCTGAAGCTTTGTAACCCTCATCAAGAACATCAAATAAATCATAGTCAAAGTCTTTAGGAACAGTAACATATGGCTTACCAGTGTTATTAATGATATCAAATATATTTTCTAAGTTTGAATTCAATGGAGACTTGCTTCGATAATCTATATAAAAAATCTCATCACTCTCTTTTAAATAAACCAGCATGAAACCCCCTCCCCCAAGATTTCCTGCTCTAGGAAGAGTTACAGCTAAAGAGAATCCAACAGCAACCGCAGCATCGATAGCATTACCACCTTTGTTAAGAATTTCTAAGCCGATATCAGAAGAAAGATTATTTTGTGAAACAACCATTCCAGAATTACCAATAACAGGATGATATGGAGATTCGTAATCAATATAACTTCTTGAAGATAAGGTTGTGCTTAAAAAAAATAAAAAGACGTATTTAAATGATTTCATTAAAAAACCATTGGGGCAATGAAATAAGCAAATAATGTAACTACAAAGATACCAATGATGTTTAATAAAAATCCAGCCCTCATCATTGTTGCGATGGTAAATTTATTTGATCCATAAACAATAGCATTTGGAGGTGTTGCAACAGGTAGCATAAAAGCACAACTTGCTGCTAAACAGACCGGTATTGCTAAGGAAACAGGCAATACTCCAATAGCAATCGCCAGCCCTCCAAATACAGGCAGGAATGTTGTGGTTGTTGTTACATTACTTGTAATTTCCGTTAAGAAAATAATTAATGTGGCTATTGCTAAGATTAAAAATATTGGAGGTATTGTACTTAATATAATTAAGCTTTCTCCAATCCATATACCTAGACCGCTTGAACTTATTTGTGATGCAAGTGATAAGCCGCCGCCAAAAAGGATTAATAGACCCCAGGGTAGATCTTTTGACTTTTCCCACTCTAAAAGATCACCTCTTTTGCTTGCTGATGGTGTCATAAAAATAAGAATTGCAGCAATAATAGCTACACCAGCGTCTGTAAGGCCTGATAAAAAATCAATATTATTAAGAAGAGTTCTAAAGACCCATGCAAAGACAGCAAGGCCAAATATTATAGATATCCTTTTCTCATCTTTGGTTAATTTTCCCATTTTATTAAGGATATTTTGTAATTCCAATCTTGATTCTACAGATGCATCAAAATTAATTTTAAATACATATTTTGTTAAGAGTATCCATGCTCCAAAAAGAAGGATAGCTGAAAGAGGAACTGCCATAGTCATCCAGCTCAACATTGATATTTCAATTCCATATGCATCGAACATAAACGCACTAAAAACAATATTTGGAGCGGTGCCAATCAACGTTGACATACCCCCAATGGTTGCTGCATAGGCAATACCTAATAATAAAGCAGTATCAAAGTCTTTCTTTTGTTTGTCTGTTAAGCCAGGGATCGTATCAGCCATTACTGTACATACAGCTAAGCCTATTGGTAAAAGCATTAAGGTGGTGGATGTATTCATAACCCACATGCTTATTAACGCTGATACAAGCATAAATCCTCCAACCAACCTTGCGCCACTTGAGCCAACAGCAAGAATCATCTTTAAAGCTATTCTCTTATGTAATCCTGAATTTTCTATACCTAAGGCTAAAATAAAGCCACCTAAAAATAAATAAATATTTTTATTTGCATAAGGAACTGCCGCACTTTCAAATGAGGTTATATCCATTAAAGGGAAAAGTGCTAATGGCAATAATGCTGTTACAGCAACAGGAATAGCTTCAGTTGCCCACCAAACAGCCATCAAAACAGCTATTGCTGCAACCTTCCAAGCGGCAGCATTAAGACCTTCAGGAGCTGGAATAAATAGCAAAATAAAAAATAATGCTAGACCAACTATAAATCCTTTTTTTTGATAGGCGGGCATAATGAATATATTAACTCTTTAATTAAAAAAAGGGAGCATAATGCTCCCTTTTTAATATAAGGTATCTTATAAATCTACTCTTAATTCCAGATAGTAATTTCTACCCATATCAGAGTGGATGTCAGAGAAGAAGCCATTATAACCATCAGCCAGTGGAGCCCTTTCGTCAGCAATATTTTTAACTACAAATTTAACTCTACCTTTGTTGCCGCCTAATTCAACATTCTTAGAAATTGATAAATCAGCAGTTGTCATAGATGGTATTAGATACATAAATCCTGCTGATTGCTCTCCAGAATCTGCCAGCTCACCAATTCTTAAAGCAGATAAAGAAGCTCTATAATCACCATTTCTGTAGCTAATTTTAAGTCTATCTTTTTGTTCAACAGCTCCAACATCAGTTCCATTTAGATCACCAAATCCAATAGGAGCTGCATAGGCTGGAAGCTCTCCAGATGCAACAGCAACGGATAATGCACTAAATTCTCCGGTAGGTGTTTGATAAAAAGTATCTGTAAAAGTTGAAACAAGGCTTATTGAAAAATCTCCAATATTTGTTTCAAAGTCATAGTAAATAGCAAGGTCAGTACCTTCAACTTCCCTTGTAGCAAGGTTCAGGTATTCATCTGCTACATAGTCAACTTTTCCAACAGGACATAGTCCAAGATTTGTAAATAAAGCAGTTTCATCTTCATTAAGGTTTGAAGCATCATTCCTAATAACGGCTGGATTACCAGCACTACAATCAGATCCACCCTTAATTCTAGCTAAAAGATCAGCAATGATATGATTATTTCTGCCAAATAGAGCAATTGTATTTTCTTTTTCTATAGACCAAGTATCAACAGTAATAGTTAAACCCTCAACCATTGCAGGAGTCAGAACAAATCCAAATGAAGTATTAGTTGACTCTTCAGGCTTAAGGTCTTCAGCTCCTTGGGCATATCTTATGACAGTATAACTACCATCTATTTCACCAGATGTTGGAACGCTTTGACCATTTTCTATACTAATATATTCCATTAACATATCGTCTCTAGTTCCAGTTCTAGCAACTTCTTTTTGATTTACTTGAACTAGGTTAGGTGCCCTAAAGGCAGTTGAAGTAGATCCTCTAAGCTTTATTGAATCATTTAAATCATATCCTAATGCAATTTTATAAACAGCTGCAGATTTAGAATCAGAGAATGATTCAACACGAGATGCTATTTGAGCATTTAACTTTTCTGTAACAGGAACTTGGAATTCTATAAATGCAGATCTTACCTTTTTGTTACCAATTGTATCGCCAGTAGCGCTTGATCCCATAACTGCTGATCTAAAAGGATATGTGTTTGTTATACTTGTGCCTGAAAGCCTAATAGTTCCATCTAATAAAGGGTCTCTATTATCTTCATATGATTCTTTTCTATATTCAAAACCAACTAACATTCCAACATCACCAGCAGGTAACTCGTATACTGCTGGATTGCTAATCTTAAAATCATAAGAAGCTAACCTTGATGAGTCTTTTCGGTATACATCCTGGGTTATAGTTTCTGCATTATTTGTAGCTGGATTTGGATCAAAAAGATTAAATGCATTTGATGTTGGATCATTAAGGGAAACATACATCTTAGGGAATGAAACTCTTCCACTTGTGACATCATTTGCTTTAGCTCTTGAATATAAAATAGCTGACTCCCATGACCAATTAGATTGGGTAATGCCTCTTAAGCCAAGAAGATATCTGTAGTCTTCTTTATTTACTCTTGTAGTCCTACCCATAGTTAAAGGCCTCCATCCATCTATTCTGACACTCTTAGACATTTCAAAATCTAGGGCAGACGGCAGTTGTGAAAACCAGTAATAATCAGCAGGTACAGCAATTATTCCAGCTGTAAAGCTTCCGTTATTGTCTTTTTTAAGACTATTAGATTCATATCTGCCAATTTCAGCAAACATCTCCATTCCATTTTTCATCTCATGATTTATAAAAATGAATAAGTTAGTTCTATCCATATCTCCTCTGTACTGCCTACCAGCCTCGGAAGGAGAGTAATAATAGGTAGTATCAGGAACCAAGCATGAACCCATTCCAGTATCAACTGCCCCAGAATTAGAACACTGAGGTGAACCTATTGGAAATAACTGAGTTTCACCATCATTGTCAGTCCAACCATAAACTTGATCAACATTTTTATCGCTGCCCTTTTTATCATAATTACCATAAATAGAATTCAAATCTAATTGCATCATTCCGTATGTATATTGATTGTTAAAGGACGAATCTCCAGCCCATGGAGAATCTTCAGGAATTAATCTTCTATAATCAGCGTTTGCCCATTTTTCATCTTCTGTTAAGTCAATCTTTTCTCTATCTCTATGAGATAAAGAAAAATTAATATTTGTTCTACCCTCATTTAAAAAAGTACCATATTTAATTTTAAGATCTGTATCGTTTGCAGCAAAGTGATCATAACCACTTACTTTTGCTGATACCCTTAAACCTTCGTAGTCTGTTTGAAGCACATTATTTATAACACCAGCAACAGCATCAGCTCCATAAATAGCTGAGGCCCCATCTTTTAAAACTTCAAGCCTTGAAAGTGCATTAGTAGGAATTAAATTTGAATTAACTGTCATGGTTGGTACAAAATCATCACCAATTTTTTCAGTTTGATAGCCTGCATTATTAACCATTCTTCTACCATTCAGGAGAACTAAAGTATTACCAACACCCATACTTCTTAGGTTATAAGCCCCTACATCTCCCCTTGCAGCGTTAACGCCTCCTGAGATTTGTTCAGCTTCGTTAAAGAAATTTAAGCCTTGCTCTACAAGGTTGTTAATTAATTCATCACCATCACTTGTAGCAATAGCATCGATATCATCCGCACTTAATACAGTTACAGGAAGAGCTCCGGTTATACTAGCTCCTTTAATTTGTGAACCAACTGTTATAACTTCTTCAACAGTCTCATCCTGAGCAAATGTATAAGTTGTTATAACTAATGGAAATATTAAGAATATTTTTTTTAACATGTTTAATCCCCTAAATAATAATAAAACATTAGCATTTAATATATCACCAATAAAGTTTTGATGTCCATTTAATTTGTATTATTATATTAATATATACATAACCTGAGGTTATAGATGCTATCGTCAAAACAAATTGAAATTTTTTATGAAGTCTATAAAAATTCATCTATGACTGCTGCTGCAAATAAGATGCAAATATCCCAGCCCTCTATAAGTAAAACTCTAGCAGCTATTGAGAGAGATCTTGGGTTTAAGCTATTTTTGAGGAAGGGTAA
>Ga0102812_10002699_pt1 | contig 11902 bp, 12 predicted proteins | sample ColrivemetaGS713_FD_79334 | JGI IMG/M metagenome (GOLD analysis project Ga0102812, IMG submission 79334) | Estuarine microbial communities from the Columbia River estuary - Flood tide ETM metaG S.713 | ecosystem: Environmental > Aquatic > Marine > Intertidal zone > Estuary | place: USA... | reverse complement strand
GTGCCCAGGCACGTGCTGATGAAGCCTACCGTAAAGCTGACGAAGCTGTTGCTGCTGCCCAGAAAGCACAGATGACTGCTGACGAAGCCAACGAGCGCGCTATGCGTATGCTGGAAAAAGCCAGCAAGAAGTAATAGCCACAAGCTTTCTCTTCTAAAGCCGACCCAGAAATGGGTCGGCTTTTTTATTGCCTTGAGTTTGCCAGGGGTAATGCCGCAGGGCGCTGCGGCATGTCTCTGCAAACCCGTCAGAACGGCATTTCAGTACTGCTGGTGACCAGATTGGCGGTCGGCAAAGAAATTCCGCTCGGCATACCTTCTTCACCGGCAACCACTTCCCTGATTTCATTCCAGTCAAGCTGGTACCCGGCAGCAACTTCCTGGTTATTTTGCAGCGCATTCAGCACAGCCGTATGTTTGTCTACTACCGACGGCTGACCATTGTCATCCAGCGGTGTGTGCGCTTCTAGAAACAGCTGCCCTTGCAGTACTCCGAACTTGTAGGGCTCATTCATGATTCTGACTTTCGTGCCTACAGGTGCCATTTTGGCCAACTCAAGCACATTCTCATTGAACATGCGAAAGCAGCCATGACTGACGCGCATGCCTATCCCGAATTTTTTGGGTGAACCATGAATCAGATACCCCGGCGTACCCAGACCAAACTTGAACGGCCCTAATGGGTTATCCGGCCCGGCTGGGACTACCCTGGGCAGCGGATCTCCTTCAGCAGCGTGCTCCTCGAGAATCGACTTTGGCGGATACCAGGCCGGATTTGCCGTCTTGGCAACGATACTGGTGTTTACGATCGGCGAGTCCCAGCCCTCGCGACCGATTCCCAGCGGGTAGGTGTAAACGATGTTTTCGCCTTTGGGGAAGTAGTACATCCGGTACTCGGCGAGGTTGATGACGATACCCTCGCGCGCTCCTGGCGGCAGAATAAAGCGCGTAGGCAAGATCACGTTCTTGCCTTCGCCGGGCAGCCACGGATCCACCCCGGGGTTAGCCGCGACCATCTCCGAGTAACCCAGATCATAGGTCTTGGCGAGATCAGCAAAGGTATCTTCGTACTTGGCCTGAACAACCTGAACCTCGCCTATGATGTCATCGCCAGGCGCTGGCAAGGGGAAACTCAGTGCCGCAGCCTGTCCCGCACAAAACAGGATGGCTGGTGAAACAAGGCGGGCTATTGCAGAAGCACGGAACTGCATCTAATGAATCCTTTGCGAGATCGCACGAAAAACTGGTCAATAATTGTACACTCTGGCCACTTCATACAGAAGCCGGGGTGCTATGCAAAAGCTATGCACTTTGTTGCTTAAGCTGCAAAACCTTTAAACATTCAAGACATAAACGCTTGTCTTTCAACTGAGCACGGCTGACCGGCAATAATTTCGGTCGAGCCGGCATCAAGCCGCCACACAGTGTTCGATCCGCAGTTTGTCCAAGCTCGAGCTGGCGCGGCAATAAATGCACGCGCACTTCCCTGCAGGCAAACAGATCCAGCTGCTCGTCCGGCTCGATAAACAGATAGGCATGCAAGGACCAGGCAGGACGCGGCATTCATGACTCCAGAAATGGCCGCCACCTTAGCCGAAAGGAAAAGCCCGGAAAAGCCTCAAAGCATGGGTTTAAGCGCAGGCCAGACATTTTCCAGCAGCTGCGGCTGCGCCCTGGCGTTCGGATGAATGCCATCGGCCTGCATCAACTGCGGTTGCCCGCCTACATCCTGAAGAAAGAAATCTACCAGCGGCACACCGGTAGCTATCGCCAGATCGCTATACACCCGGGCAAACGCCTCGGTGTATCGGGCACCGTAGTTTGGCGGTAACTGCATGCCCAGCAACAAGACCTTTGCGCCCTGTTTTTGCGAGTCGGCAATCATCGCTGCAAGATTCTGTTGCAATTGCTGTGGCGGCTGTCCGCGCAGTCCGTCATTACCGCCCAACTCGATGATCACCAGCGCGGGCTGATGCTCTGCAAGCAGCGCAGGCAGGCGCGCCAGGCCACCTGAGCTGGTCTCGCCATTGATCGAGGCATTGACCACTTCAAGCTCAATGCCCTGCCCTTTCAGGCGCTCATCCAGCAGATCGACCCAGCCTTGCTGTGTATCCAGGCCAAAACCAGCGCTGATACTATCGCCGACCACCAGCAACGTACCGCCCAGTGCCGGCTGCGCCAACAGGAGCAGCAACAGGTAACGGGCCAATAAACAAACTCGCATCGGACTCTCCATGAACGCCAGCATTCTGAACGTGAAGCACCTTAGCAAAGTGGTACCCAGCGCGGAAGGCGAGCTGACTATTCTTGAGCAGATTGAGTTCGACCTTGCCCGCGGCGCAAGTCTGGCAATTGTCGGTAGCTCCGGATCAGGCAAATCCACCCTGCTGGGTCTGCTGGCTGGACTCGACTTGCCGAGCAGCGGAGAAATCATTCTGGCCGGTCACCAGCTGACCCGCCTCGACGAAGATCAGCGCGCCCGAGTCCGTGCGGAGCATGTCGGCTTTGTATTTCAGTCTTTTCAACTGCTGGACAGCCTCAATGCCCTGGAAAACGTCATGTTGCCACTGGAACTGGAGGGCCGCGATGACGCCGGCCAGCGCGCCCGTGAACTACTCGAGCGAGTCGGACTCGGCCAGCGCCTGACCCACTATCCACGCCAGCTTTCCGGCGGTGAACAGCAGCGGGTGGCTATTGCCCGCGCCTTTGCTGCCGATCCCGATGTACTTTTCGCTGATGAGCCGACCGGCAACCTCGACAGCCACACCGGCGAGCGCATCAGCGACCTGTTGTTCCAGCTCAATCAGGAACGTGGCACCACACTGGTGCTTGTCACACACGACGCCAGACTGGCCGCGCGCTGCCAGCGTCAGATTCGTCTTGAGGGTGGCCAGCTGGTTACCGAGGCAGTCTCCTGATGCGCAATACTTCACTAAGCAGACTGCTGCCGATGGCGTTACGCCAGCTGGGTCGCGACTCACGCTCCGGAGAACTTCGCGTGCTGTTCTTCGCCCTGCTGGTAGCAGTGGCAGCGAGTACCGCGATCGGCTATTTCGGCGCACGCCTCAATGGTGCCATGGTACTGCGTGCCAGCGAATTTCTCGGCGCAGACCTGCTCCTGAATGGTTCGTCAGAGGCAACTGCAGAACAGATAAGTGCCGGCAAGCAGCTGAGCATGCAGCATGCCCGGCTGGTCGAGTTCTCCAGCGTAATTGCTACCGATAACGGTATCCAGCTAAGCAGTGTCAAGGCCGCAGACTCGAACTACCCGTTACGCGGCGAACTGAAAAGTGCTGCCAAGCCTTTCGCCCCTGAGTCCCCGGGCGGTGTTCCGCAGCCGGGGGAAGCCTGGGTAGAAGCACGGCTGCTCACTGCACTGGATCTGGAGATAGGTGACAGCGTGGAAGTCGGCCAGAAACTGCTCAAGCTGACCCGGGTACTCACCTACGAACCCGACCGTGCCGGCGACTTTTACAGCCTCACCCCGCGCCTGCTGATGAGCCTCGAAGATTTGCCGGCTACCGGAGTCGTGCAGCCGGGCAGTCGGGTCAAGTACAGCGAGCTGTGGCGCGGCACAGCCGAACAAATTGCCACCTACCGCAACCTGATAAAACCTGGCATGGCTCCCAGCCAGCAATTGCTGGGGGCGCAGGATGGCAATAGGCAGGTGAGCGGCGCGCTGGGCCGCGCCGAGCGTTACCTGAACCTGGCCAGTCTGGCGGCAATCCTGCTGGCCGGTGTGGCTGTAGCCTTGTCTGCCAGCCGTTTTGCTCAGCGGCGTTTTGACGCCAGTGCGTTGCTGCGCTGCCTGGGGCTGAGCCGTAAGGAAGTCATGCAGCTTTTCAGCCTGCAACTGGCCATCCTCGGATTGCTTGCATCCTGCGCAGGTGCCCTTACAGGCTGGCTTGCACAGATGGGCCTGTTCCAATTACTCGGCGATTTGCTGCCGCAGGAGATTCCCAGCGGTGGCTTTGCTCCGATGCTGGCCGGTATCGCAACCGGACTGGTGGCGCTGACCGGCTTTGCCTTGCCACCACTTGCAGCACTCGGCCGGGTGCCGCCACTACGGGTATTGCAGCGCGATCTGCTGCCACTGCCTGCCAGCGGCTGGCTGGTATATGGCGCCGCACTGCTCTCCCTCGGGCTGATCATGTGGCGTCTGAGCCTTGACCTGCAACTGACCCTGAGCCTGCTCGCCGGCGGTCTAGTGGCAGCGCTATTGCTCGGCGGCTTGCTGTTACTTTCCCTCAAAGGCCTGCGCAGGTTGTTGGCAGGTGCCTCATTGCCCTGGCGTCTGGGCTTGGGCCAACTGCTGCGTCACCCGCTGAACGCCGCCGGGCAAGCTTTGGCATTTGGCCTGATTCTGCTATGTATGGCGCTGATTGCCTTGCTACGCGGAGAACTGCTGGATACCTGGCAAGAGCAGCTGCCCGCGGATGCCCCGAACTATTTCGCCATGAACATATTGCCCGCCGACAAACTGGCGTTCGCGCAACAGCTCGAAGATTTGTCCGCCCAGCCTGCACCGCTGTATCCGATGATCCAGGGGCGTTTGATCGAGATTAACGGGCAGTCGGTCAAACAACTTGTTTCCAAGGAGTCCACAGGGGAGCGCTCGATACAGCGCGACCTGAGCCTGACCTGGGCAGCTGATTTCCCCACCGACAACCGCTTGATTGAAGGCCAGTGGTGGACTGAAAAGGCCCTCAAAAATCAAGCGCCGCAAGTTTCGGTCGAGTCACGGCTGGCTGAAAGCCTGCAGATAAAACTCGGTGACCTGCTGACTTTCAATATCGGCGGGGTTGAACGCCAGGCCGCAGTCACCAGCCTGCGCGAAGTGGACTGGGATAACCTGAAACCGAACTTCTACATGATTTTCTCACCGGGCAGCGTCTCCGATCTGCCTACAACCTACCTCACCAGCTTTTTCCTGCCACCGGGCAATGATCGCGAACTGGTGGCACTGGCCAGAGCATTCCCGGCCATCACCCTGTTGCAGGTGGATGCGATTCTGGAACAACTGCGCAGCATTCTGGCCCAGGTCACCCTGGCGGTTCAGTTCGTCCTGCTCTTCGTACTGGCAGCCGGGCTCAGCGTGCTGTTTGCCGGTCTGCAGTCGACCCTCGATGAACGCCTGCGACAAGGCGCATTGCTGCGCACCCTGGGCGCAGAGCGACGCTTGATGATCCGTACCCGCTGGGCCGAATTCGGCATGCTCGGTGCTGCCAGCGGTCTGTTGGCCGCAGTGGGTTGCGAGATCATCAGCGCCCTGCTCTACACCTATGCTTTCGATCTGACCTGGCAGCCACACCCCTGGTTGCTGACACTTCCGCTGATCGGTGCACTGGTCGTAGGTATTGCCGGCGTTCTGGGTACAAGACGCTCGCTCAACGCAAGCCCGCTAACCGTATTGCGGGAAGCCTGACTTAATGACTCGCTACCGTCCGCCACGCAGCGCCGGTACTGCCTTGATCACGCCAGAGGGCGAAGCCCGCCTGCGCGCCGAGTTGCACGAACTCTGGCATGTGCGCCGGCCGCAGGTCACCCAGTCCGTCAGCGAGGCAGCAGCCCAGGGTGATCGCTCCGAGAATGCCGAGTACACCTATGGCAAGAAAATGCTGCGCGAGATCGACAGCCGCGTGCGCTTTCTCAGCAAACGCCTGGAAAGCCTCAAGGTCGTCGATCAGCCACCCTCGGATGCCAGCAAGGTGTATTTCGGAGCCCGGGTGACGCTGGAGGACGAGGATGGCGAGCAGCAGCGCTACCGTATCGTCGGCCCTGATGAGCTCGATTTGAAACAGGGACTGATCAGCATCGACTCACCCCTTGCGCGAGCGCTGATCGGCAAACTGCTTGATGCAGAAATTCGCGTGGAAACCCCCACCGGCGAGAAATGCTGGTATCTGGTGGCTATCGAATACTGATGAGTCTCAAAGCTGCTTGCGTGGACGGGTTATCAGCCCTTGTCTGGCCACGCGTACCAGTTCATGTACCAGACCCGTCAGTTCTAATGCTGGCACTGCCTGAACCACCGCCAGATCAAAGCTGTCACTGGCAATTCCCGCCAGCAATGCCGGCTGGTCGAGACTCTCGATCAGCAATTGCCGGCGCCGGGTATCCAGCGACCAGCCTTCCATATAGCGCAGCAGACCGGATGCCTGTTTCGCACACAGCAGAATACGCGGGGTGCCAGAATTCATCCCGGTAGTCACGGGTGCCAGACGGCATAACGGTTGAGGGCAGATCATCAGGAGGGTCTCCGGCTCGTCAGTACCACTGGATAGCGGTGAACTGCGACACCGAACCAGCGCTTTAGCGGTATTTCGGGACCTGTGAAAGATCCCCCGGCGCCCCGCAAGTAGCTGTTTAAATCGGCGCTTTGATGATCATTTTACCTGTCTGTCCGGTATTTTCTCAAGCTGCGTATCCGAACGCTGGACCAGCGGGCAACTTGCCTGCCGGAGTACAACGCGCTGCTGCGATGACCGAAAAGCCCGATCCAGATCAACAACCCTGCACAATCAAGCCCTTGCGCAGTGCTTTTGCCGGTCCTGCGGGATAGAATCAGCGCAGTTAATTCCCTCAAGGTAGCCCCGCCATGTCGTTTGCCGAACAGTTGCACCGCCTGCAAAGCTTTCTCGATGCCGACGATCTGCATGATGAGGCGCTGGACTATATAGCCGCCCATGGCTATCTGACTGCCCTGTCGATTTGCCCCGAACAGATTCCTTCACGCGAATGGATCGACGCCCTGTTTTCCGAGCCCCCGCACTACCGCGGTGATGCAGAACGCGAAGAAATCGAGGCCACCCTGTTGCAATTGCACGAACACATCGCCCGCCATATGGCCGGTGACGAAGAGCCGGAAATTCCTTGCGATCTGGACCTTGGCGATGATCCCGATGATTCGGAGCTGCGTGGCTGGTGCATCGGCTTCATGGAAGGCGTGTTTCTGCGCGAGGCCATCTGGTTCGAGAATGCCGAAGACGAGGTCAGTGAGTTGCTGCTGCCGATCATGGTCGGTTCCGGCCTTTTCGACGACCAACCCGAGTTTGCCGACATTGCCGGAGACCGCGATCTGACCGACAGCATGGTCGAGCAGATTCCCGAACTGTTGACTGCCCTGTTCCTGTTGTTCAACTCCCCGGATGAAAAACCTGCGTTGCTCAAACCGCGTCATCACTGACAGACGGCTTCACCTCAGACACTGGAAGGGCCGCACATGCGGCCCTTTTTCATGGATGCCACTAACCACGGTTTTTTCCGCTAATCTGAAGTCGTGCCGGTTAACCGGCGGATTCTTAACCCGCGTTTTTACCGCAACCCCCAAGTGAGCCACCCAGTCACATGCATGCATGCCCCTCTACCGGAGATTCCTGATGTGGCCTGAGCGCACCACACGGATGGCTGCCGCTGTGTGGCATGCGGGCCGATTACAACTGCTAGCGGTGCTCCTCCTTACCCTGCTCGCCGGCATCAGCAATCTGTGGGCTGACTACAGCAACTGGGACTTTCAACTGGTCCTGCAGAATGCCGACAAGAAATACGGCAAGCTGGGCATCCTCACCCGCGACAAGATCGTCAGCTGGGAGGAACTTATCAATCAAAGTGAAAACCTTGAAGACCCTCAGAAACTGGCCGCGGTAAATGATTTCTTCAATCGCCAGTTCCGCTTTGTCGATGACCTGCGCAACTGGCAACAGAATGACTACTGGGCCACGCCCATAGAGGCCACCATCAAGGGCGCGGCCGACTGCGAAGATTATTCCCTCGCCAAATACTTCACCCTGCGTCGTCTGGGCATACCCAGCGCGAAGTTGCGCATCACTTACGTCAAGGCACTGCAATACAACCAGGCACACATGGTGCTGACGTATTACGCCACACCCACGACAGATCCGCTGGTGCTCGACAACCTGATTACGGACATCCGACCCGCTTCGCAACGGCGCGATCTGCTGCCGGTGTACGCCTTCAATGCCGAAGGGCTTTATCTCCCCGGCAGGAAAAACGGTGACAGCAAGAGGCTGTCGCGATGGCAGGATGTTCTCAAGAAAATGCGTGCTGAAGGCTTCGCCGTTGGCGATGGTTAGGAGATAGATATGTCATTACTCAAACAGCTGTTTCTGGGCATTTGCCTGCTGATCGTGATTGTCTTCACCGGCAGCTTCGTGGTCAGCGTCGAGAGTAGTCGCGCGCAGGCATTGAGCCAGTTGCGCTCCCACGCACAGGACGCAGCCACCGCACTGGGCCTGTCCATGGCCCCGCATGCTGATGATCCGGCGATGATTGAGCTGATGGTCAGTTCGATCTTCGACAGCGGTTATTTCCAGACCATACGCGTAGTCAACATCGCCGACGAAAGCATTATTGTCGAGCGTCGATCCGATGGCGTGAGCAAGGAGCAACCCGTCCCTTCCTGGTTCATCAACGTGGTCAACCTGCAGCCCGAATGGGCTGATGCGCTGCTCATGCGCGGCTGGGAACAAGTCGCCCGGGTAGAGGTGCTGAGTGACCCGCAATTTCTGCTGGCCAAGCTGTGGGACAGCAGCATTGCCAGCCTGTTGTGGCTGTTGCTGGTAGGAATACTCAGCGCCTTGTTGGGTGGCTGGCTGCTGCGCACCCAGTTGCGCCCGCTGGACAACATGGTTGATCAGGCCGAAGCGATCAGCCGTCGCGAGTTTCTCTCGGCTCAAAAAGTGCCAAAGACACCGGAACTGCGCCGCGTGGTGCAGGCAATGAACCTGATGGTCGAGAAGCTCAAGGCACTGTTTGCCGAAGAAGCTTCGCGCAGTGAAAAGCTGCGCGTGGAAGCCTATCAGGATCGTCTTACCGGACTGGCCAATCACCGGCTGCTGGACATTCGCCTGGCCGAGCAACTGACGGACTCCGAACACAATGCCGCAGGTTATCTGCTGTTCATACACCTTGCAGATCTGAATGCGCTTAACCAGCAACTTGGCGGGCAGAAAACCGATGAACTGATCAAAGCCATAGGCAGTGTCATCCGCCAGCAGCTGGCAAAACCGCAACGTGCGCAATGGCTCGGCTCGCGCAATCGGGCCGGTGAGTTTACTGTGGTTGCTCCGGGGCTGTCCGGTGAAGATGCCGACCTGCTGGCCGGCGAACTGCTCAGTGCAATTGAAAACCTCGAGCTGGTAAAAGAAAGCCAGCTTTCCCCCATCGCCAGCATTGGCATTGGTGCCTTCAGTCCGGGCGAGCAAGCTGCCATCGTCTATGGCCGCACTGACCAGGCACTTACTCAGGCCCAGGGCCACCCGGAGCTGAGCTTGGCGCGCCTGGACGACAGCGAGGCGCAGATCGGTGCCAACGCGCAGGACTGGCGGGACTGGATCGATAACGCGCTGCAGCAGAACAAGTTGAAACTGTTCTTCCAGCCCGTTGCGAGCTGTGCTGACCGCAACAGCATCCTCCACCAGAAAGTTCTGGCACGGCTGATTGATCCGCAGGGTGAAGCGGTTGCCGCCGGTCAGTTTCTGCCCTGGATCGAAAGGCTTGGCTGGTCTGCACGGCTGGATATCGCCATGCTGGAAAACAGCATCCGCCACCTGCGCAAGCATCCGCAAGCGCTGGCACTGAGCCTGTCCTGGCAAACCTTGCGTGACGCCGAAAGTCAGGCCAGATTACTGCAGATTCTGCGTAACAACCCGCAGAGGACGCCCCTGCTGACACTGGAACTGGATGAGCGTCATCTGCCACCGCCGGCACAGCTCGAACAACTCAGTCAAAGTGTACGTGCCGCCGGCTACAAGCTGGGGCTGCAACACTTTGGCGGCGACTTCAGCCTGATCGGCAACCTGACCAATCTTGGCCTGGCCTACCTGAAGATAGATGGCACCTACATTCGTGCTATTGACCAGGAGGCTGACAAGCGTGCGTTTATCGAAGCGGTTTACCGCGCCACCAACAGCATCGACATGCCACTGATTGCCGAAATGGTAGAAACTGCAGCTGAACTGGCCGTACTCAAGGAAATTGGCCTCAAAGGTGCCATGGGCCGCCTGATAGGTGCCCCCCACCCCTGAAGCACCTGAGCCGGTAACGTCATCCGGGCGGAGAAGGAACTTCTCCGCCAAACCTGCGCTGCATCAGTTTCAGCAGCCAGGACACGTGCTTCAATCAAGCGGATTCTGCGCCGGAGCAGTAACCGCCACTGCAGGGTATTGCCATTACCCATCCGGCCGTTACTGCGTCTGTAAAAGGTGCTGGAGTGACGACAGGCTGAAACCCGCCCCATACCCAGCCATAGCCTTTGGCCTGCCGAGGATGACCATGACTGCCAAACCTTTTGCCTGCCCTGCTCAGAACCATCTGCCATGAGCAAGGTGATACTGGTCACCGGCGCTTCCTGCGGTTTCGGACAGCTGATTGCAGAACAGTTGGCAGCGAATGGTCACCGAGTTTTCGGTAGCAGCCGCCGCGCGCTGCCGGATATGGGCAAAGTGCGCATGCTGGTGCTGGATGTGACTGACGAAGCGCTGGTCAACAGCGCGGTCGTACAGGTGATCCGCGAAGCCGGGCGCATCGACGTGCTGATCAACAACGCCGGTGTCGGCCTCTGCGGGGCGGTCGAAGACACCAGTCTGGATGAGGCCCAGTGGCAGATGGACACCAACTTCTTCGGCCCGGTGCGCATGATCCGTGCCGTGTTGCCGCACATGCGCAGACAGGGCAACGGCCGCATCATCACCATCAGCTCGCTCGGCGGCATGGCCGGCATGCCCTTTCAGCCTTATTACAGTGCCAGCAAGTTCGCCATAGAAGGCCTCAACGAAGCCCTGCGCCTGGAGCTTGTCGGCAGCGGCATCGATGCGACCACCATCAACCCGGGTGACTTCAAGACCGGTTTTACCGATGCCAGGGTATTTACCGAACAGGCGCGCAACGGTGTAAACGCTGCACAACTGAACACCACCGTGGCGATCTACGAGCGCGATGAACAGCAAGGCACCGACCCGCGCCAGGTCGCCGAACTGGTGGCACGCCTGGTCGACAAGCCGCGGCTGGATGTGCGCTATCCGGTCGGCTCGCTGGGCCAGCGTGCCGGGATCTTTGCCAAACGTCTGATGCCGGCCCGGCTATTCGAGTGGCTGATGAAATCCACCTACTCGATCAAATAAAAACCATACCTGCGCGGAACTGTAGGGCGCACTCAGGAGCGCAGCGAACAGCCCGCCAACACATGACACAAACGGCGTAAAGCATTTGGCGAGTTTCTCAAGCGCCTGAAACAGTCGCATAGCCCTTTGCTGTATTGGGCCAGGCTGAACTCGCAACAGCTCAACTCGCAGTGACGCTCTGGCTTTCTGCTTTTACGACTTTACAGCTGCTGGCGTGAGCGGTTTGTCGCTAGCTTGCCCGCTGCAGTATTTCTCGTCGAAACCCTGCTGGCCTGGCGCTGGCTCAGCGCCTGATTTGCAGCTTCGCGCACCTGCCGCAAACCTTCGGCCAGAGTCATGCTTTCTTCGGTGTCGTGCTTGAGGCTGACGACGTACTGCAAGGCTTGGGCGCGGCGATCCTTGAGGGAATGAAGCCGCTCTTCCAGCTCTTGAACCCGTTTACGCAATCTGGTCTGTAGCTTGACCTTGCCATCCGTCACCGCGTCATGCAGCTCCAGGCGCTTCATGAGCAAACTCAAATGCGCTTTATCGCATTCATCATCCATTTTTTCGGCCACCGACTCTGCCTCGGCGAGGGCTTTGCTGCAGGCTCTTTCCAGATGGGCAAGCACGCCCAACGCAAGTTCATGCAACAACTGCAGCGGTGAAGTCACGATCTTTTTCTTTTCCGGCATGGTGCATCTCCCGAAGGGCTGCCTGCTCTTAATACACTGCAGGCACGATTATTTCGTCCGGCACCGGAGAGCGCAGATAGTCAGTATT
>Ga0102812_10002695_pt1 | contig 11905 bp, 9 predicted proteins | sample ColrivemetaGS713_FD_79334 | JGI IMG/M metagenome (GOLD analysis project Ga0102812, IMG submission 79334) | Estuarine microbial communities from the Columbia River estuary - Flood tide ETM metaG S.713 | ecosystem: Environmental > Aquatic > Marine > Intertidal zone > Estuary | place: USA: Columbia... | reverse complement strand
TGTGGTTTTTGATTCATTTAAAGTTGTTAGATGTAGCTAATTTAAAATTTTTTTTCAGAAAAAGGGTAACAAAATTTTAAGTGTGGTGATATGTAAATGTAAAACAAATTTAAAAACGATTAAAAACGAAATATTATGAAAACACAAAAACAAAATTTCACGAACTTAAAAAATAGTAAAGTTGTGAACAACATTTTTAAAAGCGTATTAGGATTATCATTAATAGCAACTTTGGCAAGTTGTGTTGAAGGAGGAGATATGGATGTAGAAGCTCCGCAACCAGATGGAATTGCTTTAAATGACAGATTTCAGAATAACAGAATTGATGCATTACAAGAATTTACATTAGATGCAGCCGCTGGAGGTACAATAACAGGATTACAAGGAACAAATGTAACTTTTTTGCCAAATTCTTTTGGATTAAATGGAAGTCCTGTTACTGGAAATGTAACTGTACAATTAATTGAAATTTATGATAAAGCTTCCATGTTATTAAATAACAAATCAACTTTAGGAATGAGAATTAACGGTAACAAAGAAGCATTAAAATCAGCAGGGGAGTTTTTTATAAATGCTCATCAAGGAGTAAATGAATTAGAATTATTAGCAATGGCAGCTGTTCAAAGTCGCCCAGTTGATTTTGCTGATTTAGATGGTGGAATGCAAATTTTTAGAGGTGGACCAGATCAAGATTGTGATGGTATTGACGATGATTGTGATTGGGTAGCAGCTGATGAAGATAAAAATGGTGAACAAGATGACGCTAAAATTAGAGATGGTCAAGGTGCTGATGGAGCATTTGCAACTTATAACTATGATATTGGAACTTTTGGATGGACAAACCTTGACAGATGGTACAATTATGCTGGAGCAAAAACTGAAATTTTTATAGATGTTCCAGCTGAGTTTAATGAAGATAATTGTGCAGTGTATTTATCGTATGATGGCGAACCAACAGCTTTAGCAAGAATGGATGTTTACAATACAACATTAGAAATGTTTACAGAACATTACGGATTAATTCCGGTTGGATTGGAAGTTCATATTATAATGGTTGCTGAAATTGATGGGGTTTTACATTACGCAATACAAGGAACAACAATCGTTGAAGATCATATAGAAGTAATAACAAGTTTAAGTCCCACAACACAACCAGCTTTAGAAAGTTTAATTAACGGATTACCTTAAAATATTACAATTGGTGAACAGTTAGAAATAGGTTAATAACTGGGGAAAGGCTATCAAAAAATGATAGTCTTTTTTTGTTTTATTTTTTTGAAAAAGGGTGATTACTAATTAAGAAGCCGTTCAAAATGAACGGCTTCTCTTTTTGGTATGTTTTTTGCTTTAACATAATTTTAACATTTATCCAAAATTATTTTAACAAAAATTAATCTTCTCAATTCCACTCAATAGGATTAATTTAAAATTTCAAATAATTATTGGATGAAACAAAACTTATATATTATGATAAAAAAACATCCAAAAGCAAATTTAGAGAATTACAGTAAATTATTTGCACAGTTAGGTCTAGTATTGTCTCTTTTTATTTCATATTTACTAATTGAAAACAAAACCTTTGACAATCAAATTGCGATCTTATCAGATCAGGATAGACATTTAATTGATGATACAGAGCAAATTGTTGAAATAAAATTTGAAATACCTAAAATTGAACCTCAGCCTAAAAAAAAGGTAATTGTTGATGTTATTAAACAAGCTAAAAATGATGATGATATTTTAGAAACAATAATAGACCCTATTGATCCTCAAGATCCAGTAGATATTTCAAAAATGATAGATGTAAAACCAGATGAGGTTTTTAATCCTGAAGATGAAGTGGACTATGTTTTTCTTGAGGAAGCACCATTATTTCCAGGTTGCAAAGGAACTAGTGAAGAACGGAAAGCCTGTTTTTCGAAACAAATCAGTAAATACATTAATAGAAAATTTAATGCGGGTTTAGCTGAAGAAATGGGTTTGGCTCCTGGAATTCAAAGAATTTTTACACTATTTAAAATTGATAAAAATGGAAGTATTATTGATATTCAAGCAAGATCACCCTATAAGGAATTACAAAAAGAAGCAATTAGGGTAATTAACCTTTTGCCAAAAATGGAGCCAGGTAAACAGCAAGGGAATCCTGTAATTGTTAAGTATTCAATGCCTATTATTTTTAACGTACAATAGCTGAAATTATTTAGTTAATCAGTTGGTTTTCAATACAAAATTTTATAAATTTAATATGACGAATATCTTGTAAGAAACTTCCGTTTTACAAATTTATATGATGAAGTTTCTTTCATTATAAGTGTGGTTGTTAAAACAGTTTAAAATTGCTTTTTTGTTCCATTTAATAAGGTAGTTATGGAAACTAAAAAATATCCAGATGCCATTCTTGAAAATTACAGTAGAGTTTTAACGCAATTAGGGTTAGTTTTAGCACTTTTTATAGTGTATGAATTTATTCAAATGAAATCGTATCCACGACCAGTAGAGGCTTTATCAGCAATAGTTTTAAATGAAGATGATGCTGAGGAATTGATTGAAATTAAGCCAGTTGAAGTGGAGCCAGCTCCAATTCCAAATGTTGCTATTGCTGAAAATATAGTAAAAGTTGATGACGAAGTTGAAATTGAGGAAACCCTAATTGAGAGTACAGAAACAGATGAGTCTGAAGCAGTTATTATAAACTTAGATAAAGATATAGTTTCTGTTGAAGAAGAGGAAATCGTTGATGAGGATGTTCCTTTTGTAATTATTGAAGAAGTTCCAATATTTCCGGGCTGCAGAGGAAACAAAGAAGCACTTAGAAATTGTTTTTCAAATGAAATTTCAAAATTTGTGTTAAAAAGATTTAATGGTGAACTTGCCTCAGACTTAGGTTTGCAATCAGGTAGTATTCAAAGAATATTTGTAGTGTTTAAAATTGATAAATATGGTAAAATTTCAAATATTGAAGCAAGAGCTCCTCACAAAAAATTACAAGAAGAAGCAATTAGAGTGATAAATTTATTGCCTGAAATGACACCAGGTAAACAAAGAGGTAAACCAGTATCTGTAAGTTATGGATTGCCAATAGTTTTTAAAATTCAATAAATTTGATAAATGTTTATTTAAAATCCCGCTATTGCGGGATTTTTTTTATAGACGATGCTTTTTAAAAAACTATATTTGTTATGTAATTTAGCAATCAAGTATAATTAATATGAAAATGGATATCAATCAATATTTAGACTCTACCTATTTAAAAAGAGCTACACAAGCAAATATTTCAGAGAAGGAAACCGAACAAAATGTAATTGAATTGGTGAATGAAGCTATAGAAAACAATTTTAAATTGGCTATGATTCGACCAAAATTTGTTTCAATGGCAAGAAAAATGGTAAAGGAGGCAAATTCAAATGTGTTAATTGGGACTGTAATAGGATTTCATGAAGGTACTTATGATACCAATAATAAATTGGCTGAGGCTCAACAAGCAATAAATAATGATGTAGACGAGTTAGATTATGTGATTAATTATGAAGCTTTTAAAGAAGAGAAAATAAATTTGGTAAAAGCGGAAGTTTATAAAGGTACCAAGTTGGCTTTAGATAATAATAAAGTTGCAAAATGGATTATTGAAATTGCGGCATTAACAAATGAAGAAATTGTTGCTTTAACTCAATTAATCAGAGATGTTGTTTTAGAAAATTTTGGAGAAGAAAATGCATCAAAAGTTTTTGTAAAATCATCTACAGGTTTTTTTAAAACAGAAGGAGGTAAACCGAATGGAGCTACTTTTGAAGCCATGGAACTTATTGTTGAAAATGCAAAACCTTTGCCTTCAAAAGCAGCAGGTGGAGTTAGAAATTATGAAGATGCTGTAAAAATGGTTAAAATGGGCGTGACTAGAATTGGAACTTCTTCGGCAAAAGCTATTATGGAAGGTAAAACCTCAAAAGAAGGCTATTAATATGAATGATTATTTTGTACATGAAACCGCAGTAATTGATGAAGGTTGCGAGATAGGAAGTGGGACAAAAATTTGGCATTTTAGCCATATTATGTCAAAATGTAAAATTGGAAAAGGTTGTAATTTAGGTCAAAATGTAGTTGTTTCACCAAATGTTGTTTTAGGGGAAAATGTAAAGGTTCAAAATAATGTTTCTATATATTCCGGTGTAATTTGTGAGGATGATGTTTTTTTAGGTCCGTCAATGGTTTTTACTAATGTTATAAATCCAAGAAGTGCCATTGTAAGAAGAGGTGAATACCAAAATACCTTGGTTAAAAAAGGAGCAAGTATAGGTGCAAATGCAACAATTGTTTGTGGTAATAATATAGGAGAATATGCGTTTATTGGCGCTGGAGCTGTAGTTACAAAAGAAGTTTTACCATACGCTTTAGTAGTTGGAAATCCCTCTAAGCAAATAGGTTGGATTAGCGAATTTGGCCATAGATTAGAATTTGATGAAAAAGGATTTGCGACTTGCATAGAAAGTGGAGAAAAGTATCAATTAAAAAATAATAAGGTAGAAAAAATATCATAATTTGGACTCAATGAAAAAAATATTATTAAGTTTTCTATTTCTTTTGCTTTCAATTATAGGGTATTCTCAAGCAGAAAGATATCCGGTTTTTCCAGCATGTGAGTCTGAACAAATTTCAAACTTACCTTCTTGTTTTAAAAATCAGGTTAAAGAAGTAGTGTTAAATAATTTTATAATACCTGAAAATGTTATTCAAGAAAATTTTAAAGGAATTATTAATGTTGTTTTTTTAGTAGATGATTCAGGGAATTTTAAAGTGCTTTATGTTAATTCACCATTTAAAGAATTAAAAGATGAAGTAGAGCGCGTTTTTAAAACATTAACTACAATTACACCGGCAAAATTTAATAATCATAATATTGAAATGCAGTTTGTATTTCCAATTGCTATTCCTTTAGAAGGTAATAAACAAGATGAAGAATTAATTGTTGAAGAGGTAAAAGAAATTAAAAAAATTGAAACTTTACAAAAGGAAAAATTAGTTGAAATAACAACTGAAAAAAGTTTATTTCCTGAGCATAAAAGCGTTTTAAATATTCCATATACAAGTGCTGAATATGCTACTTACGATTATTATTTAAATCAAGCTGAAAATACCCATACATCAATAAAACCTTACGTTTATTCAGAAGTTGATAAATATCTAGATTTAGATAATCAGAAGAATAAACTCATTAAACCAAAAGAGACGTGGTTTGGTAAGAAATTGTTGAATGAGCATATGGCAAATGTGAAAGGAAAGGATTATTGGTTTACAATAGATCCAATTGTTGATTTGCAAGCAGGAAGAGATAGTGAAGATATAAATACTTTTAACAACACTAGAGGAGTTCAAATAAATGGTGGACTTGGAAAAAATCTTAATTTTTCAACAAGTTTTTATGAAAGTCAAGGTCGTTTTTCCGGCTATTTTAATGAATATGCTGAATCTATTAAGCCTGATGGTGGAAATCCTGCAATAATTCCCGGTAGAGGAATTGCAAAGGATTTTAAAACGGATGCATATGATTATCCGGTTGCTGAAGCTTATTTATCATATACACCAAATAAGCATTTTAATTTTCAATTTGGGACTGGTAAAAACTTTATTGGCGATGGATATCGCTCTTTGTTTCTATCTGATGTAGCTTCGCCTTATCCATATTTTAAAATTAACACCAGTTTTTGGAAAATTAAATACACCAATCTTTGGATGAATATGCAAGATGTAAGGAAAGAATTAACTGTTGATGGAGCATACAGACAAAAATTTATTGCTATGCACTATTTAAGCTGGAATGTTTCTAAAAAAGTAAATCTAGGTTTATTTGAAACAGTAATATGGGATAATTCAAATGATAGAGGATTTGATGTAAATTATTTAAATCCGCTAATTTTTTATACTGCTGCAGAATTTGCAACAGGTACAAGAGCCGGAAATGTATTGTTAGGTTTAAGTCTAAAATACAAACACAAAAACATATCCTTATATTCTCAATTATTAATAGATGAATTAAGAATTTCTGAAGCTACAAGTTCAAATGGTTGGTGGGGAAATAAAAATGGAATTCAAATAGGTGCTAAATTTTACAATGCTTTTAAAATTGAAGATTTATTCTTACAAATTGAACACAATGCCGTGAAACCTTTTACATATTCACATGATGAATTAAATTATAATTTTGGACATAATAATCAGCCATTGGCTCATTTGTGGGGTTCAAATTTTAATGAAACCATTTTAATTGCTAGATATACAAAAGATAGATGGTTTGCAAATTCTAAAATAGTAATAGGGAAAAAAGGTTTTGATTATAATACGACGGCTGATAACTTTAGTTATGGAGGAAATATTTATAGAGATAATGATGAAAGAGTTTCAGAGTATGGTAATGAAATTGGGCAAGGAAATGAAGCTTCAATTACAATAGCTGATTTACAAGTTGGTTATTTGGTAAATCCAGCTACAAATTTAAAATTGTTTGGTGGAATTACATTAAGAAATTTTGAACCAGTTTCACCTTCAACAAGTTTTATTAAATCTAATACTACATGGATTTCATTTGGTTTAAAAACCGATGTTTTTAATTGGTATTTCGATTTTTAATTTTTAAATAATCTTGTTTTATAAAATAAAAAACCTGCTTCATTTCTGAAACAGGTTTTTTATTTTAATGTGAGTTTTACAACTAAATAATACTAGCTTTTAAATATTCTCGGTTCATACGAGCGATATTGTCCAATGAGATTCCTTTTGGACATTCCACCTCACAAGCTCCAGTATTGGTACAGTTACCAAAACCTTCAGCATCCATTTGAGCAACCATATTTCTAACACGATCAGCAGCTTCAACTCTACCTTGTGGAAGTAGTGCAAACTGAGATACTTTTGCCGAAACAAATAACATGGCGCTAGAGTTTTTGCAACTTGCAACACAAGCTCCACAACCAATACAAGCTGCAGCATCCATAGATAAATCTGCGTCTAATTTAGGAATTGGAATCGCGTTTGCATCTTGTGTGTTTCCTGAAGTATTCACTGAAATATACCCACCAGCTTGTTGAATACGCTCAAAAGCCATACGATCTACAATTAAATCCTTAATTACAGGAAATGCCTTTGCTCTCCAAGGTTCGATATAAATTGTATCTCCATCTTTAAAAGTACGCATGTGTAACTGACATGTTGTAATACCTCTATCCGGTCCGTGAGGCTCTCCGTTAATGTGTAATGAACACATTCCACAAATACCTTCTCTGCAATCGTGGTCGAATGCAATTGGCACTTCATTATTAGCAACTAAACTTTCGTTTAAAATGTCCATCATTTCTAAGAAAGACATGTGTTCTGAAATATCAGTTACTTTATATTCGACCATTTGACCTTTATCTTGAGGTCCTTTTTGTCTCCAAATTTTTAACGTTAAATTCATTCCTTTACCTGACATAACTTTCTTATTTATATGAACGAGTTTTTAATTCAATATCCTTAAATTCTAATTGCTCCTTATGCAATTTAGCCTCACTTGGTTTTCCAGTGTATTCCCAAGCAGCAACATACGCATAGTTTTTATCATCACGTAATGCTTCACCATCTTCAGTAACATACTCTTCACGGAAATGACCTCCACAAGATTCGTTTCTATCTAAAGCATCTTTCGCAAATAATTCCCCTAATTCTAAGAAATCTGCAACTCTTCCTGCTTTTTCAAGTTCAACGTTCATTTCATTTAAGCTTCCCGGAACTTTTACGTTTTTCCAGAAGTCTTCTCGAATCTCTTGAATTTCCTTGATAGCTTCTTTTAAATGTTTTTCATTACGAGCCATTCCAACTTTATTCCACATAACTAAACCTAGTTTTTTATGGTAATAATCTACAGAATGTGTTCCTTTATTATTGATAAAGAATTCTAATTTATCCTTAATTTCTTTTTCAGCTTCATCAAATTCTTTTGAATCTGTTGGAATTTTACCGGTTCTAATATCATCAGCTAAATAAGCACCAATAGTATAAGGTAGTACAAAATATCCATCGGCTAATCCTTGCATTAATGCGGAGGCACCTAGGCGGTTAGCACCGTGATCAGAGAAATTAGCTTCACCAATACAGTATAAGCCATCAACAGTTGTCATTAAGTTGTAATCAACCCAAACACCACCCATTGTGTAGTGTGTTGCAGGATAAATCATCATAGGTGTTTTGTATGGATTATCATCAATAATTTTCTCATACATCTGGAATAGGTTACCGTATTTCGCTTCAATAACTTCTTCCCCAAGTTTGATAATTTCTTCTTTTGAAGGATTGTGTAAACCGTGAATTTTTGCTTGCTCAGAACCGTAACGGAAAATTGCAGCAGCAAAATCTAAATACACAGCTTCACCTGTTGCATTTACACCATAACCAGCATCACAACGTTCTTTTGCTGCTCTTGATGCAACATCACGAGGCACTAAGTTTCCATATGCAGGATATCTTCTTTCTAAGTAGTAATCTCTATCTTCTTCAGCAATTGCTGTAGGTTTTAATTTTCCTTCTTGAATTGCTTTTGCATCTTCAATTTTTGCAGGAACCCAAATTCTACCATCATTACGTAATGATTCAGACATTAAGGTTAATTTAGATTGGTAATCTCCCGAACGAGGAATACACGTTGGATGAATTTGTGTCATACATGGATTTGCGAAGAATGCTCCTTTTTTATGAATTTTCCAGGCTGCAGTTGCATTAGATCCCATTGCATTTGTAGATAAGAAATATACATTTCCATAACCACCAGTTGCAATAACTACTGCGTGAGCTGAATGACGCTCAATTTCTCCAGTAATTAAATCTCGAGCAATAATACCTCTTGCTTTTCCATCAACTTTTACAACATCTAACATTTCATGACGATTGAACATTTCAATCTTTCCACGAGCAATTTGACGGTTCATTGCAGCATAACAGCCTAATAATAATTGCTGTCCTGTTTGTCCTTTAGCGTAAAAAGTTCGAGATACTAAAACACCACCAAACGAACGGTTGTCTAATAATCCACCATAATCACGTGCAAAAGGAACACCTTGCGCCACACATTGATCAATAATAGCTCCCGAAACCTCTGCCAAACGATAAACGTTTGCCTCACGTGAACGATAATCTCCACCTTTTACAGTATCATAAAATAAACGATAGTTAGAATCACCATCATTTTGATAATTTTTTGCAGCGTTAATTCCTCCTTGTGCTGCAATTGAATGCGCTCTACGCGGAGAATCTTGGTAAGCAAAAGCTTTTACGTTATATCCTAATTCTGCTAACGAAGCTGCTGCAGAACCTCCTGCCAATCCAGTTCCAACAACTATAATATCTATATTACGTTTGTTTGCTGGGTTTACAAGATTTACATTTTCTTTATAATTTGTCCATTTATCTTTAATTGGACCTTTTGGTACTTTTGAATTTAAAGTCGTCATAGTTTTCTAAGATTAATGGTTAAAATGGTGACACAGTGCAACGATAATAAATCCTAAAGGAATTATTATGGAATAGACAATTCCTAAAGTTTTTACACATTTTGTGTATTTATTATTAAATCCAATAGACTGAAATGCCGATTGAAACCCGTGGGCTAAATGAAATCCTAATAAAACAAAAGCTACTACATAAGCGGCAACTCTCCAAATAGGAACAAACTTCTCTTGTAATTCATGAAAATACCTAGTAGGATCTTCCGGTAAAGAGTGAATGTACTTGTGACTAATTTCTGGAACCCAGAAATCACCAAAGTGTAATACTAAAAAAGCTAAAATTACTGCACCTGTTAAAACCATGTTTCTTGACATCCAAGTAGAACTGGCAGCACCGTTAAATTTAGCATACTTTACATTTCTTGCTCTTTTATTCCTTAGCTCTAATATAAATCCCATAAAAAAGTGAAAAACCACCCCAAATATTAAAACAGGCTGCATAGCAAACTGAATTAAAGGATTGGTACCCATAAAATGAGATAACTCATTAAATAAGTTTTCACTAAATAAGGAAGTTAAATTAACCGATAAATGAATAATCAAGAAAATGATAAGGAAAAGGGCTGATAATGACATAGCTACTTTCCTTGCAATTGATGAAGATAATAATCCGCTCATTTTTTATTATTTTTTTAAAGTAACAAAGATAACATTTTCATTTTTTGTATTAAAAAATAAATGTCCATATTGTTTATTTAGAATCATTATAAAAAAGAAAAATTTTAATACACATTAAAAAATAGTATAAATTAGTAAATCGTAATAATTTGAAAATAATCAACCATGAAGAAATTATCATTATTGTTTTTAGTGTTTTCAATTTCACTAACATCACAACAAATTGATTTCAGTAAATTAAAAGAAATAAAAACTAGATCTATTGGTCCTGCAGGAATGAGTGGACGAGTTACAGCCATTGATGTTGTTACAAATGATCCAGAAATAATTTATGCAGGTACGGCATCCGGTGGGTTGTGGAAATCTGAAAGTGGAGGTGTAGAATGGACTCCTATTTTTGATGAACAACTTACAATATCAATAGGAGCTGTGGCTATTCAACAAAGCAATCCAGATGTTATTTGGGTTGGAACTGGTGAAGGAAATCCCCGAAATAGTTTAACAGGCGGGTACGGTTTGTATAAAAGTTTAGATGCTGGTAAAACTTGGAAATTAGTTGGATTAGAAAAAACAAGAAATATTCATAGAATTATTATTGATAAAGATAACCCGAATACGGTATATGTTGGATCTATTGGTTCTCCTTGGGGCGAACATCCAGAACGTGGTGTTTTTAAAACTACGGATGGTGGAAAAACATGGTCAAAATCATTATTTGTAAATAATATAACGGGTTGTGCCGATTTAGTTGTTGATCCAACAAATCCAAATAAATTAATTGCAGCTATGTGGGAACACAGCCGAAAGCCATGGACTTTTAATTCAGGTGGTGAAGGATCTGGAATGTATATTACCTACGATGGAGGTGATAATTGGAAAAAAATTGGTGAAGATGATGGATTGCCAAAAGGAAATTTAGGTAGAATAGGTTTAGCTATTGCACCAAGCAATCCAAAATTCGTATATGCTTTGGTTGAAGCTAAAAAAAATGCGCTTTATAAATCTGAAGACGGCGGTGTTAAATGGAAAATGGTAAATGATAAATCTAGTGGAAGAGGACCGGATGGAATAGGAAATAGACCATTTTATTATTCTGATCTTGCTGTTGATCCAATAAATGAAAATCGAATTTATTCTATATTTACCTATATTAATGTGAGCGAAGATGGAGGGAAATCATTTAGTCAGTTAATGCCTGCTTATGGAACTTCTGTAGGTGTTCATCCTGATCACCACGCGTGGTGGATTCATCCAGAAGATCCAAATTATATGATTGATGGAAATGATGGTGGTTTAAATATTACAAGAGACAGAGGTAAAACTTGGCGTTTTGCAGAAAATATTCCTGTGGCTCAGTTTTACCATATTAGCGTAGATAACGAATTTCCATATAATGTTTATGGAGGAATGCAAGATAATGGTTCATGGGCTGGACCGGCTTATGTTTTAAAAGATCAAGGAATAAGAAATTCTTATTGGCAAGAGCTGATGTTTGGAGATGGTTTTGATGTGGTTCCAGATCCTAAAAATTCCAGATATGGATATGGAATGTCTCAACAAGGAAATGTTGGAAGATATGATCGATTAACTGGAAATGCAAAAATGATTAAACCAACACACCCTAATGCAGATGTAAAACTGCGCTTTAACTGGAATTCAGCTATTTCAATGAATCCTATTGATGAAGAAACTATTTATTTTGGAAGTCAGTTTGTTCATAAATCAACAGATAAAGGGCATACTTGGGATATTATTTCACC
>Ga0102812_10002691_pt1 | contig 11914 bp, 11 predicted proteins | sample ColrivemetaGS713_FD_79334 | JGI IMG/M metagenome (GOLD analysis project Ga0102812, IMG submission 79334) | Estuarine microbial communities from the Columbia River estuary - Flood tide ETM metaG S.713 | ecosystem: Environmental > Aquatic > Marine > Intertidal zone > Estuary | place: USA... | reverse complement strand
GGTGTTTTCGTTTTCTGACACAGGGGATTCCTCGCGAGTGCGAGTTAGGGAGAAGGGAAAAAGAGAAGAAATTCAGGCGGCGCAATGCGCATTCGCCTAGTAAAGTACCACTGTTGCCGGGTCAGGGCAAGTCTCCGGCGGGCGGATGCCGCCGGAGCACAGGACCGGGATTCAGATATTGCTGTCGACGAAGGCGGCCAGTTGCGCTTTACCTACCGCGCCCACTTGGGTGGCCTGCACCTTGCCGTCTTTGAACAGCATCAGCGTGGGAATGCCACGTACGGCGAACTGCCGCGGCGTTCCCGGGTTCTGATCGATATTGATTTTCACCACTTTCACTTTGCCTTCGTGGCTGTTGGCAATGTCATCCACCAAAGGACCGATCATTTTGCAGGGGCCACACCATTCGGCCCAGAAATCGACCAAAACCGGGGTGGAAGAATTCAAAACGTCGGCATCGAAGCTGGCGTCGGTAACATGCAGGACTTTATCGCTCACAAAGGGCTCCTAGAGGGGGTAGAACGTGCGGGCACGGGCTTTAGGGTAGAATAGGGGCGATACCTGTAATTTCAACCCAAACGCCCCCCATCTCTTACACGCAGTGTGCGCTGTCCGAAGGCGTATTGCAAGCGGAGCACTCTCCGCGGAACCCCATAAATGACCGATAAAGCACTGACTGATATAGCATTTTCGAATTTCGATTTGACCCCGGCGTTGCTGCAGGGGCTTGAGCAAGCCGGCTTTTCCCGGTGCACACCGATTCAGGCCATGACCCTTCCGTTTGCCCTGCAAGGCCGCGATGTGGCCGGTCAGGCGCAGACCGGTACCGGTAAGACCCTGGCCTTCCTGATTGCCTGCATCAACCGCCTGCTGACCCGCCCGGCCTTGGCCAACCGCAAAGCCGCCGATCCGCGCGCGATGATTCTGGCACCCACCCGTGAGCTGGCCATCCAGATTGCCAAAGATGCGGAACAGTTCGGAGCCCGTCTTGGCCTGAAATTCGCGCTGGTGTATGGCGGTGTGGATTACGACAAACAGCGCAGCATGTTGGAACAGGGCTCCGATGTCATCATCGCCACGCCGGGACGTTTGATTGATTACGTCAAACAGGGTGTGGTGTCCTTGCATGCCTGCGAGGTCTGCATTCTGGACGAAGCCGACCGCATGTTCGATCTGGGCTTCATCAAGGATCTGCGTTATCTGCTGCGCAAACTGCCCAACCGCGAAGAGCGCCAGACCCTGCTGTTTTCAGCCACGCTCAGCCACCGCGTGCTGGAGCTGGCCTATGAGCACATGAACGACCCGGAAAAACTGTCGGTGGAAACCGAAACCGTTACCGCGGCACGGGTACGGCAGTTGCTGTACTTCCCGGCAATGGAAGAAAAGCTGCCTCTGCTGATCGGTTTGTTGTCGCGTGTGCAGGACGGCCGCAGCATGGTGTTTGTGAACACCAAGGCCTGGGTTGAACGCGTTGCCCGCGCCCTGGAAAAAGCCCACTACCGCGTTGGCGTGCTGTCCGGCGATGTGCCGCAGAAAAAACGGCAGTCCCTGCTGTCGCGTTTCCAGCGCGGCGAGCTTGAAATCCTGGTTGCCACCGATGTGGCCGCCCGTGGTCTGCATATCGACGATGTCAGCCATGTCTACAATTTCGATCTGCCGTTCGATGCCGCCGATTATGTGCACCGTATCGGCCGGACCGCGCGTTTGGGTGCCGAAGGCGATGCCATCAGCTTCGCCTGTGAGCTGTATGCACAGGGCCTGCCCGATATTGAGGCCTATATCGAGCAGAAAATCCCTACCGCGCCGGTCACCTCGGAACTGCTGGAAGCCATTCCGCGGCAAGCGCTGGCACCCATGGCTGCCGGTGAAAGCATTACCGACATTTTCAACGAAGTACGCGCCAATGCGCCTGCCGACAAGCGTGGCGCGAAGCCTTCCCGGGGCGGCCCGCGTTCGGCCAAGCCTCAGGGTGCGCGCCCATCCGGTGAACGGCCACGCAGCGCTGCACCGCGGCCACCGCGTTCCTCGGATGCGCCCGCCGCGACTGCGCCTGCCGGCATTGAAGCCGGTGCCCGCAAGCCGCGTCGTCGTCGCAAGCCGTCCGAATCCAGAACCGCCTCACCCGCACCGGTTAACGCGTCTGCAGTGCCAACAGCCAAACCGTCGGCACTGCAACGGCTGGGCAACCGGCTAAAATCTTTGTTCAGCCCCTCGAATCCGCGGCCGTAATACGGCACACTAGCAGGGTAAAGCTTCAACAGGGAAAGCCATGACGCTTTTGCGTTTCGATAATGTCAGCAAGAAGTATCCGGGCGGGCATCAAGCATTGGATGGCTTGAGCTTCAGCGTCCAGGCCGGTGAAATGGTATTCATCACCAGCCATTCCGGTGCCGGCAAGAGCACCCTGCTGAAATTGGCGCACCTGTCCGAACGGCCCAGCAGCGGGGGGGTTTGGTTCGGCGGTAAAAACCTCAACAGCATCCGTGGCCGTCACGTGGCCCTGCACCGCCGGAAAGTGGGTGTGGTGCACCAAGACCATTGCCTGTTGCTGGAGCGTACGGTTTTCGAAAACGTGGCATTGCCTTTGCAGATTGCCGGGTGTTCTGCCACCGAGATCCGCCAGCGCGTAGATCGCATGCTGGAAACCTTGGGCTTGGCGGAACGTGCGCACTACCGTTCCATCGATATTTCCAGCGGCGAGCAACAGCGTGTGGGAATTGCGCGTGCCATGGTCTCGGATCCGGATATCTTGTTGGCCGATGAGCCGACCGGCAACCTCGATCCCGGGCTGGCCGCCGATATCATGCAGATGCTGGTGGGTTTATGCGCTCAAGGCACGGCCGTGGTCATTGCCAGCCATGATCTGGCCCTGGTCAAACGCATGCGTAAGCGGGTGCTGGTGATTGATAAGGGCCGCCTGATGGACGATATTTCACCGGAGGATCTGGCCGATGGCTAAGCCCACGCTCTCGCTGTCGGCATGGATAGGCCAACACGCCAGCGCCTTTGCCGGCAGTTTTTCACGTTTGGCACGGCGTCCGTTTTCCAGCCTGCTGTCGCTCAGCGTGATGGCCATGGCTTTGGCCTTGCCTATGGCACTGGCCTGGTCGATGCTGCAGATGCAGCAATTGACCGCGCACGTGCAGAGCTCGCGTGCCATTACCGTCTTCTTCCAGCCCGGGGTTGATATGGTGCGTGCCAGTGCAATCGCGGCGCCGTTCAAAAACGATGCAACGGTTGCCCGCATGCAACTGAAATCGCCCAGCGAAGGTCTGGCCGAATTCCAGCAAAGCAGCGACTTGGCCAAAGCCATTGCGGTGCTGGATGAAAACCCGTTGCCGGCGGTGATGGTGGTTGAGCCCAAAGGCGATGAAACGGCCTTACTGCAGCGTCTGCGGGCCCTGCCCGATGTCGAGTTCGTGCAATACGACGGCCTTTGGCAACAGCGCCTGAACGCATGGCTGGCATTGGGCGAACGCGTGTTATTGGCGATTGCAGGAATTTTCGTGTTGGGTGCGGTCTTGGCAGTCGCCAACAATGTCCGCCTGGATATCGCCACCCGTGTCCGTGAAATTGCGGTGCTTCAGCAACTGGGCGCCAGCGATGGCTACATCCGTCGCCCTTTTCTGTATACCGGCGGCTTGCTGGGCCTGCTGGCCGGGGTGTTGGCGGTAGCGTTACTGTTGGCAGGGCTCAGTTTCATCAGGCCCAGCGTGATGGCACTGTTGCGCAGCTACGGCAGCGATTTCCAATTCTCGGCGTTTCCGCTGTGGGTATTGCCGGCCATTTTCGGCATGGCAGTCATATTAGGGCTGTGCGGCGCGTGGTTCGCCGTGGCCCACCATCTGCGTCAAACCCGGCCGGTGAATCTATGAGTGCTTTGGCTTTTCTTCCTCTGGATCTGCAGCATCCGCATCTGGTCATCGTCGACGGCTCGAAAATGGTACGCAAAGTGCTGTTGGGCATGATGAGCCGCACCTTGCCGGATGCGGTCATCAGTGAATGCGAAAACGGTGCCCAGGCGAAAGCGGTGTTGCTGTCGCAGCCGGTACACCTGATGGTGTCGTCGCTGGTGTTGCCGGATATGGATGGGGATGAATTGGCCGCATTTGCCCGCGAGCAGAGCACCCAATCGTATTTTCCCATTATCGTGGTTTCCGCCGATGTGCAGGCGCGACTCGAGCAACGCAGCCTCAGCCCGCACGTCACCGATTATTTCGACAAGACCTGGGGCATGGAAGCACTGGCCGCTTTCATCAAAGGCTATATCGCGCCCGATGAAGAAGTGGGCGGAGAAGTCCTGTACATCGAAGACAGCCGGGTGGTGGCCGCGGCTACCTCGCGGATGATGAAAAAACACGGTCTGGGTGTACAGCATGTGGTCAGCGTTGAAGACGCACTGGCCTTGTTGGACAGAGCCGAACCGCCGCTGCCCGACATCGTGCTCAGCGATGTGTATTTAAAAGGCGATTTGACCGGCATGGATCTGTTGAAGATTCTGCGCGATGAACGCCACATCAATAAAAAAGACCTGCCGGTGGTGGTGATGACCGGTGATTCCGATCCCGGCAACCAGCAGCAGCTGATTCAACTGGGCGCCAACGATCTGGTACAAAAACCGATTGAAGAGCGCCTGTTGGTGACCAAACTGCTGTTCCAGTTACGCATGGGCAACAACAAAAACCGCCGAACCGCCCGGGAATGACGGCAAAGGGCGGCCTATCCGGTGCTTGGTTGGCCAGATTGGGCCCCATGCTCGAAAGCGAGCCGATGCAGGCCTTGGCGCAGTTTCTGCGTTCGGAAAAAGCCAAGGGCCGGATTATCTTTCCGCCAGGCGAATTGATGTTCAATGCTTTTCAGCAAACGCCGTTTGAAACGGTGCGCGTGGTGATTCTCGGCCAGGACCCTTACCATGGCCCGGGCCAGGCCCATGGTTTGAGTTTTTCGGTTCCCGAAGGCGTGCCATCGCCGCCCTCCCTGCAGAACATTTTCAAAGAGCTGGAGCGCGATCTGGGCTTGGCGCGACCGGCCAGCGGCACATTGTTGCCTTGGGCAAAACAAGGCGTGTTGCTGCTGAATGCGGTACTCAGTGTTGAGCAGGCCAAGCCGGGTTCGCATCAAAACAAAGGCTGGGAAGCATTCACCGATGCCGCCATTGCCCGTCTCTCGGCCGAGCGCGAAGGGCTGGTGTTCATGCTCTGGGGTGCCTACGCCCAGGCCAAGGGCCGTATCATCGACGCGCGCCGGCATTGCGTTTTGCGCGCACCACATCCCTCGCCCTTATCGGCCCATCGCGGCTTTATCGGATGCGGCCATTTTTCCACGGCCAATCGCTACCTGAGTGCCCGCGGCGGCACACCGATTGACTGGCGCTTGTAATATAAGTTATTGATATATATAATATCAATTAAACTGAGCGCAATAAAAATCGCGCCATTTCACGGGAACTTCAGACCGCAATTAGCACTCTAAGCCCTAGAGTGCTAAACTAAAACCATGAGAGAACCTACCATGACAAGCCAAGCTTTGATCAGCCATAACCTGCCGATTCCCAGTGCTCTGGGCTCGCTGGATGCCTATATCAGCGCGGTCAACCGTGTGCCGGTCATTTCCGTAGAAGACGAACAAATCCTGGCGCGCGCCTTCCGTGATGACGGCGATGTGGAATCCGCCCGGCATCTGGTCATGGCGCATCTGCGTTTCGTGGTGCATGTGGCCCGCGGCTACCCAGGCTACGGTCTGGGCATGGGCGATTTGATCCAGGAAGGCAATATCGGTTTGATGAAAGCGGTCAAGCGCTTCGATCCCGACCATGGCGTGCGTCTGGTCAGCTTTGCCGTGCATTGGATCCGTGCCGAAATGCACGAGTTCATCCTGCGCAACTGGCGCATTGTGAAAGTGGCCACCACCAAAGCGCAACGCAAACTATTCTTCAATCTGCGCAAATCAAAAACCCGTCTGGGTTGGTTGAATGCCGCCGAAGTTTCGGCAGTAGCCAAGGATCTGAACGTTTCCGAGCGCGAAGTGCTGGAAATGGAATCGCGCCTTTCCGGCCGTGATATCACCTTCGATGCACCCGATGACGACGACAATGAACGCGCACCGCCATCGCCTTCGGCCTATCTGGTGTCGGCCAATGCCGATCCGGCTGCCGCGTACGAACGCGATAGCCACGAAGACAACCAGTTGGAACTGTTGCGCGAAGGCCTTGCCGAATTGGATACACGCTCACGCGAAATCCTGCAAAAACGGTTCCTGGCCGAAAATAAAGCCACCTTGCATGAATTGGCTGACGAATACGGGGTTTCCGCCGAACGCATCCGCCAGCTGGAAGCCAATGCCCTGAAAAAAATGAAAGCCTTGTTCGCCGCTTAAACCGGCCGTGACAATAAAAAAACCGCCTTCGGGCGGTTTTTTTATGGCTGCATCGCATGGCCTCAATCGGTTTCCACGGCACGCACATTATGCGCAACCTGCCGATAGGAACCGGTACGTACCGCCGGCACCAGTTTTGCCAGCAAGGCGCAGGCCGCCAAAGTCCAGACAATGAGTGCGCCGCTGGGCAGATCAAACACCGCCGACAAACCCAAACCCAAGGCATAGCCGCTGGCACCGATCAGATACGCGGTAAACAGCCGCGCTTTGCCGTGCATGCCGGCCGTGGCCAAGGCCGGCACAATCAGGCTGGCGAATACCAGATAGACGCCTACCAGTTGCACCGATACGGTAATGGCCAGGGCGAACAAGCCGTAAAACCACAGGCCATCAAGCCGGCCGCGTCGCCAGAGCATCAAGCCCAGGAGCACAACCGACATCACCGCAGCGGGAATCAACTGCGAAAAGCTGACCCACAGGATTTGCCCGATCAGCAGATCTTTCAGGTGTTCGCCGCCCTGCGGATTGTTGGCCAGCAACAGCAGACCGCCGGTAGCCGCCAGCACAAACAGCGTACCGATCAAGGGCTCCTGATAATCCGGCCAACGTTTGTCGGTCCAGGCCAGCAGGCCGGCGCCGGACAATGCCGCGGCGGTAGCGGCCAACTGCACCGCCATGCCCTGTTCACCCACATGCAGGTATTGCGCCAGAATCACGCCCAAGGCGGCAATCTGGGCAATCGCCAGATCGATGAAAATGATGCCGCGAGAAAGCACCTGCTTGCCCAGCGGCACATGCGTGCTCAACACAATCAAGCCGGCAACGCAGGCCGGCCCCAGAATGCTGATGTCCAAGCCCTCTAAATTCATTTGGCCACCTGCAGCAGTTTGTCGAGGGTGGCATCGTACAGCCCGAACAGGTCTTTGGATTGGGCATCACCGCCAACACTGAACGGCAGAGCGATAGCCGGCGTGCCGGTCCGTTCCGACAACCAAAGGCTGGCTTTCGGATCCTGATACGTGGCACGTAGGATGGCCATCGGTTTTTCGTTCTTTGCCTTGGCTACAAGACCCACCAGATAGCTGCTGGTCGGCGGCACGCCGGGTTTCGGTTCCAGAGTGCCGATCTGCACCAGGCCGAGCCATTGGTTCAAATACGGCCAGCTGTCGTGCTGCACCAGAACCTTGCGGCCTTTCAGCGGCGCGGCCTTGGCTTCCCAGCGCTGCATGGCTGCGGTCCAACGTGTGCTGAAGTCCTGCAGGCGTTGTTGGTAGGCAGCGGCATTGGCCGAATCCAACTGGCCAAGACGTGCCGACAGGGCTTTGGCGATGGTCAGCATGCGGTGGGGATCCAGCTGCACATGCGGATTGCCTTGCGGATGCACATCGCCGTTGGCGCGGTCCAGTTGCGTGGGCTTATTGAGGGTGCTGACCTGGCTGGCGGTCATGAACGAGCCGGGCCCGGAAGCGATGGCGGCATTGCCCGATTGCCGGATCAATTGCGGCAACCAGCCCACTTCCAGATCGGCACCGGTACAGACCACCAGATTGGCGCGTCGGATTTTGGCGATGAGGCTGGGCTTGGCTTCAATTTGGTGCACGTCTTGCAGCGCGGAGGTGGCCACATCGACGCTGGCCAGATTGCCTGCCAGCTCTTGGGTGAGCGCGCCCCATTCCGGCTCACAGGCAAAAACCGTGAGTTTAGCCGAGGCCGGCGCAGCGGCCAGAAAGCCCAACAGCAGTACAGCGCAGGTACGGTTCATGGTCATCCTTAAAATTTGTGCGCGCCATGGGCGCCCAGCGTGGTTTGATATTGCAGGTAAAGGGCGTTGTCGGTATCGGCAGCGTTGGGATTGTCCTGGCTGAACTGCAAACGGAATAGGCTGTATTCACTGTTGCGCCAGGTCAGCATCAGGCTGTGCCGGTACGGATCGAACAGGCTGGCATACGGGCCGCTGTCATCGGCCCAGAGCCGATCGTAGCGATAGCCGGTTTCCCATTGCCGGTTGATCCGATACACCCCTTCCACATATGCGCCGCGCCGGGTACCGTTCCAGATCGTGTCCGGGGCAATGCCGTCGGGGTCGACGAAAAAGCCGTCACGGCGATCGATGAAATATTCACTGCGCAGGGTAATGCCGCCGTCTTTGGTATTGCCCTGCGGGGCCCATTTCCAGGTGGCATCGGCAATGTATAAGCGGCTGTTGCCGCGGAAACCGTCTTCACTCAGATCGGCATCGGCGTCCAGCACCGAAACCCCGGCCAACCACGAATGCTCGATACCGACATCGCCACCCAGATGGGCGAACGCGGTTTTCACGCCAACGCCTGACTGCCCGCCGACACTGGCCGGATAGCTGTTTCCGGCAAAGCCTTCCATACCCAATTCAAGGTATAGATCGGTCGGCGCTACCCAGCGCAGCTGCACACCGTCGTCGCCGAATTGATTGCCCAGAAACGACTGGTAGGCCAATGGCCGATCGGCGAAGTTATCGGTGTGTGCATGATGGCTGTTGAGATAGCCGATGTTGGAAAAAAACCGGCCCGCACGCAGTGTAAGTCCGTTGGGCAAGCCCAGGGTATCGATGTAGGCTTCTTCCACACCCACCTCACTGCCGTCGAACGCCAGGCTGATCTGGCCGTAGAATTTATCGTCGATATTGGCTGAAAAGGTAAACTCGCTTTCGCCCAGCGAAAAGCCTTCGGTTTCCGGGCCCGAGCCTTCCACCGGCGCGAAGCCGGCGCGTACATAGTCATCCGGGTTGAGCGAATGGCTTTGGTAGCTGCCGTTGAGCACAATGCTGATGGCCGGGTTGAACGCATTGGCGCTATTGCCGGCAGGTGCCAGCTCCGGCGTGCTGGCAACGGCCATCGCATCCACCGTTTCTGCTTGCGATTGTTTCAGGTCTTCAATGGCCAGACGCGCGGCTTCGGCGGCTTGACTGGCGTTTTCGGCTTGTTGTTTCAAGGCAGCAGCATTGGCTTCCAGTGCTTGAATGCGGGCTTCCAGTTCGGCAATGCGTTGTTTGTCGCTGGGCGCGGCCGTGGCAGTGCCCAATGCCAGGGATAGGCCAAGAAAAAGTAAGGTGGGTTTCATCCTGCAGGTCCGTAGTGTAGGGATGCCTTTATCATAAATGTTACAAGATAACATTACAATAGGGCCCGACCGCAGCGCAGGTTTGTGTGGATTACAGGTTTTCGATCAGGCCGAAGGCGACCGCTTTTTCCTGCAAATCGGAAAGATTGCGGGCCTGCAGTTTCAGCATCAGATTGGCGCGGTGGCCGTACAGGGTTTTGTCGTTGATACCCAGATCGGCGGCAATGGCTTTAGGCGGCAGGCCTTGTATCAACAGTTTCAGGGTATCCAGCTCGCGCTGGGTCAGTTTCGGCGCGCTGGCGGATTTTACCCGTCGCACATCGCTGGAAATGAAATTGTTGCCGGCCACCACTTCGCGCAGGGCGGTTACCAGCTCTTTCGACGCCGCCGCCTTGGTGACATAGCCGCGCGCACCCAAGGCCATCGCCTTGCTGACGAACGCCGGGTTATCGTGCATGCTCAACACCAGAATCTGGGTACCGGTGCCGGCACGGATCAGGGTTTCGATGAATTCAAAGCTGTTGCCGTCGCCCAGGCTGATATCGCTGATCAGGACATCGGGGCCAAGTGCCCGCAGCGAATCCAGCGCCTGCTTGACGCTGCCGGATTCGCCACACACGGTGAAATCGGGTTCGGCCTCAAGAAGGCGTTTGATGCCTTCGCGCAGGATGCCATGGTCGTCGAGCAAAAGGATTCGTATCATTTCGTCATTATGTCTGAATTCAACGGGCCATAACACAGAATATTTCTTGCCTGCCACCAGCCCATCTTTGGTAGGCTAACGGCACTGCCGCTAGAAGCCCTGTATGCCACAAACCCTGAGCCCTGCCCGTTGGTCTTTGCCCCCGCTGTGGATTGTGGCGGTATTTCTTGGCCTGCAATTGGTGTTTGGTTACTACGGGTTCATGCTGTGGACGCTGGCCCAGGGCGTACTGTTTACCGCCTATTGGATGCGGCCAAGACACGAGTGGTGGTGCTTTGCACTTACCGCCATCGGCGCAAATGTGGCGGTGGCAATAGCCGTTGCCTGGCACAGCTCCGGCAATCCGGCCCAGTATTTTCAGCATTTTTCGTGGGCGCAATTCATCATCGGCAGTGTTTTGCAGGCGTTTATTGCCATGGCCGGCGTGCACTTTTTGATGAAGCGCGGCATTCGGGCCGATACCTTGGGCAATCTGGCGCAGATTGGCGGCTTGCATCTGGCGGCCTTGATTACAGCCGGGCTGTACGCGCTGAAAGATCTGTTGCTGGTGTTGGCGCACGGGCATATCACCGATGTCCAGCAGGGCCAGACGCTGGCATCGTTGCCTCTCAAATTTCCCGAGGCCTACCCGCTGCTGGCAAGCTTTGCGCTGAGCCACGCCATGGGCGCGTTTCTTGGCATTTTGCTGTTGGTGCCGCTGGCGCTCTGGTTGCTGGTGCCGGGCAATCGGCCGGGCTCGCAGCGCATCATACGTTCGGCCCTGATCTATCTGTATCTGTTGCCGATGCTGTTGTATCTGGGCAATTCGCTGCTGATCGACCCCAACGGCAGCGTGGCCGCCATGTTGAAAATATTGTTGCTGGCCGGCGTGGTCATTTTTTCGTTTCTGCACGGCTGGCGCGGCGCGGCCCTGTCGGTGGCGGTGGTTAGCGTGTTGATGGCGCTGGATAACCACATCCGCGGCGGCGGTGCCGATATTCTGGAAATGCAGTTGTACGTTTCGGTGATGGGCGCCTTGGCACTGTTGTTCGGTGCCAGTGTCGATGAACTCCGGCGCAGCCGCTCCTTGCTCAAGATTGACCGCGATCAGCTGCAGCAGGCACTGGCCAAGCTGGCCACCTCCAGCCGGCGCAGCCTGAGCAGCGAAGAACTGGAGCGCAAGCGCCTGGCGCGGGAACTGCACGATGAAATGGGGCAGACCCTTACCGCCATGCAGGCGCAGCTCAGCTTGAGCCATCAACGTGCCAGCAACGAAGAGCAGAGCAACGGCATCCAGCTGCTTGAGCAACTGACCCAGCGCTTGGGCCGCTCACTGCGCTCGGTGGTGAATGCGCTGACGCCCGACGAGTTGGACCAGCTGGGTCTGTATGCCGCCATCACCTACGGCAGCCCGTCGCAGATGTGCGAATACGCCGGGGTGAATTACACCTGTGAGATCTACGGCGACAGCCAATTGCTTGACCGTCTGGAAATGGTGACCAATCTGGCGGCCTACCGCATTGTGCAGGAAGCGGTGAATAACGCCTTGAAGTATGCCAACTGCCAGAATATCCGGGTGCGCATGCGCATTGGCGAACGGCAACGGAAAATTCTGGTGTTGCTCGATATTCTGGATGACGGTATTGGCCTTAAAAGCCTGGGCCAGATTGAACACGGCTTTTACAGCATCCGCGACCGTGCGGCGGCACTGAACGGCGTTCTGCATATCCAGAACATTTTCGGCGTGCGCATCCATGTGTT
>Ga0102812_10002685_pt1 | contig 11926 bp, 9 predicted proteins | sample ColrivemetaGS713_FD_79334 | JGI IMG/M metagenome (GOLD analysis project Ga0102812, IMG submission 79334) | Estuarine microbial communities from the Columbia River estuary - Flood tide ETM metaG S.713 | ecosystem: Environmental > Aquatic > Marine > Intertidal zone > Estuary | place: USA: Columbia... | reverse complement strand
CATGGCCTTTTCGCTGTTTGAATTCGCGCGCGGTTGGTGGGGCCACCTGCGTCCGGTCGATACGGTGACACCGATTCATGGCCTGAACCATCTTCAGGACGCCCAGGCACGCGGCAAAGGCGTACTGTTGATATCGGCGCATCTGATGACTTTGGAATACTGCGTCAAGATTCTGGCGCAGCATGCGGCTATCGGGGGCATGTACCGTCCTTTCGATTCGGCCGCCTTCGAATGGAGCGTCAGCGAAGGCCGGCGCACCTACACAGCGGTCATGTATACCCGCGATGAATTGCGGGCCGTTCTGCGCCATTTGAAATCGGGCGGTATTCTCTGGTTCGCACCCGATCAGGAAACACGCCGTGGCGACAGCGTGTTTGTTCCCTTCTTCGGCAACCCGGCCTGGAGTTTGACCTCGACCCATCAACTGGCCAAACTCAGCGGTGCTGCGGTGGTGCCGCTGTTCCACCGGCGCACGGCGGATGGCCATTATGAGATTGAAATCGGAAATATCCTCGAGGATTTCCCGGGCGAGGATCCGGTCGCCGACACCGCGCGCATCATGGCGCTGTTCGAAGCGATGATCCGGCGTTGTCCGGAGCAGTATCTGTGGCTGCATGCGCGCTTCAAGCGCCAGCCGGACGGGCACAGCCCTTACTGAATCAATCCGCCAGACGGTATTCCGCGCCGCAGTAAGGGCATTTGGCGCTGCCATTGGCTTCGATCGGAATCACCACTTTCGGATGCTGGTTCCAGAGCGCCATATCGGCAGTCGGGCAGGTCAGCGGCAGTTGCGCGCGCGACACTTCGATCACGGTATCTTTCGGCGTATTGGCGGCGTTGGCGGTCATGCGGTGCACTCCTGGATGAAGCGCCATTTTACCCGTTCGGGCCGCAATCGGCAAAACAAAACCCGCCGGAGCGGGTTCTGTTTTGCCGGTTGCGGCGAAACCTTACTTGGCTTCGGTGGCTTCCAGCGTGATGCTGATGCGGACCTCGTCGCTGACCGCCGGCACATAGGCGCCCACGCCGAAATCGGAACGCTTGATCACGGTGCTGGCATCGAAGCCGGCGGCCGGAATCTTCTTCATCGGATGGTTGCCGATACCGTTGACTTTCACGGTCAGCGTGGTCGGCTTGGTGACGCCATGAATGGTCAGATCACCGCTGACATGCAGTTCCTTGGCGCTGGCGACATGCACCGATTTGCTCTTGAAGCTGGCCATCGGGTATTTGGCGGCATCGAAGAAGTCGGCGCCCTGAAGATGCTGGTCGAGCTTGGCGACGCCGGTTGAAATCGAAGCGATTGGAATTTCGACGGAGATCTTGGACTTGGCCAGATCGGCGGTATCCAGCTCGAATTCACCGCTGACCTGGTCGAAACGGCCGGTGATGTTGGAGAATCCGAAGTGGCTGTAGGTGAACTGGACCTGGGTGTGACCGGGATCGATGGCGTATTTGGCGGCATCGGCGGTGCCGGCAAATGCGAAGGCGGCGAGAGCGAGCAGAGCGTAATTTTTCATGGATTTTCCTTGCGGTGTGAACGGAGGGGTGTCGTTGAATCAAAGAATCCGGCAGGCTTCGCTGAAATCAAGGCGCGGCGAGCGCGGGAACAGCTGGGTCTCGTCGCCGTAACCGAGATTGATCAGGAAATTGGATTTCCAGGAGGTGCCGGCGAAGAAGGCATCATCGACCATGGCATTGTTGAAGCCGGACATCGGACCGCAGTCCAGACCCATGGCACGGGCCGCGAGGATGAAATAACCACCCTGCAGGTTGCAATTGCGTACCGCGGTGCTTTCGATCTTGGCCGGGCTGCCGGCGAACCAGCTGCGCGCATCGGTGTGCGGAAACAGTTTCGGAAGCTGCTCGTAGAATTCGAAATCGGTGGCGACGATGACATTGACCGGGGCCTGCAGAGTCTTGGCCCGGTTGCCCTCATCGAGGGCTGGTGCGAGCTTGGCCTTCGCTTCGTCCGACTTAACGAACACGAAACGGGCCGGGCAGCTGTTGGCGGCGGTCGGGCCCCATTTGACCTGCGCGTAGATGGCCTGCAACAGGGCATCCGGCACCGGCGTATCGCGCCAGACATTGTGCGTGCGTGCGTTGCCTAACAGCTGATCGAGCGTGGCATCGTTGAAAGCGGTATTCATGGCTTCTCCAAAAAACGGCTCCGGCAACCCGCGCGCCGGAATGACTGACATAGGCATTCATGGTAAGGGAAATGCCCCGGCGCAGTAAGCGCAACAAATCAAAATATTATTCCGATTATGGGATTATGGCCTAGGCGCGAAGTCGTAGCCATGAGCTTGCAAAATCTTACCGACCGCATCCCGCACCGCCTGAAGCGCCGGCGCGGGCGCGACCACGCGTGGACGCATGGCCAGATGGCAGCGCAGGCTTTCGGCCTGCAGCACTTCGATGCCCTCCCTCAGAATTTCAGCCTCATCGGCCGTGAATAGTCCAGCCTGCGCCGACGCCGCAACGAGCGTAATGCTGTCCCGGGATGCCGCCAGCGCAGGGTTTGTGGCGGCATGACCAAGCACCAGGGCCTGCAGGAAAAATTCGATGTCGGTCAGCCCGCCGGGGCCGTGCTTGAGATCGAAAGTATCTGCGCGGCTACGGTCGAGTTCAACCCGCATGCGCTGGCGCATTGCGGTGATTTCGCCATTCAAAGCCGCTTGGTCACGCGATGAGCACAGAATTTCCATACGTAACGCTTCGAAGGCCGAAACCAGCGAAGCATCACCAGCAACCGCGCGCGCGCGCACCAGGGCCTGCAGCTCCCAGACCCAAGCCCGCTGCTTCTGATAGGCTGCGAAACTGTCGAGCGTGCTGACCAACAGGCCCTTGGCGCCGTCCGGACGCAGTCGGATGTCGGCGTCGTACAGGCTACCTGACGGGGTGGTCAGATCCAGTAGAGCGATAAGTTTCTGGGCCTGACGCAGAAAATAACGGGATGCGTCCAGACTGCGGGCGCCGTCACTGGCATGCACCAGCCCCATCCGGTTGAGAAAAACCAGATCAAGATCCGAATTGAACGACAGACCGGAAGCGCCCAGGCTGCCGTAGCCGATGACGGCGAAGGCCGAATCCGGAACTGTGCCGTGCTGCCGGAAAAGTTCGGCGGCGGCAATCCGCTGGCAATGCATCAGCATCTGCTCGGCGAGCTGGGTCAACAGCCGGCTGGCTTCGGTGGCGGGCATGCCGTGAAAGAGAAAATGATAGGCGATCTTGAAGCCGAGACTCAGTTTGGATTCGTTCAAGGCAAGCAGTGCGGCTTCGGCATCGTCCGCGTGTCCAGCCAGCCGCGCATCAATCTGCAACGGTAGTGTTTCGGCATCGAATTCACGCGCGATGATGCGGCTGTCTAACAACTCATCCAGCAGCAGGGGATGCTCGATCAATTGCTGCGTCATCCACAGGCTTTCATCGAACACATCAACCACGCGCTGAAGCGCATTCGGCTGTTCGTCGAGCAGGGCAATGTAACTGCTCCGCCGGAGGGTGGCCTGCAGAAAGCTGATGGCATGGGCCAGACAGTCATCCGGGCGGCGCGACCTGCTGCAGGCCAGCGTCAGCGCCGATGCAACGCGCTGCAGACGTTGTTTGGAGCGATCCGCCAGAGCCTGCGCGGCGGCGCTGTCGAACAGGGCCGTCAGGCGTTCGGCATGCTTACCGGCGTCGGCAAAACCCATGGTCTGCAGATCATCATCGGCACCGGAACCGGCCGCCTGCATGACCGGACTGCCGAGCAATCCGGAAAACAAGTGTTCGACTGATGCACGATGCCGTTCCAAGGCGGCGAGCAATACCGGCATATCGGCATAGTCCAGCCCTTGCGCCAACCGTTGCCGGGCTTCGGGGGATTCCGGAATACGGTGAACCTGCGCATCAGCCAGCATCTGCATGCGGTTTTCCAGACGCCTGAGGAACAGATAGGCTTCATGCAGGATGGCCGCCGCCTGCGGATCGATCAATCCGGCATCCCGAAGACGCATCAATCCCTCCAGCAGGCTCCGTACCTGCAGCTCCTTATGGCGTCCGCCATAGATGATCTGCAGCGCCTGCACATAGAATTCGATTTCACGGATGCCGCCCGGGCCTAGCTTCAGATCATCGTGTTTGTCGCGGCGCTGCACCTCGGCTTCGATTTTCGCCTTCATGTCGCGCAGGCCATCGATGGCGGTGAAATCGAGATAGCGCCGGTAGACGAACGGGCGCAGCATATCGAGCAGATGCCAACCGGTAGCGGCATCGCCGGCAACCGGACGCGCCTTCAGCCAGGCATAGCGCTCCCAGTCACGCCCCGCGCTCTGGAAGTACTGCTCCATGGCATTGAACGACAGCAGCAGCCGGCCGCTGGCACCGAACGGACGCAGACGCAGATCGACCCGATGGCAGAAGCCATCGGCAGTGACTTCATCGAGAAGATTGGCCAGGCGCTGTCCGAGCCGAGTGAAATAGGTTTCAGCAGCAATCGGGCGTGCGCCATCGCTCATGCCATGCCCGCTGAAGGCATACACCAGATCGACATCGGACGAAAAGTTCAGCTCACCGCCGCCGAGCTTGCCCAGACCAAGCACGGTCATATGCTGTTCGGCCCCGTGCTCGTCCCTCACCGTGCCGTGACTCTGGCGCAACAGGGTATCAATCGCCGTAAACCCGGCCTGCAAGGCCTGTTCGGCGATCCAGGTGCTGCCGGCCAAGGTCTGTTCGACGCTGTCGATGCCGCCGACATCGCGCCAGATCAATTTCAGCGATTGGGCACGCCGCCAGCGGCGGATCCGGACCGGCCACTCGGACTCCGCGTCAGCGGGAAGGTGCAAGGGCTGTAGCGGTTCATCAAGGCTCGCCATCAACCCGGGCTGCTGGACCAGAACCTCGACGGCAAAATCGGACACTTCGGCAAGACGCGCGAGTGCCTCGGGCGGCGGTGCATTGCGGGGGTGATCGGCCAGCAGTGCGGCCAGAACCGGCGGCAAGGCCTTATAGGACAAACGCCACCGCCATCGACAGGAATAGCCCGAGACAGATCATGTCGGATAAGCCCGACAGCACCAGATTGGCGGCCATGGCCGGATTGATGCCAAGCTTACGCAGCAACAGCGGCATGGCCGCACCCAACAGCCCGGCAACCATGCAGCTGAGCGCCATCGCGACGGCCACCAACACCGCCAACTGGGACGGATCGCCCTGCTCCGGATGTCGCGAAGCGATAATGAACATGCCGACACCGGCCAGAAGGCCGGTCAATATGCCGTTGACCAGACCGAGCCAGGTCTCCTTGAGCACTTGGCGTTTCACCGGCCGGGCCGGGTTGGAAAGGCTAAGACCGCGCAGCGTACAGGCCAAGGATTGCGCGCCGATGGTGCGGCACAGACCCGCCAGCACCGGCAGGAAAATGGCAAGCAAGGTGGCTTTGGCGATATCGTCCTGGAAGCGGCCGACAATGGCGCCGACCACGAACAGCATGAACAGGTGGATCTGTAGCCAGGGCTGGCGGAACTGGAACTTGCGCCACCACGGCGAGGCCCACTGCTCATCATGATCTACGCCGACCAGATAGCCGGGCTGTCCCGATAATTCGAAGGCCTGCTGCTGATGCAGGCGGTGCGTATGCACCTGGCCCAGCAAGACATTGTCGGCGTCACAGACCGGATAGGTCAGCGGCGGCTGCAGCGACAGCCGTGACAGCGCGTCATTGAGCGGCCATTCGGGGCGCAGACTGCAGGGCTCTCGCTGCATGATCTGGTCAAGCGTCTGGCCGCGTTCAGCGAACAGCAGTTCGCGGAAAGCCACGATGCCGAGCAGGCGGTTTTCGGGGTCGACCACATAGACCTGGTTCAATTCGCGCTGCGGCATTAATTCGCGCAGCAGATCGACGGCCATCGCCACCGAAGTGCCTTTGCGGAAGGCCGCTACAGGCTCCTCCAGCTGGTTGCCCACGGTTCCCGGCGCATAGTGTTCGGCCCGTAACCAGGCCGCACCGGTCGGGCAGGCAGTCATGATCGATTCGCGGGTGTCTTCCGGGAGCGCTAACAGGATGGCCATGGCCCTGGCAGGCGGCAGATCACCGAGCTGCTGCGCGGCCAGATTCGGATGCTCGAGGTCGAGCAGACCGGCGGCCGCACGTGCATCCAACGCCATCAGGCGGGAACTGAACAGTTCGTCTTGGCGGACAACGGCGCTTCCTCAAAGGGTTTGCCATAGATTAACGCAGTTGTGCAGCAATGCCTACGGCACGTACACTGGTTCGGTAATGACATAACCGCGGGCCTGCAGGCGGTCAAGCAGTCCGCCGGGTGCAATCAAGTCGGCGATGTTGACCACGGCCACAGTAGAAGGATTCTTCGCCACGGCGGTATCCACTGCCTGCAGCCAGGCACTCCGTGCACGTTGCTGCACATCACCCAAGCCGGCATTCTGGCCGATGCCGGAACCGACCAAGGCATCGATGCAGGCCCCGGAAAAATCGGTTTGTGCGATGCGCCGGTATCCAGCGATATCGCCGACCGCCCACAGCCTGCCGCCCTCGGCCATGAACTGCACATCGCGTTCGATACTGTCCAAAGTTTTCTCGAAGCAGGCGACATCGCTGAGCGCACGCTTGTTGAACTCCTTGATGAATTTTTTCGGATCGCCGATATCCACGGTGATTTCCGGGCGCGTCACCGGCACATCGGCTTTCTTGGCCAGGTCCTTGGCTTCCGGCCAGACAATGCCCTTGTTGCTTAAGCCGGCCTTACGGATGGCTTTTTCGTACAATTCCTGCGCAGCGAAAATCGGACGCCAACTTTCGATATCCTTGTCATTACCGATGTACTTCTGCTTCATCACCTGCCAACGGCGATAGGTTTCCGGCGGCAGGATCTCCTGCAGCGTACGGCCATCGGGATTCTTACGCGCTTTCAAAAGCGAAGGCACCAATCCGATTTTGGCAAAGAAACCGAGCTTGCTGTCGAGTTTGACCGATGGCCCACCGATCAGTGCCTGCGATTGGGCCAGACGGCGCTCGAGCTTGATGGTTTCCCATTCCATGCCCTTGGGTACCGGCCGGATCGAGGCCAAAATCCAGACGGTGTTGCCGCCTTTACTGGCCTGCCAGAAACCAGGCCCAGGCAAAACGCCTTTGACCTCGACGGTATTGGCCACCACCACGGGTGGTGTGGCCGCAACGTCCTGCGACAGGACCGGAGTGGCGCTGATGGACAGCAGCAGAGGTAGGATGAGACGCATGGCTTTTCCGGAGAGGCAATGATGCATTCTATGACAGGTTGATGTGAAGAATGTTGCAATGAAAAACCCCCGCTCCGAAGCGGGGGTTTTCGTTGGTTACAACTGCGGGGCCGGATCAGAAGTCCATGCCGCCCATACCGCCCATTCCACCGCCCGGCGGCATCATCGGCTCGTCTTTCTTCGGCGCCTCGGCCACCATCGCTTCGGTGGTGATCATCAAACCGGCGATCGAACTGGCGTTCTGCAGCGCGGTACGGGTCACTTTGGTCGGATCCAGGATGCCCATGGCGACCATGTCGCCGTATTCACCGCTGGCAGCGTTGTAACCGAAGTTACCGGTACCTTCCTTGACCTTATTCAGCACCACCGACGGCTCTTCGCCACAGTTGGTGACGATTTCGCGCAGCGGGGCTTCCATGGCGCGCAGAGCCAGGGCGATGCCGACGTTCTGGTCGTCATTGATGCCTTTCAGGGTGCCGATGTTGGTCAGCGCACGGATCAGGGCGACGCCGCCGCCCGGAACGATGCCTTCCTCGACCGCAGCACGGGTGGCATGCAGGGCATCTTCAACGCGGGCTTTCTTTTCCTTCATCTCGACTTCTGTCGCGGCACCGACTTTGATCACCGCTACGCCGCCGGCCAGCTTGGCCACGCGTTCCTGCAGTTTTTCACGGTCGTAGTCGGAGGAGGTTTCCTCGACTTGGGCTTTGATCTGCTTGACGCGGGCCTTGATGCCTTCGGCTTCGCCGGCACCGTCGATGATGGTGGTGTTTTCCTTGGAGACCTGGATTTTCTTGGCGCGGCCCAGATCCTTGATGGTGGCTTTGTCGAGCGACAGACCGACTTCTTCGGAAATCACGGTACCACCGGTCAGGATGGCCATGTCTTCCAGCATCGCCTTGCGGCGGTCACCGAAGCCCGGGGCTTTGACGGCGCAGACCTTGACGATGCCGCGGATGGTGTTGACCACCAGCGTGGCCAGGGCTTCGCCTTCCACTTCTTCGGCCACGATCAGCAGCGGCTTGCCGGCTTTGGCGACAGCTTCCAGCACCGGCAGCAGATCGCGCACGTTGGAGATTTTCTTGTCGTACAGCAGGATGAACGGATCATCCAGTTCGGCCGACATCGACTGCTGGTTATTGACGAAATACGGTGACAGGTAGCCGCGGTCGAACTGCATGCCCTCGACCACATCGAGTTCGTTTTCCAGACCGGAACCTTCTTCCACGGTGATCACGCCTTCCTTGCCGACCTTGTCCATAGCCTTGGCGATCAGCTCGCCGATGTTTTGGTCGGAGTTGGCCGAGATCGAACCGACCTGGGCGATTTCCTTGCTGGTGGCGCAGGGCTTGCTGAGTTTCTTCAGTTCCTCAACGGCGGCGCCGACGGCTTTGTCCATGCCGCGCTTGAGGTCCATCGGGTTCATGCCGGCGGCGACGGCTTTCATGCCTTCGCGGATCATCGCCTGGGCCAGCACGGTCGCGGTGGTGGTGCCGTCACCGGCGATGTCGGCGGTCTTGGTGGCGACTTCCTTCACCATCTGCGCGCCCATGTTTTCGAACTTGTCGGCCAATTCGATTTCCTTGGCCACGGACACGCCGTCCTTGGTGATGGTCGGGGCGCCGAAGCTCTTGTCGAGCACGACATTACGGCCTTTCGGGCCGAGGGTGGCCTTGACGGCGTTGGCGAGAACGTTGACGCCTTTGACCATACGCGCACGCGCGTCTTCGCCGAAGCGGATATCTTTTGCTGCCATGATTATGTTCCTCAGTAATTCGTGAATTCGGGATTAGGCCAGGATGGCCAGGATGTCGTCTTCTTTGACGACCAGGATGTCGACGCCGTCGTGTTTGATTTCGGTGCCTGCGTATTTGCCGAACAGGACCTTGTCGCCCACTTTGACTTTCGGCGCGCGCACGCTGCCGTTATCCAGCGGCTTGCCTTCACCCACCGCCAACACTTCACCTTTCACCGGTTTTTCGGTGGCCGAATCCGGAATGACGATGCCGCCGGCGGACAGTTTTTCTTCTTCCATGCGTTTGATGACAACGCGATCATGCAGAGGCTTGATGTTCATAAATTACCTTTGTGTTTAAAATCAATCTGTTGGATAAATCCCGAGCCGGCGGATTAGCACTCGAGAGAGGAGAGTGCCAAATTCTACGCGAAAACCCGCAGCACAGGGTATACCGACTAATGGGGGCCGCCTTGCCGGCTTTCAAGGGGTCGGCAAAGCCGCGGCTTTGGGCTACCCTAGAAAGCCGTTGAAACCGCCCTCCCGGAACGCCCGTGAATCGTCTTGCCTTCAGCTTCGCTCTGATCCTCTCTGTGTTGACCGCCCCCGCACGGGCCGTTTCCGAAGCCGACCTGCTGCCGGTCGATCAGGCCTACCCGGTGTCCATCGAGTCCGTGAGCGCCGACAGTGTTCGCATCCGCTGGGACATTGCCGAAGGCTATTATCTTTACAAGCATCGTACCGCCATCGAAAGCGACAACCCGGAGGTGACGCTGGAGCCGCTGCAGCTTCCGGCCGGCAAACCCTATCGCGATGAATTCTTCGGCGATGTGGAAACCTACCGGAAGGAATTGGTCACTACGGTCCGCTTTAACGCACCGGCCGGCACCGGCCATGTGCTGTTGCGTCTCCAATACCAAGGCTGCGCCGATATCGGCATCTGCTACCCGCCACAGAACAAGCGCCTGCGGATTCCATTGAATACGGCCTCGGCATCCAATGGCAAGGCCCTGCTTGGCCTGAATGGCGCTGCCTCTGATGCAGCTTTGCCGGAAGACCAGGCCTTCCAGATCGAAGCCATCATCGGCGATGCGGGTTCCCTGCTGCTGAAACTGACTCCGGCCGAGGGTTACTATCTGTACCGCGACAAGATTGCCTTCAGCACACCCCAAGACGCCATCGCCGCGCTGGGCAAAGCGAAACTGCCGGAAGCGGTGTGGTATCCCGATCCGGAATTCGGCACCGTGCCGGTGTATTTCGAACCGGCGGAAATCACCCTATCTCTGCAACGCAAAGATACCGCTGCCGGCGTGCTTTCCTTGATAGTGGATTATCAAGGCTGCAAGGCAAATGGCATCTGCTATCCGCCGATGAAAAAGACTCTGACGCTCACGCTGCCCCCCGGCGACACCAGCGTCGCGGCCGAAGGGCCGGAGGCCTCTGCATCGAGCGGTTTGCTGCAATGGCTGCCGGCGCTGTTACTCGCACTGCTCGGTGGTTTTATTCTCAACCTGATGCCCTGCGTGCTGCCGGTGCTGTCGTTCAAAGCCATGGCCTTGGCCAAAGCCAACACACCTGGCCATGCGCGCAGTCATGCGCTGTGGTACACCGCCGGGGTAATGAGCAGTTTCGCCACGCTCGGCATCGGCGCGCTAGCCCTGCGCAGTGCCGGCCAGGCCTTGGGCTGGGGCTTCCAATTGCAGCAGCCGATTATCGTCGGCGGCCTGGCATTACTCATGTTCGGCATCGGTTTGATGATGTCGGGCCTGTTCAACTGGGGCTCCGGCTTCGCCGGCATGGGCCAATCGCTCACCGAAAAATCCGGTCCGACCGGCGATTTCTTCACCGGCGTGCTGGCGGTGGTGGTGGCCAGCCCGTGCACGGCCCCGTTCATGGGCAGCGCGCTGGCCTTCGCCTTTACCGCGCACTGGGTGTTGGCGCTTTCGGTATTTGTGGCCCTCGGCCTCGGTCTGGCCTTACCATTCCTGTTAATCGGCTTCCTGCCTGGCCTTGCCGGCAAACTGCCGAAACCCGGCGCGTGGATGGACACACTCAAACATTGGTTGGCCTATCCGATGTATCTGACTGCAGTCTGGCTGGCCTGGGTGTTCGGCAACCAGAAGGGCGTGAACGGCTTGGCCCTACTGTTGATCGCCGCCACCGCACTGACCGCCGCGCTGTGGTGGTTCGAACGGCAGAAGATGGCGCCCAGCCTGCGTGCCAAAGCCATCGCGCTGCTGCTCGGCATGCTGGCCGTCGCCAGCTTCGGTGTTGCCCTGCAGCAAGCGCAGCCGGGCGCCGCAATCAGCACGCAAGGTAAGAATTACGAGGCGTTCAGTCCGGAGCGTCTGGCCGAACTGCGCGCGCAAGGCACGCCGGTGTTCGTCGACATGACTGCCGACTGGTGCATCACCTGCAAAGTCAATGAAAAAGCGGTGCTGCATACAGACGCATTCACGCAGCTTCTGAAAGATACCGGCACCGTGTACCTGGTCGGCGACTGGACCAACCAGGATCCGGACATCAGCGCTTATCTGGATCAATACGACACGCCCGGCGTGCCGCTGTATGTGGTGTACCCCGAAGGTCCAGGCAATGGCAAAAAACTGCCGCAGCTGCTGACGCACGACATCATGCGTGACGCGCTGGCGCAATGAAACCGCTGAAAGTGGTGATGCTGGCCTTGTTGGCTTCCCTGCTGGGTCTGTCGGCCGGCATCTTCATCGCCGGTCCGGGTATTCTGCTGCGCACGGAGATTGGACAGGCCTTGTTCGAGCGCTTGGTGCCGCCGAAATATCCGGCACCGGGCGGTGCCACCGCCATCGGCGACACAGTGCGGCCTTTCACCGTGACCGACTTCGGTGGCAGCCCGCGCACCCTGCCGACACCGGGCCGCTGGCAGGTCATCAACTACTGGGCCAGCTGGTGCGGCCCCTGCCGATTGGAAATGCCCTG
>Ga0102812_10002683_pt1 | contig 11933 bp, 8 predicted proteins | sample ColrivemetaGS713_FD_79334 | JGI IMG/M metagenome (GOLD analysis project Ga0102812, IMG submission 79334) | Estuarine microbial communities from the Columbia River estuary - Flood tide ETM metaG S.713 | ecosystem: Environmental > Aquatic > Marine > Intertidal zone > Estuary | place: USA: Columbia... | reverse complement strand
TCGCCCCGCAGGGCAGCTCCCGGACCGATGTAGACGTCGGCACCAATGATGACATTTCCCGTCACGGTGGCTTGCGGATGAACAAAGGCCGTTGGATGCACAACGGGCTGAAAACCTTTGAATTTGTAAAACATGATGGAAGGGGTTGCGTAAGTAAAGTACAAAGTTAACATTCTCAACCCCTTCCGTATTTGGTACTTGGTTGAGGGTAGAGGGATTTTGGTTTTGGAAAATGGAGCTATTCGCAGTTATTAGGCTTGTTCTGCGGTTTTGTCATCCAGCCATTGCTGGGTGAAGTGCTCGGGGTGCCTGGGCTGCGCGAACTTCGCTTCGTTATAGGCTGCGGTACCGCCGCGGGGGATGGACAGGCTTTGCCAATCTGCTCCGCGCTGCATTCTGCCCAGATAGACCATCTGCCCGACGTGATAAGCGTAGTGCGCCAATTGACGATTGATCGCCTCGGTTACCGTATGGCCCATGTTGCGAATGTATATGATCGTATCGAAATTCTCTTCGTTTACACTGTCCAAGGCAGTGAACAAGCACTGCCAGCCCACTTCCCACTTTTCTTCCAGTTCTTTGCGATCGGCCATATCAGCGTCGAATTCTGCTTCGCGTTGGCGCCATGTTTTCTCGCCGTCGGTGGTCAGGAAATCCGTCCAGCGCGACAGCATGTTTCCCCACAAGTGCTTGACGATGATGGCGATAGAATTGCTCTCCGCATTGTATTGCCAAAACAGCTGTTCATCAGACAACTGCGCCATGGTCCGTTCTCCCAGCATTTTGTAATACTGGAATTGCTTACAAGCACTATCGAGATAATTGGTGGTCATTGGTGAGGGCTTTTGCGTGGTACAATTTAAGGAAAAGTCGGTAAAATTTCGGCCAGGCTGCATTTTACCTTTGCCACAGTAAAACCTACTGCTTGGGAGCAATGCTGTCCAACCCCTTCACAATATCCCCAGCTTGGTTAATCACCAGGAGTATGGCATCGCTATCCATATTCTTTTCTTTATAAATCGCTCCGTAGGCAGCAACGAAGCCATTGTCCAGCACCTCTACATTGGTAATGGCAATTTGGTAAGCCACTGGCCTTTTCACCTCCTTTACCAGTTTGCCCGAAAGGTCATAAACCTCATAGTTGAGTTGGTAAAGATCTCCCTTACCGGTAGCCTGTGCGTTCCAGTCACAGCCAACGACTACGATCTGGTTTTCATTCAGAAAATCAGTCCCGGCACTCAAATGCGTGTTCTTAGAGGTAAAACTCCCCGTATTTCCGCCATCAGCACCAAAAAACGCTAAGTGATAAACAGGTGGATCGTCACCACTCTGGATGTTAATCCCCAACAGGACGTTTTCTGAACCAGGGGCCGCCACCAATTTATTTTTCGCCCTGCTAAATCCTATATCGAACATCTTGGGGGCTTCCAATTCAGGAAATGATTTAGTGGTCTCCCAAACCAAACCATTGTCGAAGCTGATTTTACGTACCGTCAAATGATTATCCGATAAAGGAGAAAGTAAGCCTACCGTTCCATCTTGCAGACCAAACAACTGCTGGTCACGGCCCTCAAAATCAAAAACCTGTGTACGCCTTAAATTGGGGTTGGCAAGATCAACTTCACCTAAAAAATGCCCTTCGGTACGCTCCTTAAAATTCTTGAAGTGCCCGTATACAGCCATTTTATTACCAGGAAGTACGACCACTTGAGGATCATCAATGACCTGAGCCGCTTTTTCCAATAGACTGAAATGCTGCTTCAATTCCCCCTTTGCATCGTAGACCTCCAACCTCAACTCACTGAGATAGCTATCATCTACCACAGCCCTGGCCGAGGCAAAACCACCATCTTCGAGTATCACCAAAGATGAATTTCTCATCAGGTCCTGTTGGGCTTCTTTGGTTACACTTCCTTGTAATTCCCCATCTAGTGAAAACTGTTGAATGATGCCCGTGCTAAAACCGCCCGTCGCTTTCTTAATCCCCGTAATGATTTTGTCTTTCACCAAATTAACATCAACAACTTCTTCCTGAATGGTCTGCGGAATAACATGGCTACCTTTTACAAGCGTAGTAAAACGGGTGGTCGCCAGATCAAAGCGCACCAGGGTACCACTATTATCCAAATATTCCAATGTCCCCTCCGGGTAAAAACGAGCACTACTAATTATTGCCTTTTCAAGGGGGTAAGTACCAACAAGTTTATACCCATATTTTTTAATGGCTAACTGATAGATGTTCTTTCTGCTCATGATCCAGAAGTCATCCTGGTACTTCGCAAATGGGAAAAGAAAATCTCCCCGCACCTCTCTTGGAAAGGCCAAATCTGTAAGTGTTTCTCCATTTTGGATATCCAAACTGATGATCTTTTGCGTCGTGTAATCAATCAAATAAAGCACTTCCCCCTCCAGGAAACCTCTGCTTATCGAGGAGACATCGGGATAACTCAGCCCTTTTCGCCAAAGTACCGTACCGTCAGCAGCCAACTTGATAATGGCTACCTCGTGCGTAGTAGCAGACGTTTTGTTCGTACCTATCACAACCAGTTCACCATCACCAAGCGGCACCAGGTCATAAACAAGTCCTTCAGGAAGTTCTAGGTCTATATCATAAACCATTTCTCCTTCTTCATTAAAGCTTCTTATCCGGTTGAGGGAATAACGAGCATATTTAGTAGTCCCTTGGAAATACGCGATAAAATAATTTCGCTGCTCGTCTATTCCGGTCTGGCGCGGGCCTTCGTCCATTTCCGTTCCAAAAGTGAGGCTGCGTATTGTCTTTCCGGTAGCATCGAGGTAGTTGATCAAAATATCACGATCAGCCTTCTGCGGGTTATAAGTATGGCCACAAGTAATAGCTCCCCCTCTTCCATCTTCTTCCACACTCCGTAGTGATTGGCTACCGGGCAGCAGCATCTTCAGGCTATCCGTCAACCCATTTCCAACCGACAGCTGATAAGTCCGTATAGCTAAAGTCGTTGTTTCCTCACTATTCCCGTAGGCATGCAACAGGTAATTGCCATCTACTGAGCGGGTAAAATCAACAAGATAATCTACTGCCCCCCTTTCTCCGAAAGAACTGACGAAAGGCGTTTGAGCAACGGAAACAATGGAGGAGAGTAGCCCTAATAAGAGCAGTACATTTTTCATGAGCGCATTTTTTTATCAAATAAAAGCTAATTTAAAATTTTAACAGCAAAATTCAATACGATAGGTTCCGCAAGTTAATCTTTGATAAACACAAGCACTTCCACCATTCGGAGAGGAGGGGCATAGTAGGATACTTTGGGGCCATTCCGGTAGTGGCGTTGCCGTGTAAACGCCCCTACGCCACTTGGCTGTCCACCACTCTGCTCCGTGCTCCATAGCGTCGGGTTTTAAACCCGACGCTATGGAGCACGGAGCAGAGCAGCTATCATCCCTCGTCCTTGCATTCCGACTAGAAAGTCGGGGCCCCGCGCTCCAGGCTACGCCTTGCGCGCTAGAATAGGAATAAATTACTTCTAATTAACACACAATCAGACAAAAACAGCAAAATCATTATTAAAAATCGTACCTTTGCTGCTTATTTCGGAATCGCCTGCTTTTGATTCCCGTCGTTTCTTCATTCGTAGTTACTATTTTAATGTCAGATTTTTCTTCTCTGGGCTTGTCCCAACCGCTTCTAGATGCTATTGCTGAATTGGGTTTTGTAGAACCTACCCCCATCCAACAAGAGGCTATTCCTTTTTTGCTCGCTGGCGACCGTGACCTGGTCGGCTTGGCGCAAACCGGTACTGGTAAAACCGCTGCTTTCGGCCTGCCACTCATTGATCGGCTCGACCTCAGCATGGGCAAGCCGTTGGGGCTGATCCTGGCACCCACCCGTGAATTGTGCCTACAGATTACCAAAGAACTGCAACTATTTGCCCGCTTCCTCCCGATGCTCAACATTACCGCAGTATATGGTGGTGCCGACATTTGGGTGCAAATGAAGCAACTTAAAGCCGGCTCACAGCTGGTAGTGGCAACCCCTGGTCGCTTGCGTGACCTTATTAAGCGCAGAGCTATCCAGCTCGACTCCATCACCACCGTGGTCCTGGATGAAGCCGACGAGATGCTCAACATGGGCTTCAAGGAAGAAATTGACGAGATTCTGGAAAGTGTTCCTACCGAGCGTCGCACTTGGCTGTTTTCGGCGACCATGCCCAAGGAGGTACAGCGCCTGGCCAAGACCTACATGCACGATCCCTACGAGATCAAAGTGGGAGATACCAGCCAAACCAATGAGGATATCGACCACCAATTCATCATTGCGCGTCCTCGTGAACGATTGGAAGTTTTGCGCCGCTACCTCGATTCAGACCCCGAGCTTTACGCCCTGGTTTTCTGTCGTACCCGTGCCGAAACATTAAGCCTGTCAGACGATCTCCAGCGTGATGGTTACGCGGTAGACGTCCTCAACGGCGACCTTTCACAAGCTCAGCGCGACCGCGCTATGGATCGTTTCCGCAGCCGCCGGGTACGGATTTTAATCGCTACGGATGTGGCTGCTCGCGGACTCGACGTTCAGGGCATCACCCACGTTTTCCACCTCAATATCCCTGATGATTGGGCCTTCTACACCCACCGTTCCGGTCGTACCGGACGCGCTGGCGAAAAAGGCAAATCCATCATGCTGATTCACCCCAACGACCGGCACAAGCTGCGCGGCCTCGACCGTCAGCTGAACCTTCAGTTCAACGAAACCGAACCACCAAGTGTGCTCGGATTGGTGGAACACCGCCTGCAGCGTACCTTCCAAAACCTGTTGGAAGCCAAAAGCATCCCTGGCCTGGCTCCGCTAACCGCGGACTTGGAAGTGACCCTTTTCGACTTGAGCAAAGAGGAGCTGATCCAACGGGTAGCAGCCCTTACGTTCGGGGAGTTACCTGTTCACTACCAGCGCGAAGCACTACACTTGCTCGATCCTCGCAGCAGCAATAAAGAGCACCGTAAGGAAAAAGAACCACGGAAAACATCTGGCAAATACCAGCGAATGTTTATCAACATCGGCAAAAAAGAAGTTGCCGGTATTCCTGAGTTCGTTGAATTCGTTTGCTTCTTTGGCGAAATCGATGCGAAGTCTGTCGGAGATGTTGACTTAAGCGACAAACACACCTTCTTTGATGTTGATCACGCGATAGCTGGAGCCCTGGTCAAAAAATTCAAAGGTGCAGAATGGGAAGGTCGCGCCATGAGAGTGAACTTCGACGACGGTCCTAATGGTGGAAACCCACAAGGAGGTCGCCGCGACCACGGACCTAAAAAGGACCGTAGTTTCCCGAAGAAAGGCTCTTTCAAAAAGAGAAAGGAAAAGAAGTTCGGATTCCCGAAGCAGAAGAAGCGGAGCTAGATTTGGTTTGATTGTTTGATGGTTGTTAGTTCGATCGTTGTACAGTTTAACCTCGTAGAGACTTAGCACTGCTTCGTCTGGCTGGTGCCAGCAGGATGTTACGTGGCACACACAAAACCGTTAACAAACAAGTCTTGAAAAGACAACATAAAAAGGGGTGGGACGTAAAAGTCCTACCCCTTTTTTATTCCTTCCTTAGGTGCCTTATGTGGTTAAAAATAAGTCCCTATCGCACCACCCAACCATCACCAAATCCGGCGGGGGGGCTTACGAATACCAGCTTACCGGCTTCGTCTTCGGCCATCAGGACCATGCCTTGGCTGAGGATCCCTCTCATTTTGCGGGGAGCCAGGTTGGCCACCATGACCACCTGCTTACCGATGATATCTTTGGGTTGATAATGCTCGGCAATACCCGACAAGACCGTCCGTTCTTCAAAGCCCAGGTCGAGGGTCAATTGCAGTAACTTATCCGCTTTAGGAACAGCAGTTGCGGCTTTGATCGTCGCCGTCCTTAAATCCAGCTTCGTGAAATCGTCGAAGGTAATTTCTTCTTTCACGGGTGGACGTTCAGGGCCTTTCTCCTCCGTGAGGATGGCTTCCAGTTTGGCTTTCTGCCGATCAACAATTAGCTTACGGCTATCGTCTTTGCGGTCTATGATTTTTGGGAACAGTACATCTGACTGACCAATGGCCTGCCCTGGTTCCAGCAACCACTCGCCCTTAGCTAGTTTGCTGAGCGTCTCCTGGAGTTCACCCGGCTGTGCAGGTTCCTGGCCTACCAGTGCCCGTAGTTTCGGAGCGATAAAAGGCAGAAAAGGCTCAATCAACTGAGCGATCAAGGCGGTCACCTGAAGACTCACATTCAAGGCTTCTGCAATACGAGGGTCTTCAGGATTTTCCTTGGCCAGTGTCCAGGGAGCAGCATCCTGTAGATAGGTATTCCCCCAACTGGCAATTTCCACTACATAAAAAGCGGCCTGCTTAAAACTGAATCCTTCTATATCCGCCACCAGCTGGTCTGTAAAAGCCTTCACCGGGGCCAGAATACCATTGATGTCAGCATCGGTAGCAGGTACTTTACCGTCGAAGTACTTGTGCGTCAGCACTACTACTCGGTTGATGAAGTTCCCCAGCTTGTCCGCAAGTTCTTTATCATGAAAATCTACAAACTCGTCCCACTTGAAATCAGCGTCTTTGGTTTCGGGCATATTTCGTACTAAAGCCCAACGTAAAGCATCAGCTGCATTGGGAAAATCTTTAAACTCTTCGAGGTATTCGTGCTGTTCAATCCCCCAGCCACGGCTCTTGCTGAATTTTTGCCCTTCAAAGTTAAGGAACGCGTTCGCCGGTACATTGATGGGCAGATTATAGTCGCCGTGCGCTTTGAGCATGGCGGGGAAGATGATACAGTGGAAGACAATGTTGTCCTTACCGATAAAATGAATCAGTTGGGTATCCTCATTTTTCCAATAATCTTCCCAGTTTTTACCGTTTTCTAAAGCCCATTGCTTGGTACTCGAAATATACCCGATTGGAGCATCAAACCATACGTAGAGGACTTTACCTTCGGCTCCTTCGATGGGCAGTTTGATGCCCCAATCGAGATCGCGGGTAATGGCGCGAGGTTGCAAGCCTTCGTTCAGCCAGCCCAGGCTTTGGCCCAAAACGTGTTTTTTCCACAGCTTTGGATCATGGTGCTGCTTGCCATCCAGGATGCCCTTTTCTATCCATTCCGTCAGCCACTCCGCGTGCTTATCGAGCTTAAAATACCAATGCTTGGTTTTCCGCAAGATGGGTTGCTTTCCGCTGAGGGTAGAAACAGGGTTGATTAATTCCAGCGGAGACAAGTCGGAACCACAATTCTCACACTGATCACCAAAAGCTTCCGCGTATCCGCATTTCGGACAAGTTCCTTTGATGTAGCGATCCGCTAAAAATTGGTCGAACTCCTCATCGTAATACTGCTCCTGCTCCCGGATTTCAAATTGATCGCCCTGATCATTGAGATTAGTAAAAAACTCCTGCGCCGTTTCGTGGTGCAGCACTTCGCTCGTCCGATGATAGTAATCAAAGGAAATGCCCAGGTCCTGAAAAGTGCCCTTGTTCAGGGTATGGTACTTGTCGATAATCGCCTGGGGCGAGATGCCTTCCTTTTTAGCCCGAATGGTAATGGCTGCGCCGTGTTCATCGCTACCACAAACCCAGACTACATCCCTGCCCATGGCCCGCAGATAGCGGACATAGATATCAGCAGGCAGGTAAGCTCCGGCCAGGTGCCCAAGGTGCAAAGGGCCATTGGCGTAAGGTAAAGCCGAGGTAATGAGATAACGGTTCATATAATTATTAAAATTTGAATACGAAGGACTAAATTCCGTAAGATAAACTAATGATTAAGGAGCTGAAAAAGTTTCCTCGGAAGCGCTTCATTCCTCTTCTGGTTCTTCCTTTTCACTGAGCCAGGCAGGATTAACGAACTCCTTTATTCTCTCAAAAGAAACAAACAGCTCGATTTCACCCGCAGCGTAAGGCGCAATTTCGTAAGGCGCGTAAACAAAAAATACGCCTTTATCCGTGAAGCCGTAATTTTCATTAGGTGCAATCTCTTCTTCAAAAAGAAAGGTATTCAGGGGTGCAGCATCTCCGAGATTATACTTTCTCCTCACTGCATTTGCCAATGCCCTGCTGACGGCTTCTACATAACCCGGAAGCAAAACATCGCTCAGTTTCAGCACTTTATTCTGCTTCAGATCGTAGCTGCTAACGATGGTTGCGTACATACCGTGTGCCCCCCCAGTATAGGAATAATCAGTAAACCCGAGGGTCAACAAATTAGGCGCATTGTAATAAACCTGTACCGAAGTATTATAGGAATAGTTAAAACTTAAAAAGGCCTCAGGTTCCGCGAGAGAATCAATAATCCCGGCTTCTATCATGGAGGACATCTCTTCTCTGAAATCAGCATACAAGGAATTGCGCTCTTCCGTAAGCTTAGCTAATAGATCGTCGGGGTTTCCGGGGGCATTTCCTTCCAGCATCCCTCTTGCCATCTGCTCCCTCAAAAAATCCCGCTGTTCCCTGGGCATTTTACCTTCCGCTACATCCATCCACTCTAGCGAGTAGGAAAGGATGGGAGATGCTGCCCATTGGGGGTAAACCACCAATGAATCCTGGATCCAATATGCTTTAAGGGGGATAGCATTCTGGCTTTTTTGCAAACGAAAATCGTACACATCCTTGCCATTGCTGTGCTGCCAAAGGCCAGAAAATTCGCCACTCTCTTCCCAACGCCCTTGAAATAAGTGAGGTTCACCATCCCATGAGCCTTGCTCCGTAAGAATGAGTCGGTTGCCGTTTTCCAAATTGCCGTAAACACCAATCGGGCCACCATAATCGTCGTAGCGATAAAAACCGCGAAAGAATCGCCCCTCCCGCCCCTGGAAATTACTTTCCTCCTGGAGCTCCATGCTGATCGCCAGATCGCCCAATGATCCTTGGAGATGATAATATCGATTCGACTCCTGCGGCTGCAGGGCACGCTCCTCTGCTAGAAGCTGCTCTTCCGCGACAGGCGTATCAAACTGGCAAGCGCTGCTCAGCAGCAGCACCCATAAACTTCCCAGCAAAGTCCAATTCCAGTTACGAATCATGTACATCTCTAATTTTGTCGCAAAATTAACATCCCTCCACGAAGGTTGATCCTTTTTCTCGTCTATTTTGTTGAACAGCTACCTTTTTTATTGGATTCTCTTGAAAATCTTTACCTTAACGCGCTTTTCGCAAAAAAATATACCAAATGGAACCGACAGAAAACAAATCTAACTTACGCCCCAAGCACCACAACATGAAAAAATGGAGTGACCAGATTAAAGGGGAAGACTCCTGGACTATGTTCAAGGTGGTATCAGAATTTGTTCAAGGCTTTGAAACGCTCAACCTCGTAGGTCCTTGCGTGAGCATCTTCGGTTCAGCCCGGACCAAACCAGACCATCCTTACTACAAGCTAGCGGTACAGATTGCCCAGCATCTAACCGAAGAAGGTTACGGCGTCATTACCGGCGGTGGCCCTGGCATTATGGAAGCGGGCAACAAAGGAGCTCACCTCAACGGTGGCAAGTCAGTAGGTCTTAATATCCACCTTCCTTTCGAACAGGGTTCTAATCCTTATGTAGACCACGATAAAGATATTAACTTTAAGTACTTCTTTGTCAGAAAGGTAATGTTCGTAAAATTTGCGCAGGCTTTTATCGCCCTACCCGGCGGTTTTGGCACCCTGGACGAACTTTTTGAAGTACTCACTTTGGTGCAAACCGGAAAGATTACGCCCGTTCCCGTTATCCTGGTGGGTTCTGAATTCTGGGGAGGCCTCAAAGAGTGGATAAAAACCACCATGCTGGAAAAAGCTGGAAATATCAGCCCCAAAGACCTAGATCTCATTCCTGTCGTAGACACCTCAGAGGAAATCATCCAGATCATCAACGAATTCTACGAAATCAGAGCCAGAGACCTACGGCCTAATTATGAGTTGTAGTTTAGGAACGAAATTAGATGAGTGTGCTACAATTTTGCCGTCAATAAAGGTTCTTCGTCATTTATGGCGAAGAGGTCGTACCCGCCATAAATGACGGGGAACCAATATACAAACCACTAATTTGTAGCACACTTAAATTAGATACCCCGCTTTAGCGCTTGCTTGCCCCCCCTCTCCTGAAGGCATTAACATCAGGAGAGGGAGATATTTAAAGCATCAAATAATTACAGAAAAGGCATTGCCAGAAAGAAAGTGCTTTTTGTCAACGTTAGAAGAATTTGACTATAAAATGTAGTGATAATTGATTAGGGACGGTGAAAAAATAAATCTATTTTCTTTTGATTTCGCTTTTTGTGCTAAGACTTAGGAATACTTGGACTAGGCGTCCGCAAAAAGGGAAATCTTCAGAAAAAGAAAATAGGTTTATTTCCGTCAAACTACTTAGATGTTTTACTTTTGGGTAAAACAATTCCTAAAATGATGTACAATCAAACCCTGTTCAGTCTTCTTCTGATTGGTTCCCTTTTATTCGGTTGTGCGACTACGCAAACCTCTTCTACCCCACCGGCGCAGCCCGTAGAATTTGTGATTCTTCAGTTAAACGACGTTTACGAAATCGCCCCTCTAGAAGGTGGCAAGGTCGGTGGCTTGGCGCGAGTGGCAGGCTTATTACGCCAACTGGAAGCCGAAAACCCCAACACGATTGCGGTGATGGCGGGAGACTTTCTCAGCCCTTCCTTCATGGGTACGCTGAAATTAGACAATGGTGAGCGGATAGCCGGGCTGCAAATGGTAGAGACCCTCAACGCGCTGGGCCTCGATTACGCCACCTTTGGCAACCACGAGTTTGACCTCAAGGACGCCGCACTGCTGGAGAAACGAATCGACCAAAGCCAGTTTGAGTACATGTCGGCCAATGCTTATTGTGTTGATGGCACACAGCAACGCCCCTTTCAACAAAACGGCAACCCGGTGCCCGCCTACAGCACCTTTGCTTTCGAGCAAAACGGCACCACCTATAAATTGGCAATCGTTGGCGTTGTACTGCCTTTCGCGAGGCCACCTTACGTGGGGTACAAAGATGTTGAAGCCACTTTTGCGGAAGCCGTAAAAAACGCCCGCCAAGAGAGCGATCTCGTCATCGGACTCACCCACCTCAGCGTTGATGGCGACGAGGCCCTGGCCGCTGCCGTACCTGGCTTGCCCCTTTTCATGGGCGGTCATGAGCACGAAAACCTCAGCCGCTACGTAGGCCAAACGGCCATCACCAAAGCCGATGCCAATGCCAAGACGGTCTATATCCACCGTATCACCTACTATCCAGATAGCAAAGTGACCCAGCTATTTTCGGAGCTCGTCCCCATCAACGAAGCGACTCCCGAAGACCCGGAAACCGCTGTTGTGGTAGATAAGTGGCAGAGTAAAATTGGCGACCTTATCAGTCAGATGGGATACGATGCCTCTGCAAAACTTACTACTTTAAGCAGCCCACTCATTGGTACCGAAGCAGCCACCCGCTCCAGTCAGACCAATTACGGGATGCTCACCAATCAAGCCATCGCCAAGGCCTGGCCAGGAGCCGATGTTTACGCCTTCAACAGTGGATCGCTACGGCTGGACGACAACCTTTCCGGCGCAGTGACCGCCTACGATGTCCTACGCTCCTTCCCCTACGGCGGCCCCGTGGTACGCATGAGCATGAAAGGAGATCAATTGGCCCTTCTACTAAATACTGGCGAAACCACCAATTGGGGTGAAGGCGGCTACCTCCAACGCTACCAAGCCGAAAAAAAAGGCGCAAACTGGATCGTTAATGGCCAGCCACTGGACAAGGCTAAAACTTATGTCGTGGTGCTACCCGAGTTTGTCGCCAGGGGCCTGGAGGCCAACCTGGAATTCCTGAGTACTTATACTTACGATAAGCTGGAGGAATTTGCCGCCAGCGGAGAAGTGGTGAAGAATGATATCCGGGATATGGTGATTTGGTATATGGGAGGGATGTAGGGGGTGGAAGGGTTTGAAAGGTGGA
>Ga0102812_10002681_pt1 | contig 11939 bp, 11 predicted proteins | sample ColrivemetaGS713_FD_79334 | JGI IMG/M metagenome (GOLD analysis project Ga0102812, IMG submission 79334) | Estuarine microbial communities from the Columbia River estuary - Flood tide ETM metaG S.713 | ecosystem: Environmental > Aquatic > Marine > Intertidal zone > Estuary | place: USA... | reverse complement strand
ATGCGCGGTTGTAGCTCAGTCGGTTAGAGTACCGGCCTGTCACGCCGGGGGTCGCGGGTTCGAGCCCCGTCAACCGCGCCACTTTTCCTTGCTGGTCATTCTGCCACATGGTCAACACATCTGAAATGTGTCATGTTTTCGCGACCGATCATAGAGAGAAGAAATCATGGCCATTCTCGACCAGCTGCCCTGGCAAATCCTTATCCTCGCGTCCCTGACTTTGGGACTCGCTCCCTTCTTTCCAGAGCCGCATATCTGGGAAAAACTGAAAATGCTTTTCGCCGGGGATCTGGTCCGGCCCATCGATATTTTCGATTTCCTGATGCATGGCGCACCATTCATCCTGCTCGCATTGAAGGCGATCCGGAGTTACACCGCTTGAGAAAAGGGGGGCTTTCTGCCCCCCGTCTCCTGCAGAGACTCCCCCCGAGGATATTTTAGGGCCTCTGAGAGGAACGATCTGTTAACCCTGTTTTTCTAAGGTCGCTTTACGGCACAGGCGGGGACGCCGATGGCCGTGGCCGACGAGAGGGTATCCCCAAACGTCAAGGGCGGCGCAGGCTTAATCTGCACCGCCCTTTTTCGCGCCTCGGCTCTCTCCGAGGCCCATAAATATCCCGGGGGGTGAATGCCGCAGGCAGAGGGGGGCAGCGCCCCCCGCCGTGCCACCGACACGACCCTAATTACTTCGCCATTTTTGCGATGATCCGCGCCCAGGACCGGATGCCTTTGTGAAAACTTTCCAGATCGTATTTTTCGTTCGGCGAATGGATCTGGTCGCTGTCCTTTCCAAAACCTATCAACATGGCGTCCATGCCCAGTTCGGTCTTGAAATATCCCGCAACCGGAATTGACCCGCCGCAGCCGATATAGGCGGCGGCTTTGCCCCATTCTTCGGTCAGGGCCTGGCGCGACGATTCGAAGGCAGGATCGGTGATTTCCATGACCGAGGCAGGACCCGCGCCATGGTCTTTCCATTCGATCCTGCAATCGGCGGGCAACTGTGCCTCGACCCAGGCGCGGAAATTGTCGCGGATCGCAAATGGGTCCTGACGGCTGACCAGCCGGAAACTGACTTTGGCACTGGCCTGCGCGGGCAGCACCGTTTTGAAACCGGCGCCGGTATAGCCGCCCCAGATCCCGTTAATTTCTGCTGTCGGCCGCGACCAGAGCATTTCGAGGGGTGTTCTGTCCTGTTCACCTGCCGGTATCGACAGCCCGACCGAGCCGAGGAATTTTTCATGGTCGAACGCAAGGTTCTGCCACTGCGCGCGGATCGCATCGGGGAGTTCGTCGACATCGTCGTAGAAATGCGGGACCGTTACACGCCCCTGATCGTCATGCAGTCCGCCAAGGATTTTGGTCAGGACACGAATTGGATTCATCGCGGCCCCGCCATAGGCGCCCGAATGCAGATCCTTATTCGCTGCGTGGATGGTGAATTCTTCGCCCGTCAGCCCCCGCAGCATCGTTGTGATTGCTGGGATGTGATCTTCGAACAGTCCGGTGTCGCAGATCAGCGCCAGTTCCGCGCCCAACTCTGCCGCATTTTCCCGCAAGAATGGGATCAGGCTGGGCGAACCGGATTCCTCTTCGCCTTCGAAAAAGAGGGTCAGTTTGACGGGCAACGACCCGTGCACTGCTTTCCACGCCCGGCAGGCCTCGACAAAGGTCATCAGCTGTCCCTTGTCATCCGATGCCCCGCGCGCGCGGATCAGTTTCCCGTTGGGACCGTCCTGAATTTCGGGGTCAAAGGGATCGCGGTCCCATAGGTCCAGTGGGTCGACGGGTTGCACGTCGTAGTGGCCGTAAAACAAAAGGTGCCGGCCGGGTCCGTCGTGGTGAGCGACGACCATCGGGTGCCCCGGGGTCACCCGTTTTGATGCATCGAAACCCAGTGCGTTCAATTCCGCGACCAGCCAATCAGCGGCTTTGTCGCAATCGGCCTTATAGGCCGGATCAGTGGAAATCGACGGGATGCGCAGCAGGTCAATAAGCCGGTCTGTGGCTTGCGGCAGGTCGGCATCGATTTTGGCCAGAACCGCGTCTAGGGATGTTTCGGACATGGGTCGCTCCTTCAGCTTTTGCAGAACACTACGCTGCCGCGCTGCTATGTCCAGCCCGCGGCGCTGTGCAAAAAGCGGGGAGGGGCGTCAATTTGTAGCGTATTGTTCCACGGCCACGATCCCTATATGGACCATGAAGAAATTATCGACCGGGGCCGGAAGGAAAGACCTTGGACTATACCGCGCAACTCGACACTGCCATTTCGAAACTGCACGAAGAAGGCCGTTATCGGACCTTTATCGATATCGAGCGCCGCAAGGGTCAGTTCCCCCATGCGGTCTGGCGCAAGGCCGATGGCACCGAAAAGCCGATCACGGTCTGGTGTGGCAATGACTATCTTGGCATGGGGCAACATCCCGCGGTTCTGGCCGCCATGCACGAAGCCTTGGACGCTACCGGCGCGGGGTCGGGCGGCACGCGGAATATTTCCGGCACAACGGTCTATCATAAACGGCTCGAGGCCGAACTGGCCGATCTGCATGGCAAGGAAGCGGCGTTGCTGTTTACCAGCGCCTATATCGCCAATGACGCGACGCTTTCCACGCTGCCCAAACTGTTCCCCGGCCTGATCATCTATTCCGACGCGCTCAACCATGCCTCGATGATCGAAGGGGTCCGCCGCAATGGCGGGGCCAAGCGGATATTCCGTCACAATGATGTGGCTCACTTGCGTGAATTGCTGGCCGCCGATGACCCTTCCGCGCCGAAACTGATCGCCTTTGAATCGGTCTATTCGATGGATGGTGATTTCGGCCCGATCGCCGAGATCGTGGCGCTTGCCGAAGAATTTGGCGCGCTGACCTATCTGGACGAAGTGCACGCCGTGGGCATGTATGGCCCGCGCGGCGCAGGCGTCGCTGAAAAACTGGGTCTGATGGACCGGATTGATATTATCAACGGCACCTTGGGCAAGGCCTTTGGCGTCTTTGGCGGCTATATCGCAGCAAGTGCGAAAATGTGTGACGCGGTGCGGTCTTATGCGCCGGGGTTCATCTTTACGACCTCTTTGCCGCCGACTGTTGCGGCGGGGGCTGCGGCCAGTGTTGCGCATCTCAAGACAGATCAGGACATCCGCGCCTTGCATCAGGAACGGGCTGCGGTTCTGAAGTTGAGGCTGAAGGGGCTCGGCCTGCCGATCATCGACCATGGGTCGCATATCGTGCCGGTGATCGTGGGCGATCCGATCCACACGAAAAAGCTGTCGGATATGCTGCTTGACCAGTTCGGCATCTATGTCCAGCCGATCAACTTTCCCACGGTTCCGCGCGGGACCGAACGGCTGCGCTTTACGCCGTCGCCGGTTCATGGACCGAACGAGATCGACCATCTCGTCCAAGCCATGGATAAACTTTGGGCGCATTGTGCGCTGAATCGCGCCGAACTCGCCGGTTAATAAATTCTGCGGATGCATCAATAAATCGTGTATGCTAGGGCCAATTAAGGGCACCGGCTAGGTTCGAATCGATGAACAGGTGCACGGGGCAAATCGGGCGTTGGGACATCCGAATGATCGTTAAAAGCTTCAGGCGCAACAAAGCTGTTGCCGAACCGGAGACCAAGGGCTTCGATGCTTTTGAGCTACGGTTGGGTGACCTGATGCGCGGCGAACGGGCGACCTTGGGCAAGTCCCTTTTGGATGTCCAGCGCGAGCTCAAGATCAAAGCTGCCTATATCGCCGCGATCGAAAACGCTGATCCCAGTTCCTTTGAGACCCCCGGCTTTATCGCAGGTTATGTCCGGTCCTAAGCCCGTTATCTGGGTATGGATGCCGATTGGGCCTTTGATACCTTTTGCAAGGAAAGCGGCTTTGCGACGGCCCACGGCATGTCCGCTGCTGCATCCTCGGTCAAACCAAGCCGCGAAGAGCGCCTGAACCAGCCCAAGGGCAAGGATATTTTCGCGACCCCCGCGACCCCCTTTGTTCCCGCGGGCGAGGCCATTTTTTCGCGCGTGGAACCCGGTGCGATTGGGTCTATTCTGGTGCTTGTCGCGCTGATCGGCGGGCTCGGGTTTGGCGGTTGGGCCGTTTTGAACGAAGTGCAAAAGGTCCAGTTTGCGCCTGTGGAAAATACCCCCGTTGTGGTGTCCGACATCGATCCGCTTGCAGGGGCGACCCAACCAGCGGCCGAAACGATTGGCGATCTGGCGTCGCTTCAGGCGCCCAGCACAGAAGCATTGAGCCGCTTGTATCAACCGCAAGCTCTTGAAGTGCCGGTATTGGTGCCGCGTGACGGACCGATTGCCACGTTGAACCCGAACACGAATGGCGCATTTGCCCCTGCTGGCCCGAATGGTGCGACCCAAGGGCAGCTTGCGGGCACAGATCAGTCGGCAATCGCGGCTGCGGTGAATTCCGCGATCCAAGTGACCGAAGGCCCGGTTCCCGAATTGGCAATGGTCGCTGTCCGCCCTGCTTGGGTTCGGGTCAAGGCGGCGGATGGATCGGTGATCTACGAAGGCATCATGAACGCCGGCGACAGCTGGACGGTTCCCGCGACCGAAGAACCCGCAACTCTGCGGGTCGGTGAATCGGGTTCTATCTATTTTGCGGTCAACGGGGTGCACTATGGTCCTGTGGGTCCGCGTGGCACTGTGACCTCGAACCTTGCACTATCGGTCGATAATCTGACCACGACTTATACGGTTGCCGATCTGGGCGCTGATCAGGATCTTGCCGATGTGGTAAACGTGGCCGAGGTTCTGCCTTCGCAGTGACGGTTTGGCAGTTGCCACTCTAGCCCCTTCAAACTAGGTATTGCCCGTCTAGATCCGATAGCGGAGCCCTGCCTATGTCCCATAATCCGATCCGTCCGTGGCGCAATATCGACCGCCGCAAATCCAGACGCGTGATGGTGGGATCGGTGCCTGTCGGGGACGGTGCGCCGATTTCTGTGCAGACCATGACCAACACCCTGACCCATGACGTCAAGGCCACGTTGGATCAGGTAATCCGCGCAGCCGAAGCAGGGGCCGATATTGTCCGAATCTCGACCCCGGACGAAGCCTCGACGCGTGCCCTGCGCGAAATTTGCCGTGAAAGCCCGGTGCCTATCGTGGCCGACATCCATTTCCACTATAAACGCGCGATCGAGGCCGCCGAGGCAGGTGCTGCCTGTCTGCGGATCAACCCCGGCAATATCGGTGACGAAAAGCGGGTGAAAGAGGTCATCAAGGCCGCCCGCGACCACGGCTGTTCGATCCGCATTGGTGTGAATGCCGGGTCTTTGGAAAAACACCTGCTCGAAAAATACGGCGAACCCTGTCCAGATGCGATGGTCGAAAGCGGGCTCGACCATATCAAGATATTGGAAGACAACGATTTTCTGAACTTCAAGATCTCGGTCAAGGCATCGGATGTCTTCCTTGCCTCTGCTGCCTATATGCAGCTGGCAGAAGCGACCGAGGCCCCCATCCATCTGGGCATCACCGAAGCCGGTGGCCTGATGTCCGGCACCATCAAATCGGCCATAGGTCTGGGGCAACTGCTTTGGGCGGGGATCGGCGACACGATCCGCGTCAGCCTCTCGGCTGATCCGGTGGAAGAGGTCAAGGTCGGTTACGAAATCCTCAAATCGCTCGGTCTGCGCCACCGCGGCGTGAACATCATTTCCTGCCCGTCCTGTGCGCGTCAGGGGTTTGACGTGATCAAGACCGTCGAGGCGTTGGAAAAGCGGCTGGAACATATCAAGACCCCGATGTCGCTATCGATCATCGGTTGCGTGGTCAACGGCCCCGGCGAGGCGCTGATGACCGATGTCGGCTTTACCGGCGGCGGGGCAGGGTCGGGCATGGTCTATCTGGCCGGCAAACAAAGCCACAAGTTGTCGAACGACCAGATGATCGACCATATCGTCGAGCAGGTTGAAAAAAAGGCCGCCCAAATCGAGGCGGCCCAAAATGTGGATGAAATCAGAACAGCGACAATGTGAAATCTGACGACTGCACGGTCGAAACGCCGCGCAGCAAGATTTCCATATCCGCGATGCCGTCACCGTTCACATCGGCCTGAACTAAAAGGTCGCTGCCGGAAATGACAGTCCATACGGAATGGGCGGCGGCGGTTTCGGACCATTGGAACGCCTGCTGATTTGCAGTCGTCGTATCAGCGTCGATGTACGACAGATCGATCAGGTCGACGCCGGTTTCGAACCCGACAATCCAGTCATGGCTGGCGCCGACCTTGCTGTCAGCGGTCGACACAAACATGAAGATGTCTGAATCTGCCCCGCCAAACATGACGTCGCGGCCTAAGCCACCCTCGATTGTGTCCTGACCGCTTCCACCGACGATGCGGTCTGCGCCGTTTCCGCCAACCAGAAAGTCATCGCCGGACCCACCGATAATCCGGTCATTTCCGTTCCCGCCCGAAACGGTGTCGGAACCAGATCCGCCGTGAATTGAGTCGTTTCCGCCATTGCCATAGAGGGTGTCATTTCCACCAAGCGAAAATAGAGTATCGTTGGCCTCGGTTCCAAAGATAGCGTCATCACCTTTCAAGAGGCTGCGGGTCAGCTTCAAATTGGCATCGGGATCGCCAGACGAAACCGCAGCGACCAATTGCGCAACAGACAGGTTAATGTCGTAAAATCCGATGATATCTGGCTCGAGTCCAAAGAATGTCTCGATGCCGTTTACGAACATCAGCGCAGTTATCGTGCCGCTGACGGGTGTCATACTTTCATCAAAAGTGATGTCTGTTCCGAGCAGAAAATTGGACCCCAAGTCGTATGGTGCAGTATCGCCGTAACCGTCGACAATGAAGTTTGGTGTGGAGTCCGGCCAATCTGGCACATAATAGGGCAACAACTGGATGTTATAGTCGAGGACACCAGTGAACGCGGTATTCAAGATTGTACCAGCATCCAATGAAAGCGACGGTCCACTCAATTCGGCAATTGCAACATCAGGATCGGCTAGAAATCCAAGCACGAATTCCCAAGGATAATTGGCCATATCCAGCCCGTCGAAATCGCCAAAGAAAAAATTCTCGAAAGATATTTGCGCCACGAAACATGCTCCTCGTTAAGATTCGTTTGCGCTTTTTGATAGAAAAAAATCTCCTGTAAATAGAAAATGCCTTAACAAAAAACAATCATAGGTTGGGCCGCAAAATGTGGCCCGACACCGTTTCATCGTTTTCTTTAGTTGCTCCGCAATTGTTCGGTAATCGCCTGCAGCTGGTCGAGCGGGATATAGCCGCGCACCATCTGGTCCTCGTAGACAAATGTTGGCGTGCCGCTGATTTGCAGCGCCTGCGCCAGCTGGGCGGTTTGGGCTAGAACATTGATAACCTCGGGTGCGTCCATTCTGTCGACGATTGCGGTGATATCCAGCCCATAGGCTTCGGCCAGTTTCGAAAGGCTGTCGGCAGTGATATCACCGCGCATTGCCATCAGGGCGTCATGCACCCCTTTATAGGTTTCATCGCCATGCAATTGCTTGACCGCCACCGCGAATTTCGCGGCAAGCGTGGATTGTTCGCCAAGGATCGGGAGTTCTTTGATGATGAACCGGATATTGCCATCGCTTTGCAGCAATTGTTCGACCTCGGGGAAGGCGCGTTTGCAATAGCCGCAGCGGTAATCCATGAATTCGACCAGCGTGATATCCCCATCGGGGTTCCCGCCCACATAGGAAAAGCCGTCATTCATGATGGCGTCCTGATAGTTGCGGGCAAGGGTCACGTCATTGGCCACGGCCGCCTGCTGCTGGCGTTGGTCAAGAACCGCGATTGCCTCCATCAGGACTTCGGGGTTTTCGATCAGATAGGCGCGGACTTCGGCGCGAAAGGCTTCGCGTTCGGCATCGGTCATTGCGCCCAGATCGGTCGCACCCGCAGGCGCAGCAAGCCCGAGACAAAGCGCGCCCATGGCGAGGGCATTGGTGAAACGGGACATGGCTATCTCCTTTGGATTTCTTCTGCGGCACTGAGCACATCTAGCGCCCTCTGCCAAGAGGCCGACCCCCGGGGGAGCTGATCCGCCGCACGTTGTGCGTGAAGGGCGGCATCTTCCATCCGTCCTAACAGGGCAAATCGTTCCGCCTGTGCAAGGCTCGCGCGACCCGCATCGCCCGCACGGGCATAGGCCTGACCGAGGTCGCGCAGGACGCGGGCATCCTGACCATCGCGGTCGCGGGCCTTTTCCAGCGCACGCAGGGCGCGCGCGTTTGCATCCGCTGTGTTGACCGCCAACAGCGCACGCCCATAGCCTCCAAGGATCAGGGCGTTGTTCGGCGCGAGGTCCACGGCCCTGCCATAGGCAGTCACTGCTGCCCCAAACTGCCGCGATTCAAGCAGGATCTGCCCCCGCAATTCGTGCAGGAACGGATCGTTGGGGTGCGCTGCGACTAGCTGGTCAATCTCGGCAATGGCGCGCCTTGCGTCGGGCTGCCTGTGATAGGCCACGGCCCGCCGCAGAGACCCGACAAGGCTGTCATCATTGCGGACCCGCCGCAGCGTCCAAGACGGGGCTTGCGAAAAGGCGGACAGTTTTCCCTGTGCCCGCGTGAACCAGTAGTCGGCGCTTTCGGCATTGCGGCTGGCGGCGGGGTTCGCCGCAACCAGCGCCCGCAGGGTCCGCAATCTGTCAGCATTCAGCGGGTGCGATTGAACATAGGGGTCTTGGCGTCCGACCGACAGCGCCTCTTGCCCGCGAAAGATTTCCTGAACTTCGATCGCGCCCTGGGGGTTTACGCCTGCGCGGATCATGAAACGGACGCCGGATTGATCCGCCGCCGATTCCTCGGCGCGGGTATGGGCCAGAAAACTGCGCTGCGCCGCGCTGGTTGATCCCAGGGCCAGACCCGTGGCCGCATCCGCATTGCCAGAGGCCGCCGCCAAAGCCGACACCGCCATTCCGAACGCGAGGGCATTTTGGCTGCGACGCATGTTCGTAAGACGCCGGCTTATATGCCCGTTGGCGATATGGGCGGCCTCATGCGCGATCACGGCTTGCAACTGTGCCGCGGTTTCGAGTTTGAGGATAAGCCCCGAATGAATGAAAATCGCCCGTCCATCCAGTACAAATGCGTTCATCGACCGGTCGTCGACGATCAGGATCTGGACTTGGGTCGGGGACAGCCCCGCCGCCTGCAGGATCGGTGTCGCCAGCTGATCCAGCGCATATTCGATATCGGGATCGCGCAAAAGTGTCGCCGCGCGGGCAGGCTGGACCATGACGACCAGAAAGCAAAAAACCGCGGCCAAAATTAGGGCCGCGCGATGCATTGACGGGGCAGGGCGAACACAGGCAAACACGAGGCCGAGCATAGAGGTGAAAAGATGCGAACATCAAGCCGCGGCGAGGTCGATCCCTTCATTGTGATGGACGTGATGGAACAGGCCCGCCAGCGCGAGGCCGAAGGCCATTCCATCATTCATATGGAGGTTGGCCAACCCGGCACCGGTGCCCCGACCGAGGCGCTTTCGCGGTTGCAGGCCGATATGCAGGCCGGGCCAATGGGTTATACCGTGGCCCTTGGCCTGCCCGAACTGCGGGCGCGCATTGCCGAGCTTTATGGAACCCAGCACAATATCGACCTCGATCCGGACCGAGTGGTTGTGACAGCCGGTGCATCGGGTGCGTTTCTTTTGGCCTTTACGGCGCTTTTTGACACCGGCGATCGCGTCGGTCTGGGGTTTCCGTGTTATCCCAGTTACCGCCAGATCCTCCGGTCCTTGGACATCACGCCGGTCGGCCTGCCGACAAAGGCCGAAAACCGCTATCAACCTGCGCCTGCCGATATCGCGGCCGCCGACCTGCAAGGGCTGATCTTTGCCTCACCCGCAAATCCGACCGGGACGATGATTGATCATTCTGGGATGGTGGACCTTGCGAACGCTTGTTCGGAACGCGACATCGCCTTTATCTCGGACGAGATTTATCATGGCATCGAATATGACCGCCCCGCCACTACGGCGCTTGTCGCAACGGATGATGTCTATGTGATCAATTCGTTTTCCAAGTATTTTTCGATGACAGGCTGGCGGGTCGGCTGGATGGTGGTGCCGCCCGAACATGTCCGCATCGTGGAACGGATCGCGCAGAACCAGTTCATCTGCCCCGGACACGCGGCGCAGCGGCTGGCCTATCACGCGATGGAGTGTCGGGAGGAACTGGACGCAAATCTGGCCGTTTATGCCCGCAATCGAGACCTGATGATTCAAGGTCTGCCCGCTGCGGGTTTTACCCGTTTTGCGCCCCCTGACGGGGCCTTTTATGTCTATGTCGATGTGTCCGAATTCACCGACAACAGCCTCGACTTTGCGTCGGAAATTCTGAATGGGGCAGGGGTTGCTGTGACCCCGGGCCTCGATTTCGACCCGCTTGAGGGGCATAAATGGCTCAGGTTTTCCTATGCAAGATCCAGCGCAGATATCGCCGAAGGGCTGGATAGGCTTGCACGGTACATGGCAAAGCGTCAGTCTGGCGGCAAAACAGGCAGAGCAGGCGCATAGATGACCGTTTTCAGACAGCTGGCCGTTGTGGTTCTGGGGCTTTGGGGGCTTGCTGCCACGGCGCAGGATTTTACAGCACTTGCGCGTCTCGATATCCGCGAAAGTGCGGTGCGGGACATGCGCGGCGGGCTGGGCGTTGATTTGTATCTGTCGCAGCCGGTGCCGTTTCGCGTCTTTACGCTGGATGGGCCAAAGCGGCTGGTGATGGATTTCCGCGAGATTGATTGGACTGGCGCGGATAAGTCTCAGATCCTGACCGTAGGGCGCGCCAGTGACCTGCGCTTTGGGGTTTTGCGGCCAGGGTGGTCGCGGTTGGTGGTGGATTTGGCGGAACCGATGGTCGTGACGCAGGCTGGCATGACCGTGGACGAGGTGACCGGCACCGCCCATGTCCGCGTGACCCTGTCGCGGACGTCCGAGGCAGAATTCACCGCTCGGGTAGGGGCGCCGCCTGATCCGGACTGGCAGCTGCTAATCGACGCCGACCCGACACTGCCCGCCCCGCGCGCCGCGTCCGACGATGGGTTGATGATCGTCGCCATCGACCCCGGTCATGGCGGGATCGATCCGGGTGCCGAACGCGACGGGTTGAAAGAGGCCGATATCGTTCTGGCGCTAGGTCGTGAGCTTGCCGAGGCGATCAACCGAACCGATGGTATGCGGGCCGTCCTGACCCGTTCGTCAGATATTTTCGTGCCTTTGGAACAAAGGATGACAATCGCCCGCGCCGCCGGTGCGGATATCCTGATTTCGATCCACGCCGACGCGCTGGAGGAAGACGCAGCCACAGGCGCTTCGGTCTATACGCCCAGCCGCGAAGCCGCCGATCAGGCATCGCAGCGGATGGCGGAACGCCATGACCGAGGCGATCTTCTGGCAGGGCTGGATCTGACCGGAACCGACGACCGGATCGCAACGGTTCTGATGGACCTCGCCCGGCAGAAAACCGGCCCGCAAAGTCTCCGCTTTGCCGATACGCTGGTGTCGGCACTGCGGTCCGAAGGGGCACGGGTAAACAGCCGCCCCCGTCGCGAAGCGGTTTTGGCGGTTCTGAATGCCGCCGATTTCCCATCGGTGCTGCTCGAAGCGGGTTTTTTGTCGTCGGATCTGGACCGCGCGGAATTGTCGACGCAGGCGGCCCGCGAACCGATCGTGCGCGGGGTCGTGACAGCGTTGCAAAGGTGGCGCACCGCAGAAGCAGCCATACAGGATGCCACGGGCAACTGATCCTTTGCAAAAGTCCTGCACAAAACCGTGACCAGTACTGCGGCGTTTTCGTGCCGATTTTGATGTATCCGGTTTTGACCATTGCGCGGCTTGTCCCTATAAGCCGCTGATAACTGTTGGGGTTCAAAGACCTGTGCTGAGATTCATTCTTTCCTTCTTTGGCGGCATCTTTTCGATGCTGACGCTT
>Ga0102812_10002678_pt1 | contig 11948 bp, 9 predicted proteins | sample ColrivemetaGS713_FD_79334 | JGI IMG/M metagenome (GOLD analysis project Ga0102812, IMG submission 79334) | Estuarine microbial communities from the Columbia River estuary - Flood tide ETM metaG S.713 | ecosystem: Environmental > Aquatic > Marine > Intertidal zone > Estuary | place: USA: Columbia... | reverse complement strand
TGAATGGAATAAGAAAAATAAACTAACAACAAAGTCTAAAAAATACACAATGTTTTTTAACTTATTGTCTCTTTATTTATGGATTATCGTAATTAGTGAAATTATTGGGAAGGAAGTTTTGGCATTGTATATGTACGAAGCTTTATTAAAAACAATAATAATTGCGGTATTTGCATACGTTTTTATTAAAATGATACAAGTCGGAATTGAAGCGGGTTTAAAATCTCTTTCAAATGACAATAGCAAGGCATCATCAGATGCAGATGAACTAATACATAAAACAGTAATTAGAGTAACTACTATTATTGGTGTTCTCGTTATAATGCTAGGTGTTTTACCGAGAATACTTGTTTACTGGAATCTTTATAAAGAATATGGCGAAGCTTATGCTAATTTAATGTCAATAGGTTTTAATATTGGTAAAACAAAAATATCATTAGGTGTTCTTATTGCTTCATTAAGTATATTTTATGGCTCTTATATCTTATCTACCATTATTGAAATGATTTTAATGAATAATCGTTATGATAAAAAATTAGACAAAGGAGCTAGATTATCAATTGCACAATTAATCCGTTATTTTTTAGTGTTTTTTGGCTTTTTAATTGCCATTGCGGCAATAGGTTTTGATCTTACAAATTTCGCAATCGTATTAAGTGCTTTAAGTGTTGGTATAGGGTTTGGTCTACAAGGGCTTGTTAATAATTTTGTAAGTGGATTAATTTTACTATTTGAAAGACCAATTAGAGAAGGGGATACTATTGAAGTTGAAGGTGTTTGGTCTGATGTTAAAAAAATAGGGCTTCGTTCTACTACCGTACAAACTTTTGATCAGTCCGATATTATTATTCCTAATGCCGATTTGGTTTATAATAAAGTCACTAACTGGACATTAAGCAATAAAAGAAAACGGATAAAAATTTTAGTAGGTGTTGCTTATGGGTCAAATGTAGCTTTGGTAATTGAAACTTTAAAAGAAGTTGGAAATTCAAATGAAGATTTGGTCAAAAGCTATAAACCAGTAGTGCTATTTGTTAATTTTGCTGATAGTACCTTAAATTTTGAATTAAGAGTTTGGGCTAAAGACGCAAACATTTCTATGCAAATTGAAAGTGATTTACGTCAGGAAATTGATAAAAGATTCCGTGAAAATAATATAGAAATTGCCTTTCCGCAACGCGATTTACATATTAAAACAATAGAAAAGGAAATTATTTTAAAACCAACCAAAGATAAAAATTAGATTTTTTTTGAAAAATGAAAAACCATTTAATGACAAAATCGATTTATCTAAAATTAAAAATATTATTTAATTAGTGAAAAATTGCATTCAATTATACATTCGATCTCTTAGAGTAATTTCAATTTATTTTTTAATTTCAATAGGGATAATTTCTTGCAACTCTATTGATAAAAAGGGTACAACAAGTATAGATAGCGATTATAAAACAGCCACATTTGTGGGTTCTGAAAGTTGTAAATCTTGTCATGAAACAGCTTATGAACTTTGGGAGAATTCTCATCACGATCAAGCAATGAAAATTGCAGATTCAACATCTATATTGGCTAATTTTAACAATACTACTTTTACACACAACAATGTAAAAAGTACTTTTTATAAAAAAGAGGGTGATTTTTATGTGAATACCACCGATGAAAACGGAGTTTATACAGATTATAAAATTATTTACACATTTGGCTTTACCCCGTTGCAACAATACATTGTACAATTTCCAAATGGGGAATACAATTGCTTACTAACAGCTTGGGATTCTGTTAAAAATAAATGGTTCCATTTATTGCCAGATTTAGATATTAAACATGATGAATGGATAAACTGGAGTGGAGGAAGTCAGCGTTGGAATACGATGTGCGCAGATTGTCATTCAACCAATTTACATAAAAACTACGATAGTAAAACGCAGGTTTACAATACAACTTATAGCGAAATTAATGTGGGTTGCGAAGCCTGTCATGGACCATCTAGCAACCACAATTCTTTTTATGAAAATCAAAAAGACAATCCCGATGCCAGTTTGCTTCCTCCAAAAATGTATATGGGTAAAACAGTTCCTCCTAAAGAATTGGTAAATAAATGTGCGCGCTGTCATTCCAGAAGAAGTCAGTTAACACGTTTCTTTGATTATAAAGGGGAATATAACGATCATTATTATCAAAGTTTGTTAGAAAATCCACATTATGAGTTAGATGGGCAAATTAATGGTGAAGATTATGTTTACGGTTCTTTTGTGCAAAGTAAAATGTACAGTCTTGGTATTTCTTGTAAAGATTGCCATGATGTTCATTCAATGAAATTAAAAAAAGATGGCAATAGTCTTTGTTTATCTTGCCATGTTCCAAAATACGATAGGCCCGAACATCATTTTCATAAACAAAATACAGAAGCTTCATTGTGTGTAAATTGTCATATGACAGGAATTACCTATATGGGAAATGATTTTAGACGTGATCATAGTTTTAGAATTCCAAGACCCGACCAAACTGTAAAATACAACACCCCAAATGCTTGTAACAAATGCCATAAAGATAAAAGTGCTGAGTGGGCAAGTAAATTTGTTGTTGAAAAATATGGTGCTGAACGTGCTGATCATTTTTCGGATCATTTATTAAAAGGTTATTTTGAAGATCCTTCTGGATTTGAAGCAGTTTTTTCGAATACAAAATATCCTGAAATTGCTAGAGCAACAGCCATGTATCAATACGCCAACAATCCTTTATCAGCAATTGAGATACAGTCATTAACAGCCTATTTAAAAGATTCCGCCGTAACGGTAAGAAACGAAACGGTTCGTGCATTAGAACTAATTGGTGATAAAAGCTTTTCTTCAAAAGTAGCGCCATTGTTAAACGATTCAGTTCGTGTTGTTCGAATTTCAGCAGCAAGGTATTTTAATAATTTAAGTATAGCTATTGCCGATAATCCTCATTTCAATAGCGCAAATAAAGAATATTTAGATGCGTTGGATGTTAATGCTGATTTTCCTGCTGGACTAAACCAAATTGCGGTTTACAATCAATTAAAAGGAAATACTGAACTTGCTATTGAAAATTATAAAAAAGCTATTAAAGAGGACAATCTAAACAATAGATCTAGAATGAATTTGGCTTTAATTTATTATCAGCAAGGATTAATTGAAGAGAGTGAAACCTTATATTTAAAAGTAATTGATCAAGAGCCTGAATTTGGATATTCATATTATATGCTTGGGCTTTTATACAATGAAACTGGTAAAAGTGACAAAGCAATAGACTACTTAAAATTAGCTACTGAAAAGCGACCTATAAATATCAATGCTTTTTATAATTATATTTTATTGTTACAGCAAGGAGGGAAAAATAAAGAGTCCATAAAAGAAGCAAATAAGGCTTTAAAATTAGCTCCAAATAATGAGCGAATTTTATATGTAAAACTTATTGGTTTAATGAATATGAATAACCTTTATGAAGCCAGTGAAACCTGTCTTAAATTGATTCAAATAAATCCTGAAAATCAAAATTACCAGCAAATATTGGGTAATATCAATCAAAGAATTCAGCAATAAATTTTTTATTGCATCACAGATTTTCTCCCAATTGTTTTAGTAATCATATCTTTTTCCAAATCCCAGCCTCTGGCAGGAGAATACTCTCGCCCGTAATAAATAATTTGTAAGTGTAGTTTATTCCATAATTCTTTGGGGAATAATCGTTTTGCATCTTTTTCAGTTTGAACAACATTTTTTCCATTGCTTAAATTCCAACGATACATCAATCTATGGATATGGGTATCAACCGGAAAAGCAGGTATTCCAAAAGCCTGACTCATAACGACACTGGCAGTTTTATGCCCAACAGCTGGCAATGCTTCTAAATCTTCAAAGTTTTTTGGAACTTTACCTTGGTGTTTATCAATTAAAATATGTGAAAGCCCGTATATACCTTTTGATTTCATTGGTGATAAACCCACAGGTTTAATAATTTCTCTTATTTCTTCAACCGATAATTTTACCATATCATATGGATTGTCAGCTTTAGCAAATAATATTGGGGTAATTTTATTCACACCAACATCCGTACTTTGTGCAGATAATAAAACAGCTATTAGCAGTGTGTATGGATCTTTATGTACCAAAGGAATTGGTGTTTCTGGATATAATTTTTCAAGCGTAGCAATTACAAATTGAACTTTTTCTTTTTTAGTCATTTTATGTATCTTTACAAAAAGCTAAAATACAAATTATGACCACATTAAAAGCAGGAGATAAAGCTCCAAATTTTGAAGCATTAGACCAGTCTGGAAATATTGTAAAATTATCAGATTATGAAGGTAAAAAATTGGTGTTGTTTTTTTATCCAAAGGCAAGTACACCTGGTTGTACCATGGAAGCTTGTAATTTGCGCGATAATTATCAAACGTTTTTAGCACAGGGTTATGCTATTCTGGGTGTGAGTGCCGATTCAGCTAAAAGACAACAAAATTTTATTGATAAAAATAAATTGCCATTTCCTTTATTGGCCGATGAGGATAAAAAAGTTATTTCAGCTTTTGGTGTATGGGGACCTAAAAAATTTATGGGACGTGATTATGATGGAATTCATAGAGTTACGTTTGTTATTAATGAAAGAGGAATATTAGATGAAGTTATTACCAAAGTAAAAACCAAGCAACACACCGAGCAAATCTTGGGTGAATAATAGATTAATATGGGTCTAAAAAATATTCTTTATTCATTTTAGCAATTGTACAATTCAGTTTTAAAGTAGTTTTAATTTTTGTTTTTAAAGCCTGACTTTGATGTGGTTCACCGTGATTTATAAAAGTCAGAGTTGGAGGTGTTTTAAAATGCTGAAGCCAATCTAAAAGTTCGTTTTGATCTGCATGACCAGAAAACTCATTAATTTTAAAAATTTCAGCATTTATTTTATGATATTTTCCGAAAAATTTAATTTCCGAATCTCCTGCAAGCAAGGCTCTTCCTCTTGTTCCTTCAGCTTGAAAGCCAACAATTAATATACTATTTTTCTTATTTCCTATCAAATTTTCTAAATAATGTAATACTCTTCCGCCTGAAATCATCCCACTGCCTGCCAAAACAATTTTAGGGTTTTTATCTTGTACGACTGCCTTAGAAGCCTCTACATCACTAATTAATTGAACAGTTGATGACATACTTTTAACATCTTCAGGAGTTAATTTATGATTTTTGGGATGTGAAAAATATATTTCTGTAGCATCAACCCCCATTGGACTGTCTAAATAAATAGGGATTTTAGGCAAGCTGTTTTCTCGTTTTAAAACGCTTAATAAATAAATAATTTCTTGTGCTCTTTCTACCGAGAAAGTAGGAATTATTAAAATACCACCTTTAGAATAGGTGTGATTGATGCAATTTAGCAGTGCATCTATGATTGATGTGTTTTTATGATTTCTATTGCCATAAGTAGATTCAATAATTACATAATCGGCTTTATCGATATACTCAAAGGGATGTAAAATAATTGGGTTTTTTCTGCCAATATCACCTGAAAAAACAATTATTTTTTCATAAACTTTTAAAATTACAAAAGCACTTCCTAATATATGTCCGCTATTTATAAATTTAAATGCTATATTTTCGTCTATAGTATGCCATTTGTTAAATTCAAATGTAACAAGTCTTGATATGGCTACTTTTGCATCTTCAACACCATACAAAGGTTTTGCAGGTTCATGTTTTGTATATAGATATTTATTAGCTCTTTCAGTATCTTCTTCTTGAATTTTACCACTGTCTAATAAAATTATTTCTGTTAAGTCTCGTGTTGCAGGTGTGCAGTAAATTTTTCCTTTATAACCATTCTTTACCAATAATGGTAAATAACCTGAATGATCTAAATGAGCATGGGTAAGTAAAACAATGTCTAAATTGTTTAAATCAACTGGTAATGTATCCCAGTTTTTTAAACGCAATTCTTTTAATCCTTGAAATATACCACAATCAATCAATATTTTTTTATAGCCAACTTCTAGTAATGTTTTAGAACCTGTAACAGTTCCGGCTCCGCCCAAAAAAGTAAGTTTCATATTATTTTATTTATATTAAATGAAATAGAATAATTTGAGGTGCAATTCATTAACTAATTTACAATAAAATAGCCAAAAATTGGTGTTTGAAGTGTTTAAATTTTAGTATTTTTATTTCAATTAAAAAAAGACGAAACTTCAAATTTTATTTATGAAAAAATACAGTATTCAAAAATCACCTTTTATTGTTCCAACTACTGACGGAAAATTAATTGAAGAACATTTTGGGCATGCAACTATATCATCAGAATTAAGTATAGCACATATGATTGCTCCACCAAAATGGAGTGAGCCTTATCAAACCCCTGAATTTGATGAATATACCTATATTATAAGAGGGAAAAAGCAGTTTGATATTGATGGTGAAATTGTTGTGCTTGAAGCAGGGCAGTCCATTAAACTGTTGAAAGGGGTAAGGGTTCAATATTCTAATCCATTCGATTCAGAATGTGAATACTTGTCTGTTTGTTTACCTGCTTTTTCAATGGATTTGGTGAACAGAGCGGTATAAAAAAATCCGCATATTTTGCGGATTTTTTTAAAATTTCAAAGATTGAAAATCAAAATGACTCTTTTCTTTCGCAGGCCAACAAAGTGTTTTTCATCAGCATAGCAATGGTCATTGGGCCAACCCCACCAGGAACAGGTGTGATATAAGCAGATTTTGGAGCTACACTTTCAAAATGTACATCACCAGCCAAACGGTAACCGCTTTTTTTGGTAGCATCTTCAATTCTTGTGATTCCAACATCAATAATTGTTACACCATTTTTTACCATATCACCCGTTAAAAATTCTGGAATACCCAAAGCGGCAACAATAATATCGGCTTGTAAAGTCAATTCTTTTAAGTTTTTTGTTCTGCTATGTGCAACCGTAACCGTAGCATCGCCAGCTTTGCGTTTCTGGCTCATTAAAATACTCATTGGACGTCCAACGATATGGCTTCTTCCAATAACAACCACATGTTGACCAGAAGTTTTAACATTGTAACGTTCTAATAATTCTAATATACCGAAAGGGGTTGCTGGTAAAAATGATGGTAAATCCAAAGTCATTTTCCCTACGTTTGTTGGATGAAAGCCATCAACATCTTTATCAGGGTGAACAGCCATTAAAACTTTTTGTTCATCAATATGTTTTGGCAAAGGTAATTGCACTATAAAACCATCAATATCAATATTGTTGTTTAAGTTGGCTATTTCTTGTAATAATTTTTCTTCAGAAGTTTCTTCAGGTAAATCAATTAAAGTGGAGTTAAAACCTACCAATTTACAAGCCTTCACTTTTGCATTCACATAAGTCATACTTGCGCCATCAGTACCAACTAATATAGCCGCTAAATGAGGTGTTTTCTTTCCTTGTTCTTTCAATTGCTTCACAGATTCAGCAATTTCAATTTTTAAATCGCCCGATGTTTTTTTCCCGTCTAATAGAATCATTTTAAAATATTTTAAGCACAAAAAAAGGCAAACTGATTAGTTTGCCTTTTGTAATTTATTTTCCCATTCCTTTCATCATTTGCATCATTTGACGACCGCCGCCACCTTGCATCATTTTCATCATTTTACTCATTTGCGTAAACTGTTTCAACAACTGATTTACTTCTTGAATGGTAGTTCCAGAACCTTTTGCAATTCTCTTTTTTCGATTGGCATCCAAAATTTTAGGCTCCGTTCTTTCACTTGGAGTCATAGAATGAATAATAGCTTCAATACCTTTAAAAGCGTCATCGTCAATATCTACATCCTTCATCATTTTTCCAGCCCCAGGAATCATTCCCATCAAATCTTTCATGTTTCCCATTTTTTTGATTTGTTGAATTTGTTTCAAGAAATCATCAAAACCAAATTGATCTTTTGCAATTTTCTTTTGAATTTTACGGGCTTCTTCTTCATCATATTGTTCCTGAGCGCGTTCAACCAAGGAAACGACGTCACCCATTCCCAAAATTCTTTCAGCCATACGGTCTGGATGGAAAATGTCAATTGCTTCCATTTTTTCCCCAGTACCAATAAATTTAATAGGTTTGTTTACAACCGATTTTATCGATAAAGCGGCTCCACCTCGGGTATCACCATCTAATTTAGTTAAAACAACACCATCAAAATTTAAAATATCATTAAAGGCTTTTGCGGTATTTACGGCATCTTGCCCTGTCATTGAATCCACTACAAACAGTGTTTCTTGTGGACCTACTGCTTTATGAATGTTTGAAATTTCAGTCATCATAGCCTCATCAACAGCCAAACGACCAGCGGTATCTATAATCACTACATTTTTACCAGTTGCTTTGGCGTGTTTAATAGCGTTTAATGAAATTTCAACGGGATTTTTATTCTCGATTTCAGCGTAAACTTCAACACCAATTTGTTCTCCAACAACTTGTAACTGATTTATTGCGGCAGGTCTATAAACATCACAACCAACTAATAATACACTTTTATTTTTTTTTGTTTTTAAAAAGTTAGCTAATTTTCCAGAAAAAGTAGTTTTACCAGAACCTTGTAAACCAGACATTAAAATAACAGTTGGGTTTCCTGAAAGATTTAACCCAACAGTTTCCCCACCCATTAATTCGGTAAGTTCGTCCTTAACAATTTTCACCATTAACTGTCCAGGGTTTAACGTAGTCAATACGTCTTGTCCTAAAGCTTTTTCCTTAACTGTTGTTGTGAAATTTTTGGCTATTTTAAAGTTAACATCGGCATCTAAAAGTGCTCTACGAACTTCTTTTAAAGTTTCGGCAACATTTACTTCTGTAATTTTTCCGTGCCCTTTCAATATATGAAAGGCCTTATCTAATTTATCGCTTAAATTATTAAACATATACTGGCTTCAATTTTTAGAATTGCAAATATAATAAAAACTGCTTTAATCTATAGATGAAAATTGAATTGATATCGCATTGAAAATTTATTAGCGTATCAAAAATCACAAAATCGTTATAGTGATAAAAATTACTTTCTATTAAAAAAAAACATGTCAAATTTGCAAAGAATTTTAAAAATACAATATGAGCAAAATTGTAATTATAGGAGGGTTATCAGCAGGACCCTCAGCAGCTGCAAAAGCGAGGAGGGAAGATGAAAATGCTGAAATTATAATGTTTGAAAAAGGTGCAAATATTAGTTATGCAACTTGCGGAATGCCTTATGCGTTTTCGGGAGTTATAGAAGATAGAAGTAATTTAATTGTTGTAAAACCTGAATTGATGCAAAACAGGTTTAATATTGATGTTCGTTTAAACGAAGAAATTATAAAAATTGACACTAAAAATAAAGTAGTTTATTCTAAAAAGGGAGATTATAGCTACGATAAGTTGGTTTATGCAACAGGAGCAAAATCTATTGTTCCGCCCATAAAAAATATAGAAAAGGCTACCAATTGGTCAACTTGCCGTTCTATGATTGATTTTGATAAAATTACCCAAGAAGGATTGGCAACAACATCTAAACACATTACTGTTATTGGTGCTGGTTTAATTGGTGTTGAAGTAGCAGAAAACTTGAGAGAAGCTGGTAAAGAAGTAACACTGATTGAAGGCGATAGTCAAATTTTAAATATGTGGCAGCAAAAATTTGGCAATTTTGCTGAAACCGTTTTAAAAGAGAAAGGAATAGCGGTTATTACTTCAGGATTTGTTTCTGAATTTGAACTGAATGAAGATTGGAAGATTGAAAAAGTAAAACTTAAAAATGGCAAAACTGTAAGAACAGATTTTGTGATTTTAAGCGTTGGTATTAAACCAAATACCGATTTACTAATTGAGAATGGTGCGGAGCATATTAAAAATGGAGCTCTTATTGTAAACGAACGCATGGAAACATCTATTAAAGATGTTTTTGCGGCTGGAGATAATGTTGCTGTTAAGAACTTACAAACCAAGCAATTCGATTATTTTCCATTAGGAACACATTCAAATAAAGCGGGAAGAGCTGCAGGTGCAAATGCTGCTGGAAATAGCATTGAATTTAAGGGGGCATATAAAACCGCCATTGTAAAAGTATTTGATTATACTTTGGCAAGAACAGGTTTAAATCCAACAGCATTAAAAGAATTAAATATTCCGTTTAAAACAGTATTAACTATAGCCGGTTCTACGCCTGGTTATTATCCAGATCAAAAAGATTTAATTACAGAATTGTATTACAATGCCGAAACTGAAGAAATTTTAGGAGCGGAATTATTTGGCGAAGTAGGAGTAGACAAACGCGTTGATGTATTGAGTACAGCAATTTATGCAAAATTAAAAATATCGGATTTATCGCAATTGGATTTGGCCTATGCACCTCCATATTCACCTGCAAAAGACCCTGTAGTTGTCACTAGTTTTGTGACGGAAAACATATTAAAAGGTAAAAGCAATCAAATCTCAGTTGAAGCTATAGATGAAATATTAGAAAATAATACAATTTCAAATTATTTTGTAATTGATTCAAGAACAGCTGCTGAATATGCAAAAGGAACCTTTCCAAACGCAGTTAATTTTCCTTTGGATGAAATTAGAAATCATATAGATTTTATTAAAAACCAACAAAAACCGGTGCTTATTTTCTGTCAAAAGGGATTAAGAGGTTATTTGGCTGAATTAATTTTAAATCACAATGGAGTTAAAAATGTACAAAATGTAGCTGGGGGATTTAAATTATGGCAAATGTACAGCCATCAAGTTGAGATTCCTGAACCTATTTTAGTTGAAAAAAAATAAAAGTATTGAGTCGTCCTAAAATAGGTTGACGATTATTAAAAAAATTAATGAAAACCTGTGAAGATATCTTCACAGGTTTTTTTAGCATTTATATTGCTCGTGCATTTTTATGTTTTTCTCTAAGTTTCCAATTATTTTTTCCAATCTTTTTAATTTAGTAGTTTCTTGCTTGGCTTCTAAAATATATAAAGCATATTCTTTTCTGTATGTATATGCCATATTTTCAAAATTCTTTTTTGCCAACAAATTTTTATTTAAAGCTTCTTGAAGTAATTCAGGAATTTCAAATGTTGCTTTCTTTGCGAATTTTCCAACAGGTGATTTTTTCATCAAAATGGCTTCTTTGAAATAGTTATTTAGCTTTTTTCTATTCATTTCTGAAATGGAAATGAACTTGATAGTTCTTGTTTTTTGAGCGCTACAATCTTCTGAGAATATTTGATGTTTATTGCTCATTTGAGCCCCATTAAAAAAAGTTAGAGAAACATGATTTTTAAAAGCAGCAAAGCCGCAAATCATTTCATTTTCAAAACAAAAAATGGGAATTTTCCATTTCCAATCTTCAACAATATTAATGGATGATTGATGTATTAATTCTTGTAGAAGTTTACAAATTTCTTTAGAAAATATGGGTAAATTTTCAATATAATCATGAATTAAAATTGAAGCATTCGGATTTATTTGTGCCATTTTTAGAATTTTGTAGATCCAATTTACAAAAATTAATTAGTCTCCTTTTACAAATTTTATTGAAGTCGTATTTACACAATAACGCTCACCAGTAGTTTCTTTTGGACCATCATTAAAAATATGTCCTAAATGTCCACCACACGATGCGCAAACAATTTCGGTTCTAATCATTCCATGGCTGTTATCTTTTATAAATTCAACAGTACCTTCAATTGAATCATCAAACGAAGGCCAGCCGCAATGCGATTCAAATTTACTATTCGATTTAAAAAGTTGTAAATCACAGGCAGCGCAATGATAAGTTCCTTTTTCAAAATGTGAAGTATAACCACCTTCACCAGGCATATCTGTTCCTTTTTGTCTTAAAATTCTAAATTGTTCTGGAGTTAAAACTTTTTTCCATTCTTCATTTGTTTTTATCACTTTTTTACTCATAGTTTTAGTTGTTGTTGCTTGTGAATAGTTATTGTATGAAATTAGGCT
>Ga0102812_10002676_pt1 | contig 11950 bp, 9 predicted proteins | sample ColrivemetaGS713_FD_79334 | JGI IMG/M metagenome (GOLD analysis project Ga0102812, IMG submission 79334) | Estuarine microbial communities from the Columbia River estuary - Flood tide ETM metaG S.713 | ecosystem: Environmental > Aquatic > Marine > Intertidal zone > Estuary | place: USA: Columbia... | reverse complement strand
GTCTCCGGTGGCAACGCCTGGTTTAATGTTGTGGCTCATTTGATTTTGTTTGTTTATTGATTCGAACGACAATATTACGTCTAATGTTTTTTATGTGCCAATGTTTGGTGATTTTTCGTTTGTTCTATTATGTAGGAACACGCCTCTGAGGCGTGTTCCTACAGAGGCGTGTTTCTACAGAAATCTACAGACATGTAGGAACTGCCCTGCAGGGCAGTTCCTACATGTTTTTTTAATCAAAGGTCTGCAAATCCACCAATTTGCGGTACAATCCATTCGCTGCTATTAATTCTGCATGGCTACCTTGTTCTATAATTTCACCTTTATCTATTACCACAATTTTTGTGGCATTTTGTATTGTGCTTAATCTATGGGCAATAACAATACTTGTGCGGTGTTGCATTACTTTTTCTAGAGCATCTTGCACCATTTTTTCAGATTCTGTATCTAAGGCAGAGGTAGCTTCATCCAAAATAAGAATAGGAGGTTCTTTGGCAATGGCACGGGCAATGCTTATTCGCTGGCGTTGACCGCCGCTCAAATTCATTCCTTTTTCGCCCAGATTTGTATTGTAACCATCTGCCATATCGGTAATAAACTTATGGGCATTGGCTGTTTTGGCTGAATTAAGTAATTGATCTCCAGAAATATAGTAATCACCCATTTTTATATTGTTGGCAACGCTATCATTAAACAAAATAGCATCTTGCGTTACAATTCCCATTTGGGAGCGTAATGAAGCGAGTGAAACATTCCGAATATTCACACCATCAAGTTGTATACTTCCTGAACGTAATTCATGAAAGCGTGGTATTAAGTCTACCAATGTCGATTTTCCACCACCAGAAGGACCAACCAAGGCAACCGACTCTCCTTTTTTTATTTCTAGGTTAATATTTTTCAGCACCAGACTATCACCATAACCAAACGATACATCTTTAAATGTAATGGACTTACTAAACGCAGGTGCTGCTGCTTTATTGGTGTCAATTTCAGGTGCTGAAACCAATACTTCATTTATTCTATCCAACGAAGCAGATCCTTTTTTCACCCTAAAAAATGCTTCTGAAATAGCTTTCGCTGGCGGCATTAGCTGCGAGAAAATAGCGATATAACCAATTAACACGGACCCGGTTAGGGCAGAATTTTCGTTAAGAATAAGCGACCCACTATAAATTAGAATTGCACTCATAACTATACTGCCCATAAATTCGCTAAGCGGTGAAGCCAAAAATTCTTTTCGGTGCAATTTTACCATCAACCGAAAATGCTCATCATTTAAGGTTTTAAACTTTTCTTCTTTATCCTTTTGAGCACTAAATGCTTTTATAATTTTAATGCCGTGTAAACTTTCTTCTAATTGCGACATTACCTCCCCCATTTTTTCTTGTCCTGCTGCTGCTGCGTGTTTCAGTTTTTTACCAACTCGGCTGATTAAATAACCACTAATTGGTAACACAACCATTACGAATAATGTTAGTTGATAGCTGGTAATAAACAAGAAAACTAATGGAATAAGTATGGCCACAGGATGTTTTAAATACATCTCGATAACCCCAAGTAAACTCCATTCTACTTCTTTTACATCATTAGTAAATCTTGAAATAGTATCGCCTCGTTTTTCTTTATTGAAATAGCTAAGCGGTAAACGAATTATGTGATTGTATATGCGTTCGCGTATATCGCGTACTACAGCACTTCTTACAAAAGCAAGATTGTAAAACGAAAAATACAAAAACAGATTTTTGAGTAAAAAAGCGAAGATTATACCTACTGAAAAGTATATAAGCGATTGATATTGACCCCATTCAGCAATTTTAGTCGCCATTTGGAAATCGAAATATTTTAACCACGTTTCTGGGTTGGCAGTAACTTTAACCTTTACCAAACTTGCTTTTTCTTCATTAAAAATAACTTTTAAAAAAGGGATTACCATACCAATACTTACGACATTAAAAATGGACGTAAGTATGTTAAATCCTAAAAATTGGTAGAGTTGCGACCAATAAGGCTTTGCGAGTTTAAAAATATGTTTGAACTTAATCAAGCTGCGAAAATAAACCTGCTGACCGATTTAGTTCTTAAAAAAGAAATTGCCTGCGATAATGCCTGCCTTAAATTCGTCTAACAACTCCCCTTCTGCCGAATAGCGGTAAATGGAACTTTTTTGCACAAAATCAAAAATATTGGAAACATAGACATCCTCGCCATTGGGATTTATACCTAATGCATATAGGTTTCGGCCTTCTGAAGGCACCCACAATTTAGGAACAGTATCTCGGTTAAGCTGCATTTTATAAATGCCGTTATTTAAAAAATAGATGGTATTGGATAAATGAGCAAAAACCAGGTTGCTCGGTAATCCCGTAAGTTCTATAGTCTTTACTTTTTGTTTGGAAAGTGGATTGACAACCGTTAAAGTAGGTGCAATTTGCTTGATTTCATCTCCTTTACTCAATACCCACAATTGCATTTCGTCATCTATAACTAAACTTTCTGACGCAAAGCCGACATCTATACTATCTTTCAACTTATCTGTTTCAATATCAATGCAATACACATAGTTACTTTCGGGTGCGGTGCACCAAAACTCGTTATTAAGCACTACTCCTTTTTCCGACCATCCATTAAAAGGTATCGTTTTAATAATGGAGAAATCTACAATATTTACAACTGAAATTGCATTGGCATACAGGTCGGTAACATAGGCTTTTTCGCTATTCACTACATACATATAACGAGGGGAAGTTAAACCTGAAATAGTTCCTATTTGATTGAAACTGGTGTCTGTAACCACTATTTTACTCGAATTGTTTAAAACAAAGAAATACGCGTTGTTCCATTGGCTAATGGACTGAAGAACATTGCCTAAAGCTTTATTGTTTTGCGATTTAAAAACCTCATTTTGCACTATTTTAGTTTCGGGATTGTAAATAGATAACGTGCCTTCTCCCCAACCAAAGTTGCCTTCGTTGGCAATAAAAACTTCATTCGTAGTTCTAACAAAGGGTACCGGTTTTTCTGTGTCCTTACACCCAGCAAAACCTAAAATAAAGATAGAAAGCAGTACTAATACACGCATATTTTTCTAGTATAAGTAATTGCATTTTGAGTGATTTGAACAAAATACATTCCCGCAGTTGGTAACGAAAATTGGTTTACATAGCCACTATAAACGTTCGCACCCAACGCATCAAACACTTGAATTTCTGATTGTTGCGAACCGACAAGCCGTACAAGTTCATTTTTAGAAACGCGATTAGACTGCAACTCAATTTTACTAGAAGCGACATCTTGCACATTTAACAACTCCCCATTTACAACAGCCACGGCATCTAAATCAAATCCACCACTTTCAAATGGACTCGGAAAAGGATCGTTTATTATTTTTCCTTTACTATCTCGGCTTCCCGAACTTGAATCTAGTGAACCAATTACATCAATTAATCTTACAAAACGAATCGTGTCTAAACCCACTTCTTCCAAATCGAACAATGTACCATACGGTGCTTGGTGCTTGCCTGCTAAGTTGTAAATATCTGTCGGTTTTAAGTATCCAAAATTATCAATTTGATAGCTTGTGTCTGAAACCGTTTCACTTGGAAAGCGAACATAATTTATTCCGTCATTACTCACTTCCACGTGAGCTAGTTCTAAGTAAAAAGACAAACCAACTTTAAAACCATTTTCGAACACTGCAAAATCGTAACCGCTGCGGTTTGTTATAGGTTCTGCAAAAGTTAAAACGGCTTCTCCCCCATCTCCCAAGCTTACTACCAAGCCGTCCATAGCTCCAATCGCACTGCTGCTATCACCTACAGTTGGTTTGCCTAAGCTCGTATCATTTATTTGCATAAAACCTCGGTAAATCTCAGCACTACTGGACCACCCAGTAATAGAAGAGGCATCCTTATGAATAGACTTGCTTCCAGGTTCGCCACCTGCAGGATCAAATTGAGCCCACGCATTTAAAGTAAAAGCAGTTAATACAATAATTACAAATCTCATTGTTTGATAAATTTCTTGGTTGCCACGCCTTTGTCGGTTTTTATGGTTACAAAGTAAAGGCCATTGGCTAAGTTAGATACATCCGCATCAATTTGTTTTAGTTGATAGCTTAGTTTTCCGCCTAAAACCACATCACCGGCCAAATTACAAACCGACCATTCTTGTATATTTTCCTCACTGGAAACAAAGAATTGTGATGTTGCTGGGTTAGGATATAACGTAAAGTTGATATTCTCCATCGTATTTACATTGCTATAGTTAAATACATACCGCAAGCAGAAATAGGCAGGCGTATTCATTCCCCATTGTCCGTTATCCGAAGACTGCATTTCGAACTGAATTTTATGAAACATTTGGCCTCCCCAATCACCTTCTTTTGTGTTAATCCATTCGTTAACAATGTAATCATCTGCTGAATTTGAGAATCGATAGTCTGCCAAATAAACCGTGTCCGTCCACAGAATTGCATTTTCAGCATCTGTATATTTCACTAAAACGCGTAAATAATCAGCATCTGTACCACTCGCTCCGCCAAACTTCTTGCTAAAAGCTGAGCCTTCTTTCATATCCCAGTAAGCATAAGTTGCATTGGTAATGTAAATGTCCATTGGCCACGGAGCGGGTGCTCTGGTTTTAGCCAAAAGGTTATAATCGTAATCTTCAAAATAAGGACCACGTATTTCATTCTGAACTGCTGAATTTACAAAAAATGGAGCATTTGTAGTAGCAATTGTGCTGTATTGATTGGTAAAACCGCGTGTTGTGTCATCTTGCATTTTACTTGCTGCCCAGCCACTCCAAGAATCCCAGTCTGCATTGTAATTGTTTGGGAAGAATAAATAATCCGTTTTAAACCCACCTGCTCCGTCGTTTCCGTTGTAATACGTTTCATCTTGCATTTCTATCAATCCTGAATTCCATTCTAAATCAGACAATGCATTAAAATCATCCATACAGAAATAGGCTGGCGTGTTCATACCCCAATCGCCATTGTCTGAACTTTCAAAACGAAAGACCACGCTATCCGTCATCACATCACTTCTCGCATCATTATTAAAATCTAAATACCTCCAATCGTCTAGTATATAGTCTTTTGAGTTATCCAAATCTCTAAAATCTGCTAAATACAGCTCGGCAGTTGTAATTAATTCTCCCTTTAAATAACATTGTACAATGAGTTTAAAATAATCAGGATCATTTCCGCTAGTGCCGCCAAATTTTTTGCTAAAAGCTGAGCCTTCTTTCATATCGAAATACGCATACGCATTATTGGTAAAATAGGCTCCACTTAGCACATTTGGTGGATCGAGTTTGATGTAGGGTTTGCCATAACCAACTGCATAATTTGAGGTGTAACTTAATCCATGACCCGGTTTGGCACTGTATTGGTTTTCAAATCCAGCTGTGCTACCGTTTCTCATATTGCTTAATGCCCAACCACTCCAAGTGCCCCAAGCCGAATCATATTCATTCGGAAAAGAACGATTAACGTGCGAAAAACCTCCTAAACCGTTTGCTCCGTTGTCAAACGTATCTGCTTGAGGTAGTGCTACATTATCGAAAGTAGTATAAACCCGTTGATGAAAAAAGTTTTGAGCTTGCAGAGCTATGCAAGCCAAAATTGCTGCGATTGTAATTATTTGTCTAACCATGATTTTATGTTAAAAGTGTGATTGATATTTATTTTTAGTACTGTTCCTGGTAGTGGCATATTCGGCATGGTAAAATAAGCCGTGTTAAAAACATTGCTTATGGTAAGGCCTGCTCTCCAATTTTTAAGTTGAATATAGCTTCCCAATTCTGTTAAAAAGTAAGGATTTATAGAAGCTGAATTATCTGATGTAAAGTAATTCCTGCTCACAAATTGCTCGTTTACATAAATACCCATTTTACCTTTTTCGTATGTTGCAGTAAGATTAGAAGTAAGTTCAGGTGTAAAAATAAGTTGCTTTCCTTCAGCAGCGGCACTCGCGTCTCTATTGGTAGCTTTCACCCAATGTAAATTATGATTAACGGTAAAATTGCCAGATGAAATAGTTGTGGTATATACCGTTTTTATTTCAACTCCGCGGGTAAAAACAGCGGCAATATTTTGTGGTCTCACTTCTGGAAAACCTTGCCATAATACAAAGTTTTGATAATAGCCAAGAAACGGATTTACATTAACACTCCAATTTTTCTCTACTCGTTTTATGAAAAACTCTGCTCTATATCCTTCTTCGGGTTTTAAATCGCTATTGCCCATTGCAAAACCTGGTTCGTACCAATACAACTCATTTAGTGTAGGTAAGCGATAGCTTTTTTGCAAAGCAATAGTGCTTAGCCATTTTTTATTCCAAACGTGGTCTATATTTAGTTTGGCGTTATAAAACGGTTTGTAATGATATACAGTTGCTTGCTGTTTAAAATGGAATTGGCTTTTTTTCCAAACTTTATTTACTGTATAAAATACCCTAAAACGAAGCCAGTTCACATTCTTTTCCAGATTGGTAGCGGAATACATGGCATTCTCATTTCCAACACCCAGTTTTGCCTTCCATTTTTTAGCGAAATCTTTTTCCAAATAAGCAACATTGTTTACATTAAAAACCTGACTGTTAAATACATCCGAATTAGAATTGGTAAATTCAATTTGCTCATACCACGTTTGATTTTGGGCCATAAGAAACAATCCGTTTTCTAGGTATTTATAGTACTTATTACCCATCATTATATTTCTATCTGCTTGTGTAGCATCTCCATTGCCAACAAAAAGCCCTTGGGGCAATTGACGAAAAGCATTTTGAACGTAAATCGTATTCTTCCAATATCCTTTGGCTAGATTTAAATTAGATGTTTCGAGCGTTTGCAACGCACTTACTCTCCAATAATCGTTGTTTTGCTGAACACCCGTTTCTCCATAACGGTTTAACGGAATATTATTCGGCGATTGTGTTCCAGAAACAGCTATTCTGTACTTCCATTTTTCGGAGACATTGCTATATTTATATGAACCACTTTTTCCCAATTGACTACTACCACTTATATTAACCTCACAATTGGGTTCTATTCTAGAAATGCCCAAGTTTATACCTGTTCCAATATTGCTCGTACCAGCAAAATAATTGGGTTGCTCCATAAAATTGGCCGAGCTGAATAAAGCGGCATCCAACAAATTTAAATCCATGGTACCATTCATACTACTCTGCATATTTTGGCCATCAATAGTTATGGGTGTGTTATTTGTGCCCAAGCCTTTGTAACTAGGGGTGCTAAGTCCACCCATTCCTGTGGTTCTAATAAAAATACCGCTCTGTTTTTGCAGCAATTGAGCGTAACTCTGGTTGGGATTTACTTTGGTAAATGTTTGTGTAAAAGCCTCTAACTTCTGTTGATTGTTAAAAACCACCACTTGAATAGAATCGATAACAGACGCATCCGTATTTGCCACCTGCGAAAAAGCGGGTAGAAATGCCAAAAGGCTAAGTATGGTAAACCATTTTTTCAAAGGTAGCTATCGTTATTCTTCCGTTTAACCAAAAAACCTTGAGAAATAAAAAATAAAAGACAGGTTGCCTGACTCTTATTGCTTTTTTTCCCGAAAGCGTATAAGTTATAATGCTAAAAGTAGGTCTTCTGACTCAGTTCTATCGGTTGATTTTCCTTCCCATCAAGACGTTTACAGCCTCAACAGTGGATTTAAGATGAAATCAACTTTAAAAAGAACCTTACAGCTGCGGGTACAGTGGAGGATTTTCACCTCGCTTCCCTTACACTTAAAGCAGGGCAAATGTACTTCTATTTGCACCAATAAATCATCGACTTTTACACATTTTAGGTTAAGAAATGAAATAGCGGAGGCATTTTTCTAAGAAGATACAATTGAAAAAATACTTAGGTTTGCAAAAAATTTTATGGCAACCACACAAGATTTATCAAGAGGAATGTTCATTCGCTATAATGGCCAATTGTGCCAAGTGGTGGACTACCAACATACCATGCCTGGAAAAGGCGGAGCTTTTTACCAAGTGAAAATGAAAAATGCAATAACCGGCAAATCGATGGAAAACCGTTTTAGAAGCGGCGAAACCATTGATGATGTGCGGGTAGAGCTAAGAGAAATGCAATACTTGTACAAAGATGGTGACAACCTAATGCTTATGAATACAGAGACATTTGAACAAGTGGGTATTCCAGAAACGATGTTGGGCGATTCTATGAAGTTTATTAAAGAAGAAATGATGCTGCAAGTATATTTTGACGATGGAAACCCTATTATGGCTGATGCTCCAAACCACGTAGTATTAGAAATTACCTATTCAGAGCCTGGTATAAAAGGAGACACTGCCAACAACCCACTTAAACCGGCTACGCTAGAAACAGGAGCTATTGTAAACGTTCCTTTGTTTGTAGAAACGGGCGAAAAAATAAAAGTAGATACCCGAACAGGCGATTATATAGAACGAGCGAAATAAACGTTTCATACAAGTTATGTCGATAAATTTCGCCTTGAGAAATGAGATAGATTTTCGAAGATAGAGGCAGAAAACACAGTCGTAGCATTAGCTACGACGCGTATTTCTAACGACTAAATTCGGAAATATAGCCATTTATAATGTGAAATTTATCGACATAAATTGTATCAAATCTTAAGACATAAAAAAAGCGGGCAATGCCCGCTTTTTTTATGTATCTCATTTCAAGTATTATAACAGTTGTAAAATCAACCAAATTAACACGATTAGTAATAGTATTCCCAATAACCAATCAAGCCCAGGAATTAATCTAGAAATCAAAGACAGAATTAGCAATACAAGAATAATAATTAGTATTAAACGAATTAAGCTAGAATCGCTGTTTGATTGATCTACCTTGAGCTGTTTTATTTGTTTGTTTACTTTACTTATTGCCGTTTTCTCCAACACTTTGCCCACTTTACCTTTTGCCACCGTTTTAATCGTGGAATTAGTAGTGTTTCCTTTTGGCTCAATTATCCTTGCTGTTTCAGTATTTAATTCTTTAGTTGCAATTGTTTCAACGCTGCTTTCATCACTTACTAAAACTTTTGCTATTTCGTCGTTTTTGGCTGATGTAGTTGTTTCTACTTTTACAATCGTTTGTTTTTGCTCCTCTTCTACTTTTATTGGTTTCTCTGCTTTTTGTACCGTATGATTTGTTTTTACACGTCGTGTCAAATTACCGTACTTAGCTTGTGAGCAAGCACTAAATAAGAAAACAATAATCAAGGCACTTCCTAGGATAGATTTATTTAATTTCATTTGCATAATTTTTTATCAAAAGTAATGCAAGTTTTAGGTTCAGACGAAAATTTTTTAGGGATACAAGAAGAAAATCTTTTTACTTATAACTCAAGTAAGGTGGTAATTCAGCAATTACCTTACGAACACACCTCATCTTACAAGCAAGGAAGTGACAAAGGGCCTGCTGCTATTTTAAATAATTCACACTTCGTAGAATTTTACGATCCCGAATTAAACAATGAAGCCTATAAAAAATGCGGCATTGCTTGCGTTCCTGCTGTAGATTTTGAAAGCAAGGCAAACGAAGATGCCATTAATTTAATTGCAAGTGAAACGGCCACTCATTTAGCTAACGATAAGTTTTTGGTAAGCCTAGGTGCAGAACACACCGTAACATTTGGCATTTTTAAAGAATTTAAAAATAAGTGGGACGACATAGGCATTCTGCAACTGGACGCTCACAGCGATTTACGCCAAGAATACCTCGGCAATAAATGGTCTCACGCAAGTGTTATGGCTAGAATTAACGAACTAAATGTTCCCATTTTTCAATTGGGTATTCGTGCACAATGCATCGAAGAATCCCAATTAATGAAATCTACACCAAATATACATTGCTGGTACGGGCATCAAATATGGGATAACGAAGCTTGGATGGATGAAATAATTTCTCGCTTACCAAAAAACCTTTACATAACTATAGATACGGATGGTTTTGACCCAAGTATTTGCCCAAGTGTAGGCACAGCAGAACCAGGCGGACTGCTTTGGTATCCAACTTTAAAATTCTTGAAAAAAGTTTTTAAAAAATGCGATGTAAAGGGCTTTGATATCGTAGAACTTAATCCAGAAACAGAAGATGACATTACAGCTTATAATATGGCACAGTTGTGTTATAAACTCATTGGGTACAAATTCGCTCTTTAATATGTAAAAACATTACTTTGCAAGCAACTAACACTATGCAGGTTTATTTAGATAACGCAGCAACTACTCCCATGGACAACCAAGTCATTGATAAAATGACTGAAGTTATGCGAGATGTTTACGGTAACGCTTCTGCCATACACGCACAAGGTAGAAAGGCCCGTGCTGTAGTAGAAATGGCTCGCAAGGAAATTGCAAAAATTTTAAACTGCGAAAGCTTTGAACTGGTTTTTACGGGAAGCGGTACAGAAGCCGACAATATGGCGTTGCGATGCGGGGTAAACGACCTAGGTATTAAGCACATAATTACGAGCACCATAGAACACAAAGCGGTGCTAGACACTGCTAAAGAGTTAGATGATAAAGGATTGGCTGAAATACACTATGTAAAAATTGATGTGTTTGGAAGAGCTGATTTAAACCATTTGCAGGAATTATCAGCAAAATACGAAGGTGCTCTAATTAGCTTAATGCACGCCAATAACGAGATTGGAACACTAAACGATATTCATGCCATAAGTAAAATAGCACGAGAAAACGGATGCTATTTCCATACGGATACGGTGCAAACTATTGGGCATTACAATTTAGATTTAAAAGCCTTAGATGTAGATTTTATAACCTGCTCTGCCCACAAATTTCACGGCCCAAAAGGCGTAGGATTTTTGTACAAAAACAAAGCTTTAAAAATTAAACCTATAGTAACCGGAGGAAGCCAAGAAAGTAAAATGCGTGCCGGAACGGAAAATGTGACAGGAATTGCTGGATTAGCTAAAGCACTAGAAGTTGCCTCTAGAAACATTGAAGTGAAAATTGATACCGTTACACGTATTAAGAAATATTTTATGGAGCAATTACAAAGTAAGATTGAAGGTGTTTGTTTTAATGGAGATACAAGCGACGCAGGTGGATTATACACCGTATTAAATGTTTCTTTGCCCCCATCAGACAACGCCTCTACACTACTATTTCAGTTAGATATGAATGGTATTTGTGCTAGCGGAGGAAGTGCTTGTAATAGCGGTGCAATTGGAGACAGTCACGTTTTGGTAGGCATAAACCATCCCGCAAATCGATCGGCCGTTCGCTTTTCTTTTAGTAAATTTTCTAGTAAGGCAGAAGTAGATTATGCCATTGCTAAATTAGCAGAATTAATGTAATACACTTTATGTAGTTAACGGACACCTTATATATTGAAAAATATATTCATAGTTTTAGGCAGGAAATGAAGTACTAGCCTTAGTTAATACTAGGCTTCCTAACGACAAAATATGGGAATATTGTCGATGTATATGTGTCTTTTAATTGCTTAAAGTGTACAAAGCAACTTCCGTTACACTTAATACAATTTTGGAATAGTAATTTCGCACGAATTTTAAAAAGATTAAATGAAAAAAACAGTAATATTATTTTCTTTAGCATTTTCACTTTTTGCTTGTGGTAATGCTCAAACCAAGTCTGATGCTAACACGGCAGTTGAAGAAGCAGCTGTAGAAGCTCAAAAGCCAGCAGTACAAGCACTTAACCAAAGTGATTTAGCCACCAAACTACAAGAAGAAAACGTAGTTTTAATCGATGTGCGTACGCCAGGTGAAGTATCTTCTGGATACATTAAAGGAGCAAATAAGTTCATCGACATAAATGGGGCGAGTTTTGAATCAGACATTAAAGCGTTAGACAAATCTAAAACATACGTAATGTATTGCAGAAGCGGAGGCCGAAGTGGCCGTGCTGCAGAGTTTATGGTTAGTAATGGATTTACAACAGTTTACAAT
>Ga0102812_10002675_pt1 | contig 11951 bp, 13 predicted proteins | sample ColrivemetaGS713_FD_79334 | JGI IMG/M metagenome (GOLD analysis project Ga0102812, IMG submission 79334) | Estuarine microbial communities from the Columbia River estuary - Flood tide ETM metaG S.713 | ecosystem: Environmental > Aquatic > Marine > Intertidal zone > Estuary | place: USA... | reverse complement strand
TGACTAGTCCTGAATAATCGATACAGATTATTAGACAAAAATAATTAATTAAACAGTTGCAAGCACGTTCTTGTAACTGTTTTTTGTTTTATAGGTTCTCATTTTAATTTTATTCTGTTGATGCATCTGATTAGGAGTTAATAGGAAATTAGAATAATGAGGTCTTTTTTGATTATAAATTTCGATTGCATTTTTCACTAATAATTTCGTAATAGATAGTTCGTTATGGAATTTATCAATACCGAACTCTTGCTTTAAGATGCCATTTATTCTTTCTGCCACGGCATTTTCATAAGGATCTGAGTTTTGAGTCATACTACATTTTATATTGCTTTTCTTGAGTAGATTTTGATACTCGTTTGCACAATATTGCAATCCTCTATCCGAATGATGTATTAAAGGTAACAACGCATCTTTTCGTTGTTTTAATGCTTTTTTTAAGGCCGCTAAACTACTTTCTGTATTCAGATTGTCAGCGACATTAAATCCCACTATTTTTTTAGAATACGCATCAGTAACCAAACTTAAATAACAAGGTTTATCTCTTTTACCAATATAAGTTATGTCTGATACCCAGACCTGTTCTGGGTGCTGTATTTGTAAATCTAATAGTTGATTTTGATGTTTTCTAAATCGATGATGTGAGTTTGTTGTTATATGATAAGAACGTTTAGGTACTATTAATAAATGATTGGCTCTAAGGATATCTATAAACTTATCTCTCCCTATTTTTAATTGTTTTAATTCATTATTTAAAAGATAATACAGCTTTTTAGCTCCAATTCTTGGCATAGATTGCCTAATTTCTATAACCAGAGAAACAACTTTTGAAGCTTTGAGTTGTTTATGCTTTCTTCTTTTTATTTTTCGATAATAAACCTGTCTGTCTATCCCGAACAAATTACAGGCAAACATTACTGTTTGTTTTTGTTGTTCTTTGAAATGGTCGATTGTTCGGGAGGTAAGTTTTTTCGTATATCAATTTGATATTCTTTCTCTGCAATATCAATCATCATATCAAAAATGATTGCTTTCTTATCAGCTACATAGGCTTGTCGCTCCATTAAAGCTTTTTGCTTTTCTAATAACTTAACTTTAATCTCAAGTTCCATTATTTGTTGTTCAGGTGATTTTGGCATATTCAAAGGTGCTTGATTTTCCCAATCAAAGTTACCGAATTTTCTGAGCCATTGTACAATCGTAGAGCGGGATTGAATGCCGTATTTTATTTTGACATCAGAAATAGAAATTTTCCCTCTTTCTATCTCTTGAACAATTTTTAATTTAAAAGACATCGTATAGTCTTTTTGGGTGCGCTTTACATAACGCGTGTTTTCTAGGTTTTCCATTAGGATACTTTTTTGTGTATCGCTATTTCAGGACAAGACAATTATTTATATAAAAAAGCAGCCCATTTGGCTGCTTTTTTATTCTTTATTTTCAAAAGATTAAAATTCTGAAATTGTTTTTGTAATTATTGAAACACAATCCAACAATTGTTCTTTATTCATTACTAAAGGTGGTGCAAAACGAATAATATTTCCGTGTGTTGGTTTCGCCAATAAACCATTATCTCTTAATTTTATACAAATATCCCAAGCTGTAGAACTATCTTCACTATCATTAATAACAATTGCGTTAAGTAATCCTTTTCCTCTAACTAATTTTACTAAATCACATTTATCTATTAGTCTTTTCTGAATTTCAGATCTAAATAAAACCCCTAATTCTTCAGCATTTTCAGCTAGAGTTTCATCTTTTACAACATTTAATGCAGCAATTGCCACTGCACAAGCTAAAGGATTTCCACCAAATGTAGAACCGTGTTGACCAGGTTTAATAACACTCATTATTTCATTATCTGAAAAAACAGCTGAAACCGGATAAACACCTCCACTTAAAGCTTTTCCTAAAATTAAAATATCAGGCTTTACATTTTCATGGTTAACTGCTAATAATTTTCCTGTTCTTGCAACCCCAGTTTGAACTTCATCTGCAATAAAAAGTACTCCATATTTTTCACATAAAGATTTTGCTTTTGATAAATAACACTCAGATGGCACATAAACACCGGCCTCTCCTTGTATTGGTTCAACTAAAAATCCAGCAATATTTTTACTAGATTTTAATGCTATTTCTAAAGCTTGTAAATTATCATATTCTATTTTTATAAAACCATCCGTAAACGGACCAAAGTTTTTACGTGCATCTTCATCATTTGAAAAAGATATAATTGTAGTTGTTCGTCCGTGAAAATTATTCTTACACACAATAATTTGTGCCTCATTTTCAGGGATTCCCTTTTTTTCATAAGCATATTTTCTACATAACTTAATAGCTGTTTCTACCGCTTCAGCTCCTGTATTCATTGGCAGCACTTTCTCATAACCAAAAAAATCAGTTACAAATTTTTCGTAATTACCTAAAATATCGTTATAAAATGCACGCGATGTTAATGTTAATTTATTTGCTTGTTCATTTAAAGCTCCAATAATTTTTGGATGACAATGTCCTTGATTAACTGCTGAATAGGCTGATAAAAAATCGTAATAACGCTTTCCCTCTAAATCCCAAACATATACGCCTTCACCTCTACTTAATACTACAGGTAGTGGATGATAATTATGTGCGCCATATTTGTTTTCTAGGTCAATTGCTTGTTGTGATGATATTGTTTCTGAAACCATCTTTAAAAAAGTTTAAAATTGAAAATATTCAATTCCTCGTTTAGGAGAGAAATCATCCTATTTGAACGTGCAAATTACGAAATATTTTGTTGATTTTTATGCTTCGAAAAAACATGTTTATAACAAAATAAAAATGTCATAAAAATTACACAATGTTAAATTTAATTGAATAAATTTGTTATAAATATTTAATAAATTAAAAAAAAATGAAAAAATCAGTTTTAGTATTAGGATTAGCTGCTGTAATTTTTGCAAGTTGCGGTGAAAAAAAGAAAGAAGAAGTAAAAGAAGTTGAAACGAAAGTTGAAACCGTTGTTGAAGAAGTAAAAGACGTGGTTGTTGACAATCTTGAATTAGGAAAACAATTGTTTACAGATAAAACTTGTGCAACTTGCCACCAAGCCGATGCTAAAGTAATTGGACCTTCAATAAAAGAAATTAACAAAATATATGAAGAACAAAACGGAAATATTGTTAAGTTTTTAAAAGGAGAAGCAGAGGCAATTGTTGATACTGATCCAGGTCAGGTTGCAATTATGAAAGCTAATTTAGATGGTTTTGTAAAAGACCTATCTGGTGACGAACTTGCAGCTTTAGCAGCTTATATGCGTTCAATAAAATAAAATTTTAAATAAAAATAATAAAAAGCATCTCTTAAATAGAGGTGCTTTTTTTATGCTAAAATGTTACATTTGCAAAATGGCAAGAAAAAAGAAACCACTTATATTTGAAAATATTACTGTATTAGATGCCGGAGCAAGAGGAAAAACTGTTGCAAAGGCTCCTGACGGACGTGTTATTTTCTTATCTAATACAGTTCCAGGTGATGTTGTTGATATTAGAACAGGGAAAAAAAAGAAAGCATATTTTGAGGGAACTGCAATAAAATTTCATGAATATTCTGATAAAAGAGTTGAACCTGTTTGTGAACATTTTGAACATTGTGGTGGTTGTAAATGGCAAAATATGGCTTATGAGCATCAATTAGCCTATAAAGAAAAAGAGGTGATAAATAACTTAATTAGAATTGGTCATTTAGAATTACCTGAAATAACGCCAATATTAGGTTGTAAAAAATCCTATTTTTACAGAAATAAAATGGAGTTTTCTTTCTCAAATAGTCGTTGGTTGACTTTGGAAGAAATAAATTCTGAAGAACAAATTGACAACAGAAATGCTTGTGGTTTTCATATTTCAGGAATGTGGGATAAAATTTTAGATGTTAAAAAATGTCATTTACAAGAAGATCCTTCCAATGATATTCGAAATTTTATAAAAAATTATGGAATAGAGAACGAACTTGAATTTTACAATCCAAGAGAGCAAGCTGGTTTATTACGTACTATCATGCTTCGTATTTCTTCAACGGGGGAAATAATGGTTGTTATTCAATTCTTTAGAGAAGAAAAACAAAAAAGAGAAGGTTTATTAAATGCGTTATCAGAAAAATTTCCACAAATTACTTCGCTTCAATATGTAATTAATGGAAAAGGTAATGATACTTTATATGATCAAGATATTATTCTATTTAATGGAAAGGATCATATTTTTGAAGAAATGGAAGGTTTGAAGTTTAAAATTGGCCCTAAATCATTTTATCAAACAAATTCAACACAAGCTTATGAATTGTATAAAATAACTAGGAACTTTGCTGATTTAACTGGCAATGAAATTGTTTACGATTTTTATACAGGAACAGGTACAATTGCACAATTTGTGGCAAAAAAGGCAAAAAAAGTAATAGGTGTAGAATCTGTACCCGAAGCTATTGATGATGCAAAACTAAATGCACAATTAAATAAGATTGAAAACGTTGAGTTTTATGCAGGTGATATGAAAGATGTTTTTAATGATAATTTTATAAAAAAACACGGTCATCCTGATGTAATTATTACAGATCCACCAAGAGATGGAATGCATAAAAATGTAGTGGCTAAAATTTTGGAAATTGCACCTAAACGAATTGTATATGTAAGTTGTAATTCAGCAACCCAAGCACGTGATTTAAGTTTAATGAAAGATCAGTATAACATTATTAAATCGCAGGCTGTTGATATGTTTCCGCAGACGCATCACGTTGAAAATGTAATTCTTTTAGAATTAAAATAATATGAAAAAATATTTTACATTAATAGTTTTATCACTCACCTTAGTAATAAGTTGTGAAAAAGATGACATTTGTTTGGAAAATACCACTCCAAATTTAATCCTAAAATTTTACGATTTTGAAAAAGACACTATTGTAAAAAAAGTATTAATAGACTCTATAAAAGCAATAGACAATGCTATTATAGAAGGATACACAAAAAAAACACTCGATTCAATTTTAATTCCTTTAGATTTAAATGAATTTAAAACTGTTTATAAAATTTCATCGGGAGGAAAATCAGATACTATCTATTTTAGTTATGGTAGAAACGATGTATTTGTTTCGAGATCTTGCGGCTATAAAACAATTTTTGAAAACTTAAAAATTGACAGCTTTACAAATAACTGGATTAAATCATATAATATTAATAATACAACTATTAACAATGATACAACGGCACATATTAATATTTATCATTAGTGTTTTAATTCAATTCACCGCATATTCTCAAAAACCAGAGTTGGAACAAGAACAGGATTCTATAAAAACTAAAGTTAGTTATGGTTTTAGATTAGGTATTGATATTAGTAAACCTATTATTTCCTTTTTACAAGAAAACACAAAAGGGTTTGAATTAACAGGTGATTTACGGTTTTCGAACAATTATTATGCAGCCGCAGAATTAGGGTATGAGGATGTTTTAAAAACTGAAGATTATTTAAATTATTCAACCAAAGGATCATTTATTAAACTTGGGGTTAATTACAATGCCTATGAAAATTGGAAAGGTATGAACAACCAAATATATATAGGCGGCAGATATGCTTTTAGTTTTTTTGAACATACCTTAAACAGTTATACACCAAATGCATCAGGTACTTATTTTATTGCAAACCCAATTGAGGCTAGTACAAATTTTAAAGATTTGAATGCACATTGGCTAGAGTTTGTGTTTGGTATGAAAATAGAAACTTTACCCAATTTATATTTAGGTACTCAACTAAGCTTAAAAAAAATGATTGCTACCAAAGAGCCTAAAAACTTCAAAAACTTATATATCCCAGGTTTTAACAGAGTTTTTTCCAATAATTTAGGAGTTGGTTTTAATTATACTGTTAGTTATAATATTCCTATTATCAACAAGTACAAATAATTTTATTATTTTTAAGTATTAAATAATTTTTTATGCAAAATATACCAAGTGTAGATTTATCAGATTTTTTATCAGGTGATTCTAAAAGAAAGGAAAAATTTATAAAAGAAATTGGCGAAGCTTATGAAGAAATAGGTTTTGTAGCTTTAAAGGGACATTTTTTATCAGATGAACTTACGAATAACTTATATACCGAAGTAAAAAGTTTTTTTGAACTCCCTGAAGAAATTAAAGAATCGTACGAAATTGATGGAATTGGAGGTCAACGTGGTTATACTTCTTTTGGAAAAGAAAGTGCAAAAGGTAAAAAAGAAGGCGATTTAAAAGAATTTTGGCATTTTGGGCAAGAAGTAGTTGGTAATGATAAATTAAAAGCTGAATATCCAAAAAATGTTTTTGTAAATGAAATTCCTAATTTTAATAAAACAGGAATGGAAGCATATAAAATGTTAGAAAAAACAGCCATTTATGTATTAAAAGCGCTTTCATTATATATTGGGTTAAAAGAAGATTATTTTGACAAATATGTAACAAACGGAAATAGTATTTTACGACCTATTCACTACCCTCCTATTAAAGGAGAACCTAAAGGAGCAGTAAGAGCGGCAGCACATGGAGATATTAATTTAATAACGTTATTAATGGGAGCTTCTGCATCTGGTTTAGAAGTTCAAAATAAACAAGGAGCTTGGATTCCAGTTACTGCGCTTCCAGACCAATTAGTAATTAATGTTGGCGATATGTTAGAACGACTTACAAATAATAAGTTACGTTCAACAATTCATAGAGTTGTAAATCCCCCAAGAGAAGAATGGGGAAAACCAAGATATTCGATTCCATTTTTCACACATCCAATTAGCGAAATGTCTTTAAATTGTTTACCTGAATGTATTTCCCATACACACCCAAAAGTATACGAAGATATTACAGCAGGAGAGTTTTTAAATGAACGTTTAAGAGAATTAGGCTTATTAAAATGATTTCAAAAAAAGTAATTTCATTTTTTACGTTTGGAGTTTTTTTAATTATTGCAGGTGCAATATTAAAAATTACAAAAAACCCACAAGCAAGTTTAATTTTAGGCATTGGCCTAGTTTTTGAGCTTTTTGCTGCATTGCTTTTTATTTGGAATAAACTAAAAAAATAATTCAAATTGAAGTAGTTTTACATTAATAATTTCAGCATTTAAAATGGGGAAAAAAAAGTTAAGTAGTTTAGAAGATTTAGGTGGATTTGTATTTTCAACAAATGATAATTTTGAATATGAAAGTGAAGAAAATTCAGAAACTTTAGCTGCTGATAAACAATACTTAGAAGCTCACTTTTCAAACAAAGGTAGAGGTGGAAAAACAGTTACTGTTATTACTGGTTTTGAAGGAAGTGATAATGACTTAAAAGCTCTAGGAAAAATGTTAAAGCAAAAATGTGGTGTTGGCGGAAGCATTAAGGATGGTGAAATTATTATTCAAGGAAATTATAGAGATAAAATAATGGAAATCCTTAAAAAGGATGGCTATAACATAAAACGCGTTGGCGGATAATATATGAACAAAATTGCAGCTTCAGAGCTAATTTTAAATCCTGATGGTAGCATTTACCACTTAAATTTAAAACCCGAGAACATCGCTCACAATATAATTTTTGTAGGTGATCAAAATAGAGTATCAAAAATTACTCAACACTTCGATTCAATTGAATTTGAAACTCAAAAAAGAGAATTCAAAACAATTACAGGAATCTATAAAGGAACTAGAATGTCTGTTATTTCAACAGGAATTGGTCCAGATAATATAGATATTGTAATGAATGAGCTAGATGCATTGGTAAATATTGATTTGGTTAATAGAACTGTAAAAAAAGAACATGTTCAGCTTAACATAGTTAGAATTGGAACATCAGGTTCTTTGCAAAAAGACATTCCTGTAGATAGCTTCGTATTAGCGAAATACGGATTAGGATTTGATGGTATGCTTCACTCCTATGACTGTGAACATATTTTAGAAGCTGATTTTGAAGATGCTTTTATAAAACATACTTATTGGAGTCTTAGAAAAGCAAGACCTTATATAGTAAAAAACAGTGAAACTCTTGAAAAAAAACTTGCTAGTGATAAAGTTTTTATTGGAGTAACAGCAACTGCAGTAGGATTTTACGGACCGCAAGGGAGGGTTTTAAGATTACCAATTCAAGATCCTGAGCTAAATAGTAAAATTGATAATTTTGAATACAATGGTGTTCGAATTACAAATTTGGAAATGGAAACTTCAGCAATTTATGGTTTATCAAAATTATTAGGTCATAATGCATGTTCTATGAATGCTATAATTGCAAATCGAGCAAATGGAACTTTTAGTGAAGACCCATACAAACCAGTAGACGAACTTATTTTGTATACCCTAAATAAATTGTGTTCATAAAATAATTTGTATATTTCATCGTTGAAAATTAATAAAACCCCTATTAATATGAAAAAAATAATTACTTCTCTATTTGTAATAACTTTTATGTTGTTTTTATTTGCTTCGTGTGGATCTTCTAAAAAAGGATGCGGATTAACTACTGATGCCTCTCAAATTGAAAAATCTGCAACTTCAGAAATTGTTGTAGCCGAAGCAGAATAATCTGTTTTAAAAATACAATAATCTCATAATCCTATTTTTAACAAAAAAATAAGATTTTCTAACTTATTAAAAATTGTAACTTTAAAGCTTAATTAGCAATCATTGATTCACTAACTCAAACTTTAATTTATGAAATTTTTAAAATCACTTTGTAGTGTAATAATTCTATGTATTACATTTATTAGTTATTCTCAATCAAAAGACACTTATTTTACCTTAAACCCAACTTTAACCCCAGATGCTGAATTTGTTATATTTAGTTATGATAGCGATTTGTGGAAAGTTAAGACTGAGGGTGGCAACGCACAAAGAATTACTGCAATGCAAGGAGACGAAACAAATCCTAGTGTTTCTCCTGACGGTAAATGGATTGCTTTTTCAAGCAATCAATTTGGAAATAATGATGTTTATTTAATGCCTATTAATGGTGGGGATATTAAACAATTAACATTTCATGATGGCGCTGATGTAGTTAGTTCTTGGAGTTGGGACAGTTCAAAAATTTATTTTACCTCAGGAAGGTATAATTCATTTACCACCTATAGCGTAAATAAATCTGGTGGAACCCCACAAAGGTTGTTTAACCATTATTTTAATACCATTCATAACGTTGTTGAAAATCCGATTAACGATGAAATTTATTTTAATGAAAGTTGGGAAAGTGGACGCTTTGCTCACAGAAAAAGGTATAAAGGTGATTACAATCCTGATATTAAATCTTTTAATTTAAAAACTAAAGAATTTAAAAAACATACCTCATATAAAGGAAAAGATTTTGCTGTAACTTTTGATAAAAATGGAATATTGTATTTTAAATCTGACGAAGCAAATGGAGAATACAATCTATACACTTTACAAAATGGAGCAAAAATACAACTCACAAAATTTGAAACTTCAATAATGTGGCCAAAAGCAAGTGCCAATGGCACAAAAGTAGTATTTAGAAAAGATTACCAAATTCATGTATATGATGTTGCTTCAGGTAAAACCTCAAAACCTACAATTAATATTATAAAAAATAATACTTTAGAAAAAGAACAATCTTATAGCGTTAAAGGGAAAATAAGTTATTTTGATATTTCTCCAGATGAGAAAAAAATAGCTTTTATTTCTAGAGGAAAATTATTTATTTCAGATATTAAAGGGAAATTTATAAAAGAAATTAATACAAATACTAGTGAAGCGGTTCAGGAAGTTAAATGGTTAAAAGACAATAAATCTTTAATCTACTCACAATCTAATAAAGGCTATTACAATTGGTTTTCATTAGATGCCGAAGATGATTCTAAAGAAAAACAACTCACACGAGTTACAATGAATAATCGCCAAATTACTTTTAACAGTGATCGTTCCAAAGCTGTTTACTTAAGAGGTAGAAATGAGATTTGTATAATTAATTTAAACACTTTTAAAAGTGAAATAATTGTAAATGATGAGCTTTGGGGATTCTATAACTCAAATCCATATTTTTCGCCAGATGATAAATACATTATTTACAATGCTTATAGAGATTTTGAAACTGATATTTTTACTTATAATATCGAATCAAAAAAAATAACCAATATAACAAATACAAAGGTTTCTGAATCTAATCCAATTTGGTCTCCAGATGGAAAATATGTATATTTCTCATCAGATAAATTACAACCAGGATATCCTTTCGGAACTACCAATTCTAAAATATATCAAATGTCTCTAGATAAATTTGAGGCACCTTTTAAATTCGATGAAATTTCAAAACTATTTAAAGAAGAAGAAAAGAAAGATTCGAAAGATAAAAAAGAAAATGACAAAAAAGAGGAACCTAAAAAGGAGCTTCCTAAAATAACAATAAATCCAAATGGTTTAATGGATCGTTTGGAACAAATTAGTCCTAATTATGGGCAACAACAAAGTCCTTCACTTATTCAAAAAGATCAAAAAAACTATGTAATTTATATTTCAGACCATAGTGAAGGCAAGTCACAACTATGGAAAACAACTCTTGAGCCTTTTGAAAAAAATAAAACCGAACAAATTAGTGATAAGACAATTCGTAATTATCAACTGGTTCAATCAGAAAAAAACAATTATATTTTGTTTGAAGGAACTATAAATACACTAGATATTTCAGATAATAAACTTAAAGAAATTGAAATTGACACTAAATTTGAAAAGTCTTTATCAAATGAGTTTACTCAAATGTATTATGAAGCTTGGGCAGGAATGGAAGAGAATTTTTACAACGAAAATTTTCACGGACAAGATTGGCAAAAACATAGAGATCATTATGCAATTTACTTACCTTATATTACAAGTAGAGCAGAATTAAGACTCATTTTTAACGATATGCTTGGTGAGCTAAACACCTCTCATTTTGGATTTAATTCTAATGGTAAAGAAGAAGACATTTATTATGGAACTCATTCCTTAGCTACAGGAATTTTATTTGACAATAACAATCCATTTGAAGTTAGCGGTATTATAAAAGAAAGTCCATCAGATATTTCAGGAAAAAACCTTAGAAAAGGTGACAAACTTATAGCCGTAAATGGTGAAAAAGTGAATGCCAATGAAAATAGAGAAAAATATTTTTCTGCACCTTCTTTTTCAAATGAAATAGCCTTAACATTGGAAAGAAATGGGACTGAATTTAACGTAAATTTTCATCCTGCTTCTAGCGGAAACATTCGTAATTTAATTTATGATGAATGGCAAGATGAAAATCAGAATTATGTAGATTCCAAATCTAAAAATCGTATTGCTTATGTGCATATGAAAAATATGACAGGAGGTGAATTACAAAAATTTAAAGAAGATTTGGTTTCAAGTAATGAAGCAGATAAGGATGCTTTAATTTTAGATTTACGCTACAATACTGGTGGAAATGTACACGATGAAGTATTGCGTTTTTTAAGTCAGAGAACCTATTTAAATTGGAAATATAGAGAAGGAAAACTGGCAAAACAATCTAACTTTGGCTATTCAGACAAACCAATTGTATTGCTTGTAAACGAGCAATCTTTATCTGATGCTGAAATGACTGCGGCAGGATTTAAAGAACTTGGGCTTGGTAAAATTATAGGTACAGAAACTTATAGATGGATTATTTTCACTTCAGGAAAGGGATTAGTTGATGGTTCTTTTTATAGATTACCATCTTGGGGTTGCTATACTTTAGATGGCAAAAATTTGGAAACTGAAGGTGTAAGTCCGGATATTTATGTTGGCGAAAGTTTTAAAGACCGCTTAACCGGAAACCAACCACAATTAGATAAAGCTATTGAAGTAATTTTAAATGACTTGAATAAATAATGGTAATACTTTTATTATAAATGAAAGCATGTATCTTTGCACTTTATAAAAAATAAGAAAATGAATAACGGATTATACGCAAAATTTAACACCTCAAAAGGTGCTAT
>Ga0102812_10002674_pt1 | contig 11954 bp, 13 predicted proteins | sample ColrivemetaGS713_FD_79334 | JGI IMG/M metagenome (GOLD analysis project Ga0102812, IMG submission 79334) | Estuarine microbial communities from the Columbia River estuary - Flood tide ETM metaG S.713 | ecosystem: Environmental > Aquatic > Marine > Intertidal zone > Estuary | place: USA... | reverse complement strand
TCGCAAACCTGCTGCGGCAAATGATAAATCAATGCCCACTTGCTGAAAAAATTGGATGGTTATATAGGCTATTAAAATACCTATTGGTCCGGCAATTAGAGCTAGAAATATAGATTCCCACACAATCATCCAAAATACTTTTCGCTTATTCATACCCACCGAAAGTAGCATTCCCAGTTCTTTTTTGCGTTCTAAAACTGCCATAAGCATGGTGTTTATTATACCAAAAGCTAATGCAAGCATAATTACGATTAAGAAAATAGTCATTACTAAGTCCATCATTTTGTCGGCATAACCAAGTTCTGGAGCAATACCACGCCATGTTTTTATTTCAACTTCTGTAAATTGGTCTTCTAAAGCCGTTTTTAGTTTATCTGCACCTTTTTCAGTGGGCAATAAAATGGCAATTTCGTGTGTGCCGTAGTTCGAGCTAAGTGCTTGTAAATCTTCTAAACGAACAAAAGCATTCACTTCGTCGTACATAGAGTTTGAGGTTTTATAGATATCTACCACTTTAAAACCACCTGCCACTGGCAAACCGTTAGCATCAGAAAAAGTGCATTGTATCGTAGTTTTTATACCTGCATTTAGTTTTTCGGCAAGCTTTTGGCTAATAATAATGGGAGGTTTTCGCTTGTATTCTTGTAAATAATTACCTTCTTGGCATAGCTCAAATACATTGGTAACTTGCTTTTCTTGCTCGGGGTTTATGCCATTTAACACTACTCCACTTGTACCTCTGGCACTTTGCACAAAGCTTTCAATTTTTAAGCGAGGAGAAAAGTAAACCCCTTTTTGATTCTCGAGATATTTAATTAGCTGTTCGTCGCTTGGAATTACGTCTTCAAACCTACCATAGTCTAAATAATTGCTATCGTGAATTTGTATGTGGCTAACATACGTTTTTATGGCCTTGTCTTGCCGCATTTTGGCTAAACCTTTTGCGGTGCTAATTACCGCCAATCCACCAAAAATGCCGAGGGAAATAGATCCAATTACCACCCAACTTCGCAGCTTGTTTCTCCAGATATTTCTAAATGCAATTTTTTGTATCATCTACGCATTGCTTTTATAGGGTTAGTGTGTTTAATTTTCCAAATGGCATAGGTGTTTACAAACAGCACTATGCCAAATAAAATACTACCGTGTGTTAGTGCAATGGATATATCTAGAGAAGTGGGCAGCAGTGCTTCAAAGCCAAATTGCTCCACTACTTCTTGTATTTGACCACTTAAATTTATAGGAAAATAGTGAAAATATAAAACAATAGGAAATGCCACAACTAAGCCCAACAATATGCCAACAATACCCATCAAAACGGTTTCCATCATGGTAACTTGTATTAATTTTTTACGTGCCATACCTAAAGAAAGCAATACCCCAAACTCAAAGCTTCGTTCTTCGGTAAGCATAAGCACAGTGCCAAACAAGCCAAACGTAATAATTAGATAAAGGATTACCAAAACAAATGTTCCACCTGCTCTATCTACCGTAATTAATTGGTATAGTTCTGGTATCATGAGTTGCCAATTCATTACTTCTAACGCATTGGTGTCAACCATTGACAAAAGTTCTTTTTCTGCTTTTTGCCAATTGTCTTTTGGTATGCCAATGGTAGCCGTGGTAATCCTTCCGGGCATTGCAAAAAGCTCTTGAGCCAAGCCTAAATTAAGAATAACGGTACGTTTATTTAGTTCGGGAGTTTTTAAATCTACTATACCCACAATAGGATATTTACCCGAAGCAATGCTGCCTTGGTAACCTTGGCCTAAAAATACAAGTGTATCGCCCACAGCTAAGCCCATAATATCTTTCAGGCCTTTGGCTACTAATAATCCTTTGTTTGTAGACGATAAATAAGAGCCTTCAATCACCTTGTCATTTAAACTAATGTGCTCACTTTCGGCCTCTGGTTGCAAACCTAAAATAGCTACAGGTTTAGAAATGTCTTTGTAAGAAGCAAGAGCAAATCCCTCAATACGTTGGCCCACATAAGCTACATTTTTTAATTGCTCTATTTCGGATAAATCGCTGTAATCGAAGCTATTGTCTAGTGTTTTTTCGTCCCAAAAGCCTTTTTCGTGTATTTGAATATATCCTAAATAACTGCCAACAATATTGTGCAGCATATGGCCATAAGCTCCAAATTGAAGTGCTCGCATAAACACGGCGAACAGTACCGCAAAAATTATGGACGAGACCGTAATTAAACTTCTGCGTTTGTTTCTAAAAATATTTCGCCAGGCTAGCTTTAAGAGCATTTATGTAGGAACAAAAGTAGGATGTAGTTGTTTCGGGTAACGATTGTTTTTTTAGATAATTTTATTCAAGTCTGAGAGCGAAGCGAATAGACTTTCGTTTTAAGCAATGGATTGATGTCATCCACGATTGAAGATTGAGGATTTATTTTTTTACCACTAAGTAGTGTTTTGGGATTTAATACTTGACTTATTTGCACGTGCCGTATAAGAAAAAGGGAAGTAAACTAAGTATTCCACTTCGTGGAATTGGTTTTGTTTGTGGTTGAAGATTGGTGTCAAACCGTAGGGATGACATATTGGTAAAAAAGGTGAGCCACGAGAATCAGAGTTCCGTAGGAACGAAACAGAGCATAAGGACAATCAATGTCGATTAATCCTATAGATCAACCACTTTACTCGCCGCTCGTTTTATGCTAATTATTTTGTCGCCAACTTCTATTTTATTTACCACTTCCATTCCATCAATAACTCTCGCAAAAATGGTGTATCGCCCATCTAGGTGTGGGGTAGGGCAGTGGGCTATAAAAAATTGCACACCTTCGGTGTCGTTTCCAGCAGATGCTATTCCGACCGTACCTGTTTCATAGGTTTGGTAGTTGCTAAACTCGCTTCGTTGCGTCCAGTTTTTGCCGCCCCAACCATCGCCCCTTGGGCAACCGCCTTGTATTACAAATTGCAGAACTACTCTATGGAAATACTTACCATCATAAAAACCACTATCGGTTAGTTTTAAAAAGTTGGCAACGGTTCCTGGGGCATCGTTTACAAAAAGAAGAAGTCTAACTTCACCTTTATTAGTAGTAATTAGAACCTGCTGATTGTGTGGTATGGTTTTAACAAATTCCCAATCGATGGGGTGATTGTATTTCGGTTTGTAGCCTGCAAATTTTTCGCCACCAAGTGCTTCTATGGCTTTAGAAACATCAATAAAGGTCTCCGCTTTTTCGGGCAACACCAATTCGCTTCTTGTCTTAGTTAGTAAAGGTAACCAATAAGCACCTTCTTCGGAGTAAGTAGTTTTTTGCAATTCTATGGCAGCTATACTTTGCATTGCCATGTCGCCTGAGTTTAGTGCATAAGTTAGCATATCCCGCATTGTGTGGGGCCAGTTGTTCGACGGTGTTGCCGTTCTGGCCTCAATATATTTCTCTAATGCTGCATTTTTAACCACTTTTGGGTTGCTATCTACTTGCATTATTTCATACACGCACCACTCAATTACCTTAGGATTGCTTACATCTAAATTAGCAATTTTAGCTGCTTTTTTATATGGATTTAGTTTGCTGTATTCCACCGTCCAATCCCAGCCAATTTGCTCTCTTTCCGCTTTAGCAGAATTTAAAAACTGATCCAATCGTGCTTTTATTTCCGCAGTTTGATTCGCATATAAAGTAGAAATTCTTGCTGTTGGTTTTTCAGGATATTTACGGTAGTACCTGTGCAAGTAATGAGCAGCTAACTGTTTCCCTTCCTTCGAATTATCTCCTTCCAGAAATTCAATCATCCTATCGGTAAGCGAATCAGCATACAAACCTTTTTGTGCCAAACGAAACACACCATATGCCCAGCCTATTCGTAAGAGTGAATCCTGATAATCCACTTTTCCAAACAAGTCAAGCGTAGAAGTATCGCCGCATTTGCCAATAGCCTCTAAAATATAGCGACGGTTTACATTAGAAAGTTCTGAATCAAAGCTCGATCTTAAAATCTGCAACGACTTAGAATGACCAATTTGCCCCAAAGCAAAAGCTGCAGCTCTGCGAGGTAATTCATCTTGGTCTATCTGCAACATTTGGCTTAAATAAGGTATAGCCAGCGTATCTTGTGCACTTGCAAATGCCAACGCAGCTGCAATTCGGTGAGATTCTTTTTTTGCTTTTAGCAGAGGAATTAACGAATCTGTTTCCCTACGATCTTGTAATTCAAATATTTGAATGAGTTTGTCGTCGGCAAATTGGTTAATTTCGTTTTTGTTTCCTTTGCCGCAAGCGGAAAGAATAAGCAAGGCTAAAAGCACTTTTTTCATAAGGCAAAAGTAGGATAATCGATGATTTACCCTTTGCACTTGTTTATTAGTATTAATTTAATATTGACTTAACATACCGCTTTTAACATTGCAGTGTGAAATTGAAACTGATAGCAAGTTTATTATTACTAAGCGTAATGGCGTTCGCAAATAATCCACTAAAAATTCAAGTGGTGGATGAAAACAAGGAACCATTAACAGGAGTTAAACTTACTTTAGAAAATGCAGAAAATGCAAGTTTTACCGATTTTGATGGAATAAGTGTTTTGGAAGGTAAAAAGGAAGTGCAAATAATAAAGGTAGAGTTTGCAGGTTTCGAAACTGGCTACATCAAAATTGTACCGGGTTCTGCCCCAAGTGAAATTGAAGTAACACTGCGTAAAAAGTAGTTTTATAAATTCCACTTATAGTTCAATCAACTTAAAAATTTCTAGCGAGGCAATTTCTGCAATTACATTTGCAGTATATGTCTGTACAAGTATCAACCGATCAAGATTTTAACGAATTATTAAGTTCCAGCCCAAAGGTGGTTGTTAAGTATTATGCCAATTGGTGTGGTAGCTGCAAATTATTTGCTCCAAAATACAGAAGACTATCTGATGATGAGCGATTTGCAGACGTAGTTTTTCTAGATGTAAATGCAGAAGAAAGTCCGGAAGCTCGCAAAATAGCGGGAGTAGACAATCTGCCATTTTTCGCAGTGTTCAAAAACGGTGAATTAGTAAAAGGTTTGCCAACCAGCAAAGAAGATGTTGTTGTGGAAATGATAAATTCTTTGAGTACAGAGTAAAGAGAGTATTGAGCAGAAAGTAAGGATTGGTAAGATAAGAGTATTTTTTGAATGTCTTATATCATAAATCCTATATCAAAAACCAAAATGAAAATCCCAGTAATAAAAAAAATAACCGAAGCATATACGCTAGAGCAATTGCAAGCAGCCGAAATGGCATTGTACGAAGAGCAAACGCTAGAAATAGAAATAGAAGGAGAAGATGAAGGGGAGCAACTTACCCATGTATTAGCAGCTATTTTCATAAAAGAGCACATGGCAGAAAATGGGTCGGACCTAAAAACTGCCTTGCGTGAATACACGTTGAAGGTTAGGAATAGTATTAGCTAGTATTCAATAGCTTAAGGCATCATTACAAACTAACTAGCGGAGCTTTGCAGTTATTTTTTTTATAATTATCTAGTTTCCGATTCTTATTTCTGTTGGAAGTATGAACAAACACTTCCTAATCTTACTAACTTTTGTTGTTGTCAACGTTTTATGTGTTGCTCAAAACAATAAAGACTGCTACCGCAAACAACTTTCAGCCACTGATATGTGTGCTTTTGGAGATGGAAAGTTTACAAAAGCTTATCCCTTCATGGCTAGTCTTTCTGTAGGAAGTTATGATGGAACCAAATTAAAACTATCGAATGACAAAGGTCTAATCACCTTTAAAAAAGTATCTGGAGCAAGAGGAAAACACCAAAGTGAGTTGGATATTTTATATTGTTTTGGTGAATTCACCAGCCGCGGTGATACGTAAGTTGGCAATGTAACTTCGGAATTTGACAAACTTTTTTTGTTTGATATCTCAAAGAATTATAAGGTGGATAGCTTTACCAATTCTGTAACTATCAAAATCGTGAGTAATGCCTTGGGAAACAAAGTTGCCCAAACATTAGTGGCAACCGAAAAGAGCCAATGCTCCATTGTAGCTTTGCCTTATTTGGTTTTCTATGATGAGGTGTTTAAAGCTCGTCATTCCAAAGAAACCATAGCATTTTTCACCTATTTCGAAGTGATTGACGAAAGTGGACAAAGTAAGTTTTACGATGCAAACGATTATTTGCTTGTAGGAGGTAATAACTTTCAACCATAAAAAAAGCCGAACATTTCTGCTCGGCTTTCTGTTTTTGTTTTATTATTTCTTAGTGTTTAGAAAGATAATCTGCAACACCATCAAATGTGTCTTTCAAAGCATCTTTACCTTCATCCCAGTTTGCAGGACAAACCTCACCGTGGTTTTCTAAGTGTTGTAACGCTTTTAGCATTCTCATTGCCTCATTTACGTTTCTACCTAATGGTCTGTCGTTAACTACCTGGTGTCTAACAATACCTGCTTTGTCAATTAAAAATAAGCCTCTGTAAGCAATCATTAAACCAGTTGCAACTAATTCGTTGTTTTCGTTGTAATCATACTCACCATCTAGCATATCGTAATTGGTGCTTATTGTTTTTGCTGTATCCGCAATTATTGGGTATGTAACACCTTTAATTCCGCCGTGGTCTTTAGCAACTTGCAACCAACCCCAGTGGCTTTCTTCCGTATCTGTAGAACATGCTACTATTTTGCAACCTAATGCTTCAAATTCAGCCAATTTTTCTTGAAATGCGTGCAATTCTGTTGGGCACACAAACGTAAAATCTTTTGGATAAAAGAATAGAATTACGTGGTTTTTTCCTAAATATTGGTCTAATGAGAAATTTTCTACTATTTCTTCTCCATTAATTACTGCTCCTGAACTAAAATGTGGTGCTTTTCTTCCTACAAGTACTGCCATGTCTTCTCTGTTTTTAAATCTAAATTATTAAGGGTGCGAATCTACGTATATGCCTTGTTTTATAGTTGTCTGCCAAAATTCTAAATCTATATAATCCTATAAGTTATCTTGATTGAACCATTTATTGTAAACTCAAATTTTACGTTTTTTCTAAAAAAAAAGGATTTGCGTGAAAACTTAACATTGGAAATTAGGTAGGCTTGAATATTGTCAGTAATTTTGTTAAGAAATTGTTAAGTTAGAGTTATGAGAAAGTCAATAGCAATAGGAATAATGTTAGTGTTAGCACTAGGTGTAAACGCACAACAAGTGGATTTAAAAGTGGAGAACGGTAAATACTTTTCGGCTGAAGGAGCTTTGTTTTCAGGTACTTACGGTAAATATGAAGGTGTTACTAAAGTAGCAGAGCTAAACATAAACGACGGAATGTTGAATGGTGCAGCCTTGTATTTTCATAATAACGGAAAGTTAAAAGAAAAAGGACAGTATACTAATGGGGAACGAGTTGGTTCTTGGACTCAATACAACGAAATAGGTGACGTCACTACCGTTGCAAGTTTTGCTAGTGATGAAAAACACGGTGAATGGGTAGTTTGGGATGACAATGGAAACAAGCGTTTCGAAATGTTTTATACCAACGGAAAACGCACAGGTATTTGGAAAATGTGGGACGAAGAAGGAAATCTTACCACAAAAGACTTTGGGAATTAATCCCTTGAATTTAATACTGTAAATTTGTATAAAGGCTCGTTTTGAAATAACGGGTCTTTTTTTTGCTAATTTTTATGAATGATTAGCCGTCCAGATTAGAAGTATAGTATGCAATATACTCTTTGCTCTTTTCTACATAAATAGCTGCATTTATACGAATAGCCTCCATTTGCTCTTCGCCAATGGTTTTTACCACTTTAGCTGGAGAACCCAAAACGAGCGACCGAGGAGGGATAATTGTGCCACTGGTAACCAAGGCATTCGCCCCAATAATCGAAAATTCGCCAATTTCAGCATTGTTTAAAACGGTGGCGTGCATTCCGACCAATACATTATTGCCAAGCTTGGCTCCATGTACAATGGCTCCGTGGCCAATTATGCAATCTTTACCAATAATAGCAGGTTCGTTGGGGTCGCAATGAATTACAGCATTATCTTGAATGTTTGTACGATTGCCTACCGAAATTGAATCGCTATCGCCCCTTAATACAGCTCCATACCAAATGCTTACTTCGTTGCCCAAAGTAACATCTCCTATAACAGTAGCCGTGGGAGCTATAAAAACTTCGTCTCCTTTTTTTATAGGTTGATTTAGCTTACTCATTTTCTTGTCGTTTGCGTTTCCAGCGTTTATGTGTCCAAAGCCAATATTGCGGTTCAGCAATTATTTCTTTTTCTAATTGTGTTGTGTGGGCCTGGGTAATTTCTCCCAGTTTAGTGTCTTTGGGTTGGTCAAAAAGTACTTCTAAGGTAAATGAGTAATGTCCTCGCTTTACTTTGTTAATTGCTCCATACACCACTGGGTAATTATATTTTTTTGCAAAACTCTCTGTACCCAATGCAACGGCAGTTTCTTGATTTAAAAAAGTGGTCCAAAAAACATTTTTTGTGTATGTTGGGCTCTGATCGGCACCAAAAATTGTTGCTGTAGGTGTGGTAAATCCTTTACTAAAATATCCCGGAACTTCACGTGTACTTATCATTTCTATACCATACTTAGAGCGAGATTTTAGAAACGCATCATTAAAAAAAGCATTGCTTAGTTTTGTATATATGCCAACTGTTTGGTGTTTTATTTGCGAATCGATACCTACGGCCAGCATTTCCCAGTTGTTGTAATGTCCGCCAACCAGCATTATCGGTCTATTTTGCACAAAATAGGCATCTGCTACTTCAGGATTTGTAATCACCATTCTACGTTTTATTTCATCTTCAGAAATATTAAATAGCTTTACGCTTTCTACTATCAAATCGCACAAGTGTTTGTAAAACTGATACCCAATTTGTTTTATCTCTTTTTCTGTTTTTTCTGGAAACGAATTTCGCAGGTTGTACAATACCACTTTTTTACGGTAGGGAATAAGGTAAAACATCAAAAAACTTAGCACATCAGAAATGCCATACACCGCCCAATATGGTAAGTAGGAGAGAGGTTTTATAATGAGGTAAAACAGTATTTTGCTCACGAGGCAAAAGTATATTAAAAAAGCCCAATCTCTCGATTGGGCTTTCTTAAAATTGCTATGCTGTTACAGCAGCACTTTTATTTCTTTTTCGTTCGAACTCTTTTAAGAATATTTTACGCAAACGAATGGTTTCTGGCGTTACCTCAACATACTCGTCGCCTTGTATGTATTCTAACGCCTCTTCTAGCGTAAATATAACTGGAGGAGCAAGTTTTACTTTGTCATCTGTTCCAGAGGCACGCACGTTACTTTGTTTTTTTGCTTTGGTAAGATTTATTACTAAATCTCCAGGGCGAAGATGTTCTCCTACCACTTGGCCTTCATATATGTCTTGGTTTGGATTAACGAAGAATTTACCACGGTCTTGCAAGTTATTTAAACTGTAAGGGATAGCACTTCCGTTTTCCATACTTATCATAGAACCGTTTATTCGTTGCGGAATATCACCTTTGTGTGCTTGAAATTCTTTGAATCTATGTGAAATAATTGCTTCTCCTTGGGTTGCAGTAAGTAAGTGATTTCTTAAACCAATAATACCTCTTGATGGTATTTCAAATTCTAAATGCATTCCATCTCCTTTTGGCTCCATTGCCAACATTGCACCTTTTCTTAAGGTAACAAAGTCAATAACTTTTCCACTGTGGTGTTCTGGTACGTCTATAATCAATTCCTCAATTGGTTCGCATTTTACTCCATCAATTTCTTTTATAATTACGCGTGGTTGCCCAATTTGCAGCTCATATCCTTCACGTCTCATCGTTTCTATTAATACAGAAAGGTGTAAAACACCACGGCCATAAACTATAAATGAGTCAGCACTATCGGTATACTCCAAACGCATGGCTAAATTTCGCTCTAGCTCGCTTTCCAAACGTTCTTTTACGTGTCTACTCGTTACGTATTTACCTTCTTTACCAAAAAACGGAGAATCGTTTATAGTAAATAACATACTAATAGTAGGTTCATCAATATTAATTGAAGGTAAAGCTTCAGGCACTTCAGGGTCAGAAATGGTATCACCTATTTCAAAACCTTCTAATCCTGTTACAGCACAAATATCTCCGCATTCCACCTTTTCTACTTTTACTTTAGCTAAACCGTCATACAAGAAAAGTTCTTTTACTCTTGACTTAGTTACAGATCCATCTCTTTTTACCAAAGATATGTTTTGATTTATCTTTAGTTCGCCTCTTTTTAGTTTACCAATAGCAATACGACCGGTGTATTTACTGAAATCCAACGAGGTAATCATCATTTGTGTATTTCCTTCCTCTTGTACTGGTGGTGGAACGTGCTCTAGAATAGCATCTAAAGCTGCAAACATATTGTCTGTAGGTTTTTGCCAGTCGTAGCTCATCCAGTTGTGTTTTGCCGAACCATATACCGTGGCAAAATCAAGCTGATCTTCGTTTGCATCTAGGGCAAACATTAGGTCGAATACTTTTTCGTGTACTTCGTCTGGTGTGCAGTTCTCTTTATCTACCTTGTTTATCACTACAACAGGTTTTAGGCCAGCTTCTAGTGCTTTTTGTAATACAAATCGAGTTTGTGGCATTGGTCCTTCAAAGGCATCAACTAGTAATAATACGCCATCTGCCATATTCATTACACGTTCTACCTCGCCACCAAAGTCACTGTGACCAGGAGTGTCAATAATATTAATTTTAGTGTCTTTGTATTGAACGGAAACATTTTTAGAAAGAATGGTAATTCCACGCTCTTTTTCAATGTCATTATTATCCATTACCAACTCACCGGGTTTCTCATGATCTTTAAAAAATTCACAGGCTTGAAGAATTTTGTCTACCAGGGTTGTTTTGCCGTGGTCTACGTGGGCAATAATGGCCACGTTGCGTATATTTTGCATAATAACTATTGAAAAATGGCTGCAAAGGTAATCTTTTATATCTACAACTATATCCTATTCTCGCAATGATGTTAATTTCAAAATAATAATTTAGTTTTGAAAAATGAACCAACTCGTTAAAACATCAAATTCAGACCTTATAGGGGATGCCCGTAAAATCCTTTCCGAAAATTGGGGAGGTGCAATTGTAGCAACCCTTATTTACTTAGCTATATCGCTTGTTATTGGCTTTATCCCCGGGGCTTCACTTATTCTTGGTGGGCCGCTTATGCTCGGTTGGGCTTTGTGGGCGTTGGGAGTAAACAGAAATCAAGATTTTGATTACAACAAGATTTTTGAAGGGTTTAATAACTTCGGTAACTCATTAGTAACCTATTTATTGATGGTTATTTTTATTATTCTTTGGACGTTATTGTTCATAATACCGGGTATAATTAAGGGTTTAGCCTACTCTCAAACATTTTATATACTTGCAGATAAACCAGATATAAAACCAATGGAAGCTTTAAGGCAAAGTGAGGCAATGATGAAAGGCAACAAAACAAAGTACTTCTTACTAATGCTTCTTTTCTTTCTTTTAGCCTTGGCGTGTTTACTTACGTTGGGTATAGGCTTCTTATTTCTAATACCGCTTATACAAGTTACTACGGCTCGTTTTTACCAAGAACTAAAAGGAGGTGAAGAAAACAATGAAGTAGAGTTGATTGGGACGGAATAATACGGATTAAGAATTCTAGGCATAAAAAAAACCACGCCAAAGCGTGGTTTTTTTATTAAATATTTGTTGCGATTAGTACGTATTAATTTTGATTCGCTTCGTAAGTTCATCTACATCAGATTTAAACTTCTTATCCGTATCTATTAAGTCGTTTACTGTTTGGCACGCGTGTATTACCGTACTGTGGTCTCTACCGCCAAAATACATTCCTATGTTTTTAAGGCTAGCTTGGGTAAGTTGTTTTGCGAAGAACATAGAGATTTGACGAGCTTGTACAATTTCTCTTTTACGTGTTTTAGATTTCATTAAATCTACACTTACCCCAAAGTAATCAGAAACTAATTTTTGAATA
>Ga0102812_10002672_pt1 | contig 11960 bp, 7 predicted proteins | sample ColrivemetaGS713_FD_79334 | JGI IMG/M metagenome (GOLD analysis project Ga0102812, IMG submission 79334) | Estuarine microbial communities from the Columbia River estuary - Flood tide ETM metaG S.713 | ecosystem: Environmental > Aquatic > Marine > Intertidal zone > Estuary | place: USA: Columbia... | reverse complement strand
TGCGTAATGTCATTGTCCACAATATCCAGGATCGTTTCTTCCGTAGCCAAGGTGGAGGCCAGCCTCACAATTACATCGAAATTTCTAATTGTACCAGTTTCAATACCATTGGCCGTCATGGTCATATCCAGCTGGGCCGAGTATTGGAAGCAAAGATCACGGATAACGTATTTATGAATCCTATTATGTTAGGATCTAGCCCTGTTTACACCGATGAGCAGACACAACCAGATGGCGATCTTCATAAAGTAATCACTATCGATACTTTGTACGCAAATACCAGCCTGGAAATCAAAGCAAACAACATTTTCTGGACAGAAGATGTAACCAATTATTGGGCATCCAATGATACGGTATCTGCGCCAGGGTTCCTGTCTGACCTGATCGTTGAGAAGTTGGGAAGCGATGTAGCTGATGCCTATTTCTCCGAAACGCTGGAATTGGAAAGTATCCCTGGTACCATCTTGCAGTATGTAGTAGACCTCTATGCTGACCCTACGGCAACGGACATGTATGATTTCATCGTAGAAGATGAATTAGTTGCAGGTACCGCCTTCGATTCCGGTAACTTATTTGACTTCTCGGACTTTTCTCCGTGTTATGATCCCTCTTCTGAATCGGCAACTGCTGCAACAGATGGTGGGCCGATAGGTGCCGTAGACACTTGTGATGACCTAATTAACGATGTTGATGATCTGAATATCAACCCTGCGTTAGGCTTACAGCTTAGCCCTAATCCGGTAGCTGCAAGTACGACGTTAAGCTTCACTACTACTCAGTCAGGAATGGTGAATCTGACCGTTTATGACCTTATGGGACGTGAGCTAGCTTCGCTTCATAATGGTAATTTGATGAGTGGTGAACACCAATTCAATTGGGCACCTGGTAACCTTTTCAAGCAAGGCATGTACATCGTATACCTGCGTACGGAAGAAGGTCAAATGTTCCAACGAGTAATCGTCAGTAAATAATTGGACCTTTTGAAGGCAGACCATTTTACCCTTTGGTCTGCCTTCATTTTTCTTGCGTTGAATTTAGCCTATCTGTCATGAAAATAGTACCAATATTTCTTTTTTCGCTTGCCCTTTTGCTGCTCAATGCTTGCCAGTTGGTTACAGCAGAACCTGCATCAGTAGCGCCTGAACAAAAAGCGCAAAAAGACCGATTGCTAGCGCTTGCTGAGAGAATGGTGGCCTATCTTCCGCAACTCCCCCTGGATTCTCTCCAAATTCCCCGTACCGTTGAGAATGCAAAAATGGAGGGTACAGCTTCTAAAAGCTGGACCAGTGGGTTCTTTCCAGGCGTGCTTTGGCAACTGTATGATGCGGGCCGTCAGGATGCGCTGAAAGAAGCGGCGCTAAGCTGGCAATCTTTTGTAGAAAAAGAGAAGCTGGACAGTACCACCCATGATTTAGGTTTTAAGCTCTACTGCAGCTTTGGTCAAGCTTGGCGTATCACGGGGGAGGAGCAATTTAAAGACGTATTTATCACCGCGGCCAAAACCCTGAGCACGCGCTACAATCCCAAGGTGGGTGCCCTTCGCTCTTGGGATCATCACGAAGACTTGTGGCCTTTTCCAGTCATCATCGACAATATGATGAACCTGGAGATGCTCTACGAAGCGACTCGCCTGACGGGAGATTCAAGTTTCTACCACATTGCTACCCAGCACTCTGAAACCACGCTTAAAAATCACTTTCGGGACGACAACAGCTCTTACCACGTGGTCTCCTACGATCCCCTTACGGGAGAAGTACTCAAGAAAAATACCCATCAGGGGTACAGCCACGAATCGGCCTGGAGCCGTGGGCAAGCCTGGGGGCTTTACGGCTACACAGTGGCCTACCGTTACACCAAACAGCCGGAGTTTTTAGCGCAAGCGCAGAAGATTGCCAACTTCATCTTCACGCATCCTCGTCTGCCGGAAGACCTGATTCCTTACTGGGATTTTGATGCGCCGAATATTCCCGACGAGCCCAGAGATGTTTCTGCGGCAGCGGTAGCGGCATCGGGACTTTTTGAATTGAGCACGTACGATCCGGAGAATGCGTCGAACTACCTCGATTGGGCCAACCACATCCTGGTCAGTTTGGAAAAAGAAGAATACCAGTGCCATGTTGCACCCTTCTTTTTGCAGCACAGCGTGGGCAGTATCCCCGGAGAGTTTGAGATGGACGCGCCCATTATTTATGCAGAATACTATTACCTGGAAGCACTGCGCCGGAGCCAAGCTAACCCTCAAGTATCATTGAGCAATGAAAAATAAAGTATTCCTATTCCTGGGCTTGGTAGGACTCTTCTATGTGCTTTCGAGCAACAACGTTGGGGCTTTTCTGCAACCGCTACAAGAACGGATCGTAGAAAATATCAATGCAGATTGGCGCTACCTTCCGGACAATACGCGGGAGGTTGCCCAGTTGAAAGATAAAACCGATTGGCAAACGATCAACCTGCCCCATAGCTGGAACCAGTGGGATGCGCTGGACCTGGAACCGGGCTATCGCCGGGATGCCAGTTGGTACCAAAAAGAAATTTTTCTCAGCAATTACGAGCAGGCCGACTACCTCCTCTATTTTGAAGGATCAAATATCAGCACGGAAGTGTACGTCAACGGTGCGTTGGCGGGTGCGCACATCGGAGGTTATGTAGGCTTTAAAATTGACATTACGCCCCACGTTCGCCGGGGCCAAAAGAATACGATCAGCATCCGGGTAGACAACAGTTATAATCCGGACATTATCCCTACCCAAAAGGCTGATTTCTTCATCTACGGCGGTATCACGCGTGACCTTTGGTTGGAAATAGTCCCCAAGGTGCGGCTACAAGATATCCGCGTAAGCACCCCTGAGGTGAGCCGCGCCCAAGCAGCAACCACACTGGCGATTACTTTACCAGCAGGAATCGCATTGACGAAGGACTACGAGATAAAGGCCGCCATCATAGCCAGCGATAACCTGCAGATCGTGGCCGAAAAAACCTTTGCCGCCGCAGCGATCAACAACCAGCAAGCACTGGTTATGCCAATGGTGAACCAACCGCAGCTTTGGTCACCTGATCATCCCGCCCTATATCAGGTGAAGGTGCAATTGTTGAAAAACGGCCGGGTTTGGGACGAAAAAACAGCGACCATCGGCTATCGCTGGTACCATTTTGAACAGCATGGTGCTTTTTACCTGAATGGGGAACGGCTCCTGCTTCGCGGCACGCATCGCCACGAAGAACACGCGGGCTACGGGGCCGCAATGCCCAATGAGCAGCACCGCAAAGACATGGAGCAAATCAAGGAGATGGGCGCCAACTTTATCCGACTCGGGCATTACCCCCAGGATCCGGAAATCTACCGCGCTTGTAATGAATTGGGCCTGATTGTTTGGGATGAGCTCCCCTGGTGCCGCGGAGGCATGGGGGACAGCGAGTGGCAAGCCAATACGGAGCGCTTGCTGCTAGAGCAGATTCAGCAAAACTACAACCACCCCAGCATTGTCTTCTGGTCGCTTGGGAATGAAATCTACTGGTTGCCAGATTTTGAAAACGGCGACGACGAACAGCGGCTCAACGCCTACGTCACCAAGCTCAATAACATCGCCCACAAGGCGGATCCGCAGCGCCTGACGGCCTTGCGCAAGTACTACGCTGGAGCTGATTTGGTGGATGTTTTCTCCCCGTCTATTTGGTCGGGTTGGTACGCCGGTGTTTATACCAACTACAAAAATACCCTGACCCAGAATCAGGAAAAATACGCGCAGTTTCTCCACATGGAGTACGGCGGGTCGAGCCAGGTAGGTCGCCATACGGAGAACCCCATCACTGGAGAGGGGGCGCTGAGCGACGACGATTGGGCCGAAGTTGCCAATCAAGTCAATATCGAGAATGTGGCCAAAAGGGGCGACTGGACGGAGAACTACATCGTAGACCTCTTCGATTACTACCTCAGTGTGACGGAAACCCAGCCCGATTTTGCGGGGAATGCGCAGTGGGCTTTCAAAGATTTCGGTACGCCGCTGCGGCCCCAAAATGCGATACCTTACCTCAATCAAAAAGGCCTGGTAGACCGTGATGGCCAACCCAAAGACGCCTACTACGTCTACAAAAGCTACTGGTCTAAAATACCTTTTGTCTACATTGAATCGCACACCTGGACTTACCGCCGTGGGCCGGAAGGCAAAGCCAGAAATATCTCCGTCTACAGCAATTGCACCTCCGTAGAGCTGATCCACAATGGCCAAAAACTAGGGCGCAAAAATCGCGTATTGGGAGAGCTACCTGCTGGAGGCTTGAACTGGGATGTGAACTTCACGGCGGGAGAAAACACGCTGATCGCATTAGGCATTGCCGCCGACGGAAGGGCTTTTTCGGATACACTCAGTATTACCTACGATTTTCACCAAGCAGACCAGGCTGATAATATCCAGTTAACTAGTAAAATGCTGGCCAATGGGAATTACCTGGTGGAAGCAGTTATGCTGGATAAAAATGGCGTGCGGGTGCTGGATTACGAGGAGGAAATTTACTTCGCCTGCGATGGTGCAGGCACCTTGCTCCGACACTACGGGACCCCCACCCGCAGCCAGGTCATACAAATGGCCAACGGACGGGCAGCCATCGAACTGGCACCGGAGAAATCCGGCAAAGCCATCATCGAAGCGCGGAACCAGGATTTCAAAGGCAGTTACCTGGTCATTGATTTTACGAAAGAAAACGCCACCAAAACGAAAGACAATGAAGCTGAATAAATTACTGCTCTGGTTATTGATCGCGGTCCAGTTTTCCTGCTCCGCTCCAGCGTCGGAGGAAGGGGACCAGACAGTGGAAACTGTTGCAACGACCACCAAAAAAACGCAGGCCTTGCTCCTGACCCAGAACTTCCCCTTCGATCCTACGGACAAAGACAAGGTGACGGGCGATTATGTCGCACAAACCAAGATCGTCGTTCCCGCCAACCTGGCGACCCAGAGCAAGTGGATCATGTTTGAAGGCCCCGTGTTGGAGAACGACCTCGTTGCTTACCGCTACTATGCCGACAGCCGCCATCGCTTTGATATTTACGGTAAAACCGTAAGGGATCTCGTGATGGACACCGTAAGTTGGCAATACCACGATATCATGAATTGGGGCTCGGACGTGCTCAAGGTGGGGAATTCCCTGGGCCTTGGCAGTCCGGCCATTTGGTACCAGGATTCGCTGTACACCCTCTCCGAATGTGCCGAGAAAACCATTGAGGTGATCGAAAATGGGGACGACCGTTCCGCTATCCGTACCACCTTCACGGGGCTGAAAATAGGGGAGGAGACCTTCGACCTTATCCAGGACTGGAGCTTGGCCGCTGGAGAGCCCTGGTCCGAAATTCACCTGCAATTGAAAGACAGGATGCTACCTGCCGGGATGTTTTTTGCCACCGGTTTTGTCAAGCACCTCCCTGAGCTGACCGTAGGCAGTACCGATGATTTTGCTTACCTGATGAACTGGGGAGAGCAGTCGTTTCATCACGAAAACATGGGCATGGCCATTCTGGCTGAGAAGGTTTACCAACCAGTTTCCATTGATGATGAACTGAGCCATGTTTATATTTTTGAAAAAGCACCGCAAGAAGTTCGCTACCGGTTCCTTTCCGCTTGGGAGCGCGACAATAACGGGGTGAAAGATGAGCCTGGTTTCCGCCAATTAGTGGAACAATCCACCAAAAGCGCAAAATGATGCCCAAAAATGCCAATAACGTCTTTGGTTTGCTGTTGCTAATAATCGGTTTGTGTTTGCCGAGCTGTGCCACCGAAGAAAAGAAAGCGGAGCTATCCCTCAACGATAAGGAGATTATCACCCAGGCAGATAAGTACCTGCAAGAAAGTCCCGTCACCATCACGGCTTTTCCGGCGGAGCGGAGTGCGGGTGGGCCACATGACTATTTTTCAGAAGGCCCCTACTGGTGGCCTGATCCCGAAAATCCTGATGGGCCTTATATTCGCAAAGACGGCCAGCGTAATCCCAATAACTGTGGTGGCCACAAGAAGGCCCTCCGGCAAATGGTTGATAGGGTCACTACTCTGACGGCTGCTTACGAGATTACCGGCGACGAAAAGTATGCGCAACAAGCCATTCGGCAGTTGCAGACCTGGTTTGTCGATCCAGCTACGCGCATGAATCCCAATCTGCTGTACGGGCAAGCCATCCACGGCATCAGTACAGGGCGGGGCATTGGTATCATCGACACCATTCGATTAATTGATGTTGCTTTAAGTATCCAACTCCTGGCGGCGGCCGGGGAATTGGAAGGAACGCAGTACGCCGCTGTTCAGCAGTGGTTCAGTGATTATGGGGATTGGCTCACGACCCACTCCTACGGGATCGACGAGCGCGATAACAACAACAACCATAGTACCTGGTGGGGCGCACAAGTAGCCGCTTTTGGCCTGGTAACCCAGCGGGAAGACCTGCTCGTCATCAGTAGGGAACAATTTAAAAAGCAGCTCGACATTCAGCTGGCTGCCGATGGTAGCTTCCCGGATGAGTTGGCCCGGACCAAGCCGTTTGGCTACACCAATTATAACCTACAGGGCTGGACGACCTTCTGTCTACTGGCTTCTACGCCGGAAGACAACCTTTGGGCTTACCAAAGCAAAAACGGTAATCTGAAAAAAGCGGTGGAATTTATCCTCCCCTATCTGGAAACACCTTCGAGCTGGCCTTATTTCACTTCGTTAGAGACCGACCTCCATGTGCAACAAAAGGACTACCTGATTTTTGCAACCTGGTGCTCACAGGATCAAAAATACCTGGACTTTTGGCAACAGCTGCCTCCTGAGAAAGACGACCATCACGCCAACCTGGTGTTGTGGAAAAATAAGATGTTGAATGAAGAATAGCTATCTCATCGGACTGCTCAGTATATTGTTATTAACAACTTGCAACCATCAGCCCACTGCGGTTAATGATGCTTCTACGGTGGTAGAGGACCTTGGTCTCGATTTTAATAAAGAAGAAATTATCGCTACAGCGGATAGCTATCTCGCGCAAGCACCGGTGCCCATCACCAGTGCTACTTGTGCGCGCAGCGCTGGCGGGATCCACGATTTTTATTCTGAGGGCGATTACTGGTGGCCCAACCCGGAAGATCCGGAAGGCCCCTACATCCGCCGCGATGGGAAGACCAATCCAGAGAATTTCACCGCTCACCGGCAAGCCATGCGCAACCTCAATCGCTGGGTAGCTGCCTTGGTCGCAGCTTACGAAATCACGGGTGATGAGAAATACGTAGCTCATGCCCTCCGGCACCTGAATGCTTTCTTCCTTGATCCGGCAACGCTGATGAACCCCAGTTTGCTGTACGCCCAGGCCATCAAAGGCCAAGTCACCGGGCGGGGCATCGGCATCATTGATACCATTCATTTTATTGAGGTCACCAAAGCCATCGAAATCCTTGCTCAGCGGGGATACCTAAACGGGGAACCGCTGGCGGGCCTCAAAGAATGGTTTGCTGACTATGCTACCTGGATGAACAGCCATCCTTACGGTCTCGATGAAAAAGACCATGGCAATAACCACAGTACCTGGTGGGCCGCCCAAATAGCCGCCTTTGCACAACTAACAGGGCGGGAAGACCTGCGTGAGGTCGCTAGTCAGCAGTTCAAAAAACTTCTCGCTGCACAGATGGCGCCCGACGGTAGTTTCCCGGAAGAAATGGAAAGAACCAAGCCTTACAGTTATACCCTCTTCAATTTAGAGGGCTACGCAGTACTCTGTGAATTGGCTTCTACCCCTGCCGAAAATCTGTGGACATACGAAGGTCCCAACGGCAGTATTCGCAAGGCGTGGGACTTTATGCTGCCCTATATCAAAGACAAATCAACGTGGATCAAACCACCTGATGTACAACATTTTGATGAGTTGCCCATTCAGACGACGGGCTTGTTACTGACAGCTATTGCTTACGACGATCCCCAAATGCTGGCGATCTGGCAGCAACTGGATCCTACCCGCCAGTCGGAAGAGATTAATCGCACTTATCCTCTTCGGGAACCTACGTTGTGGATAACAGGGAAGTAAGCGCTTTGGAAATTGTAAGAGAAGGCTTGAAAAAACGCTACGGGCTTTGCGAGGCTGTTCAGAAATGTGTGTCTGGTTAAATATAGTCGAAATGTATCTACTTGATAACCAGCAATAAAAAATCTCTGCGGCTCTGCGGCTCTGCGCGCTATATACTATTTTGAATATGCTCTTAAAATAAACGTGATGATGAAAAAATACCTCCTCCTTACATTACTCTGCGCTAGTGGTCTGCTGCTCCATGCACAGGTAAACTGTTCTGCGACAGCAGCAGCAGGAAGTGGCTATCCGGTCTTCTTGGCAGCAGGTCTTGATATAGAAACGCCAGATTGTGAACACACCTCGTTCGGACCACACATCACTCAAGCTTTCGACGACGATTTGGCACGTAACATCTTTGTTTTTCATAGCCACATCGTGGAAGACAACGACCGCTGCCAGGTTTTTGATCGGGTGCGGATGGAAGTAAAAGGCGGGCCGAATACGAGTGAAGAACTACAGCACAATCTGGGCGACACCTCCTATTATCGCTGGAAATTCCGGATCGATGAAGACTTTGTGGGGGCCTCTTCTTTCTGTCATATTTTCCAAAACAAAATCTTTGGAGGAGCAGATAGCGGGTTTCCTGTTATTACCCTTACGCTCCGTGCGGCGAAACTGGAAGCCCGGCACAATGGTGGGGATACCGGCGCTGACTTAGGCGTGCTGGCGGAGGCTGACTTGGATCGCTTTCGTGGAAAATGGGTCGAAGGCTACCTGCGGCAGGAACACCGCGAAGACGGTGCCATTTTGCTGACGCTTAAAGACATGAATACGGGCCTAACGCTGCTCTCTTACGAAAATAACAACATCGACCTGTGGCGCGATGGCGCGGAATACAGCCGACCCAAATGGGGAATGTACCGCCTGAAAGGCAGCAGCCTGCAAGACGAAGAAATACGTTTTGCCGACTTCTGTGTCTCGGAAGTAGCGGAAACCCTGTGCCCGGAAGAAGCGGTGTTGGTGCCCGATACCGTTGCTCCTACGGCTCCCCTGGATTTGGTAGCCTCCAATGTTACGATCACGAGTGTGGACCTTAGCTGGTCGGCTGCGACCGACGAATATGGGGTCACGGCTTACGATATTCTTCAGGAGGGAGTGGTTGTTCAAACAGTGACGGGACTAACGGCTACGGTCAATGACCTGATAGGGTCTACCACTTACACTTTTACGGTTCAGGCGCGCGATGAGGCGGGTAATGTTTCTGATCCAAGCAACGATGCTACCATTACTACCGATTCGGCGACGGCACTGCCAGATCCAGCAATAAACCCCAGCCCTAATGATGGTGCTACCAATGTGAGCAACGCCGCCAACCTTAGCTGGACGGACGGAGGGAATACCGATGATTTTGAAGTCTATTTCGGTACGACCGAAACTCCGCCGTTGGTGAGTACCCAGAGCACGACGAGTTATCAGCCAGCGTTGGCACCCAACACAACGTACTTTTGGAAAGTAATCGCCCGCAACGAAAACGGCACCACCGAGGGGCCACTGTGGTCGTTTACCACTGGCGAACTCAATAATGACCTCCCCTGGGAAGTGTACCGTGCCGATGCGCGGCCGGAAGCGGAGACCAACTTCTACACCCTCAATGCCGCGCCCGCGGAGCCTCCTGTCGACGAAATTGTCGCTGATCCCAACGGTGCTGATAATCGCTATTTCGGCTTTCGTAGCAATACGAGTGAGAACTTTCGTTGGCGCTATGCCCTTGAAAGCACCGATACCGTATATACCATCGTCGCTCGTTTCAAAGCCGTAAGTCCTGATGTAAACGGGATCTGCTATTTCGAAGTTCGCATCGGTGGCTGGCGCCAAAAAGTAAGGATCAACCAGACGACCATCAAGCTGGAAAGATCTTCGCCGGTAGCGGAAGAAGAGGTGCCTTTCAATTGGAACGATGAACTGCACCTGATGCGCATGACCGTCAACGGCAACCTGACCACCATCTACGTGGATGAAAATCCTGTTCCCCTCGTCAGTGGCATCAGCAACGAGGAAAGCACGCTCAGTTTCTTCGAATGGGGGAAATCCGGCGGAGCAGATTATGGCGCTTACCTGGATTGGCTGGCGGTAGACAAAACGGGTGATTATGCGCCCGGAGAGGGGACGCCCTTGCCCGCGGATTTGTTTCTCAGCAGCGATGCCACCTTGGCGACCTTGCTGGTGAATGGAGAACCTGTAACTGACTTTACGCCTTATCAGCTGGACTATACGGTAGATCTGACCACAACGGAAGTGCCTACCCTTGATTATATGACTACATCGGCCTTGGCGGCAACAATGGAGATGAGCCCCACTACGGTGCCCAATACCCAAGCAACGGTAACCGTCACTGCCCAAGATGGTTTGACATGGAAAACCTATACCATCAATTATACGGGGACCACTGGGGTGGAATCGACTACTGCGGACTTACAAGTGCAGGTGTTCCCCAATCCGGTAAGGGAGCAATTGCAGATTATACTTCCAGCAAATCAGGAAGCTAAGGGCGTAATTTATAACCTGAATGGTCAGGTTATAAAAGATAATTTATATTTACTGCATGCCACTTCGGTTGATGTTTCAACTTGGCCGAGAGGGATCTATATCTTAACTGTTTATACTTCCAATAACACTTCTGCGGAGATCAAATTTGTTTTGGAGTAATTTAATTGAGTAATGAAAAATAAAGTAGCCGTCATCACCGGCGGGAATGGTACACTGGGTAGTGCTTTTGCAAAAGGTTTGGCAGAAGCCGGAGCCACCGTTTTTATTCTGGGCCGAAATGCGGAGAAGTCTGCTACCAGAGTAGCCGAATTTAAGGAAATGGGTTTATCCATTCACGCAATCACCTGCGATGTGCTCAGCGAAGATTCGGTCAATAAAGCCGCGGAAGAGGTCATCGCTAAAGCTGGGCAGGTCGATATTTTGGTGAACGGCGCTGGTGGTAATCGCCCGGGAGCAACCATCATGCCCGAGCAGTCGATCTTCGATATGCCGATTGATGAGTTTCGCAAGGTGAATGACCTCAACTTGGCTGGTACCGTCCTGCCGTCGGTGGTTTTTGCCCGACTGATGGCCGAACGGGGAGAGGGATGTATTGTCAATATCTCTTCGATGGCTGCGCAGCTACCCCTTACCAGGGTGGTAGGATATTCGGCATCAAAGGCGGCGGTCGATAACTTTACCCGCTGGCTGGCCGTGGAGTTGGCTGTAAAGTATGGTGGACGTATTCGGGTCAACGCTATTGCGCCCGGCTTTTTTATCGCGGAGCAAAATCGCAGTTTACTGCTAAAAGAAGACAACACTCTCACCGACCGAGGGAATACCATCATTAGCCAGACGCCCATGCGACGCTTTGGCGAACCCGAGGATTTGATTAGCACCTTACTTTGGTTGTGCGACGATCGTTCGGCTTTCGTTACCGGAATTGTCGTACCAGTCGATGGAGGGTTCAGTGCCTTTAGTGGGGTATAAAAAATAGATATGAAGCATTTAGAACAAACCTGGCGTTGGTACGGACCTAATGATCCGGTAAGTCTGGCGGACATCCGGCAAGCGGGAGCTACGGGTATCGTCACGGCCTTGCACCACATTCCCAGTGGGGAGGTTTGGCCAGTGGCAGAAATTCAAAAACGGAAGCAAGAAATTGCGGACAATGGCCTACGCTGGTCCGTGGTAGAAAGTATTCCCGTCCACGAAGATATCAAGCGGGCAACGGGCGATTACCAACAGTATATCACCAACTACCAGCAAAGCATCCGTAACCTCGCTGCTTGTGGAATACAGATCGTTACCTACAACTTCATGCCCGTGCTCGATTGGTCGCGCACCGAGCTCTATCACCCTATGGCCGATGGTTCTACGGGGCTTTATTTTGAAAAGGCAGCTTTTGCCGCCTT
>Ga0102812_10002671_pt1 | contig 11972 bp, 9 predicted proteins | sample ColrivemetaGS713_FD_79334 | JGI IMG/M metagenome (GOLD analysis project Ga0102812, IMG submission 79334) | Estuarine microbial communities from the Columbia River estuary - Flood tide ETM metaG S.713 | ecosystem: Environmental > Aquatic > Marine > Intertidal zone > Estuary | place: USA: Columbia... | reverse complement strand
TTCTAGTATCATTAATTCTAGCAAGTTCAGACTTGAAACTTGCTTTATCACCCGATTTATTTAGTTGCGCAAGAACATCCCAATATGAACTGGTTACAAAGCGCATACGTTCGCGTTCTCGCTGAACCAAAACCTCTACTGCAACCGACTGAACACGACCAGCAGAAAGACCTGGAGCTAATTTTTTCCAAAGTAATGGTGAAATCGTATACCCAGCCAAGCGATCCATTATTCGACGCGTTTCCTGCGCATTAACCAAATTCATGTCAATCTCACGAAAATTCAACAAAGCTTTTTTAATGGCTTCTTCTGTGATTTCATGAAAAACCATGCGTTTTACTGGCATTTTTGGTTTTAACACTTCTAATAAATGCCAAGAAATTCCTTCTCCCTCACGATCCTCGTCAGTCGCTAATATGAGCTCATCAACATCGCTTAATTGCTTTTTAAGTTTATCAACTACCTTTTTTTTATCGGGAGAGATCACATATAGCGGTTCGAAGTCTTTATCTATATTAATTCCAATATTTGCCCATTTCTCTTTTTTGTATTTGGCAGGGATTTCTTTTGCAATTGCTGGCAAATCCCGAATATGCCCCATTGAGGAGTCCACAGAATACCCCTTTGGAAGAAACTTCTTGATTGTTTTTGCTTTTGTCGGCGATTCTACAATTACTAATGCCTTCATAGTGTTTTTCTTAACAATAGATTGTTTTTAAATAAGTTATGCTAATCATTTTTCCATAATATGAAATGGAATTAATGAAATAAATGTCTGTTATGCTTACTAAGTTAGTTAAAATATGGTGAGAAATGGATAAAGAAAATTTGAATTATCGGTTTCTTTCAGATTTCTTGATAGAAGAATATCTGACAAATCTTTTATTATTCGATAAATTTTTAGTTTTTCTTGGCATTTTATTATCATACTAAATGAATTTTAGACCGTTCTATTCTGTCATTTTATTTCTTATTTGCTCAAGCCTAAATCTTACAGCTCAATCGCCTTTCGATTTTCCATATACTGTAAAAAAATATACTGTCGATGATGGCTTAACGGCTAATACAATTAATCATATAATACAAGACACTCTAGGGTTTATTTGGATTGCTACATCGGGTGGTTTAAATCGGTTTGATGGTCATACTTTTGAAACTATCGACCTTCCCATCGATTCACTTACAAACTCTTCCGATACCTATATTGTCTCCATTCAAAAATATAAGTCTAATTTATTTTTCAGAACTAAATCAAACTGGTATCTCTATGATACATTCACACAAGAATTTACTCGTCTACCTAGTGAGAATTCACGTTCAGAACGTTTTTATTCGTTAACAGAATTTTCCGATTCATTGATTGGAAAAAGTGAATTTTATAATGGCAAACTTTCAATCATTAATAAAAAAAATTGGTCTGCAAAGCCACTAATACCAGACCTAGTAACAAATTATTTTATTCATAATGATTCACTTTGGACGGTCTCATTAGAAGATGTTATCATTATTGCACCCGATTTTTCCGTAAAACGAATTAAACATAATTTTCCCGACATTGAACACATCACCTCTTTGTTTATTAAAAAAAAACGGAATGGAAAAGGGTTTTGGGTTTATAATTATTCTCAAATAGATAAAAATTTAGCGGGTAATTCAAGTCAATTATTACAAGCAGGTTTTTCGAATCCAACTCATTTTTATCCACTCGAACAATCCATAAATGAAAAAATAAAACCAATCGATTTTTTTCTTTTCCAAGAAGATGAAGATCAACGATTATGGATTAATACCGCATACGAAGGTTTATATATTGCTGATTTAGCCAAAAAAAACCTAGTTAATGCTAAGCAAATCCCGTCTTTAAAACCTTATTTTGAACAATTTCTAACAAGAGGTATTAACGAATTCGAACAACAACTTTGGGTTTATGGCGATGGTACAGGCTTAATTCAAATCGATTTAAAACCCAGATCATTTTTAACGATTCCTGCTCAAACAACTATTGGTCCCATTACCATTTCAACCTTAACGAAGAGAGTTTGGTCACTTAAAAATCAATTATGGTTTGTAAACCACAATAATCCATATAGTTTAAATCACATCGATTTAGAAAAATGGACGGGCGAATCCTTTCAGTTTACAAACGAAAATAAAAAGTTACTTATATCGGATGCCTATTCATTGGACAATGAAAATTTTTTTGTGGGTAGTATTGAGAACCAAATAATCCATTTTAATGTAAAAACAGGCAAACAAGCAGAAATTGACGTTCCATTTTCAAATAAAGTTGCATCTAAATTTTCGAGTCAGAACCTTTCAGGTGTTGCAAGTCGGAGCAAAACCCGCTCTTTGTGGTTTGGAAATAGATTTCAATTCTTTCAACTTTCCAAAAACCATATAGTCAAAAATGCATTTAGCATTACTGATTCATCTGGTTACGGAAACTATATGTGGCAAATGCATTCCGTTTCAGATTCGCTCAGAAACGGTGTTTGGTTCACCATGGGCGGCAAATTAGGATTTCATTCTTTTTCTACACAACAGAATGAGTTTATAACATTTAAAGAGGTTGGGAAAAGTGATATTAAGCATATAGAACTGATTCAGCGAAACGATGTTTTAAATCAAAATCTATGGATTTGCACTGAAAATGGTCTTCTCTATTTTGAACCAGAAACAGGAAGATCACGCTATTTTGATAAAAGAAAAGGTCTTCCCGACAATTTTACTTACGGCTTACTAATTGATAAAAGTGAAAATCTATGGATTCCAACCAATAGAGGTTTAGCAAGAGCTAGAATTGAAATCGATGCTTTAGGTCTTCCTGAGCTAACATTTAAAAACTATACTGTAAAAGACGGACTCCAAAGCAATGAATTTAATACTTTTGGTTACTCTGAAGATGATTTTGGGCGTTTTTGGCTCTCTGGAGTTGGTGGAATAAATATGTTTCATCCTGATTCCATCAAAGATGAAACAAGTCTTCCTAAACCCATTATTAAACAATTTTTAGTTTCCAACAAGTCTATTGAAACAGATACCGTTGTTTCCTTAAAAAAACACTTTACACTTAGTCACGATAATAGAGATATAACTTTAGAGTATACAGGGATTTACTTTAGAAGAGCCGAAGATGTGACTTATGCCTATAAACTAACCGGTTTCGATGAGGATTGGATTTATTCAGGGAAAGAAAATCGAGTTCGTTATACCAATTTAAAACCTGGTGTTTATAAATTTTCTTTAAAAGCGGCAAATTATGATCAAGTTTGGAGCGAACCTATTTCAGTTTGGGTCACAATTTTAACACCTTTTTGGTTGTCTTGGTGGTTTATTAGTTTATATGTTCTTGCTTTAATTGGGATGATCTTTGGCATCGTTCGTTATTACTCTTTTTTAAAAGTAAAACAACTTCTGAGAGAGTTAGAAAAAAAAGAATTAATTAACAAGGAACGCTCTCGTATTGCGCAAGATTTACATGATGAAATTGGAGCGAATTTAACTCAAATTGCCATGTTGAGCGAATTGGTTAGTAATGAAAATTCAGAGTTCGGTTCTAGTAAAATATCGCTTACAAAAGTTGCTGAAGCCGCAAAATCAGGTGTAAATAATCTTTCTGAAATCGTTTGGTCTTTAAACCCCAAACACGATAATCTCGAAAAAGTGGTTTCCTATATTCAAGAATACACCGAGAATTTTTTCAAATATAGCTCAATTCGTGTTTTGTTCGATATTCAAGAAAACGTTCCTGATCTTACTATTGCTTCAGATATTCGCCATGCTTTATTAATGAGCATTAAAGAAGTCTTAAACAACGCTTTAAAATACTCGCAAGCAGATACGATTTGGCTTCATATTTCAACCGAGAATAATACCACCCTACGTATTCATATTCAGGATAATGGAATTGGTTTTGATTTGGCAGAACAGTTGGAAAAAGGAAATGGAATTGGCCATATTTTATCAAGAATCCATCGATTTGACGGAACTGCGCAGATCGAAACAAGTCCAAACAATGGCTGTGAAGTCAAACTTGAACTTTTATTAAGAAGCTAGAATCTTTTACAAGCTATTAATCTGAGTTTGAGATAAAATTTAACTTTTCAAACAAAGATAAATTCACTCAATCGGCAATCACAAAGTACCACGAAACACAATAGTAATTCAAAAACTCTAGTCATTATCAAAATTCCAGCTTTCGTTAAAATACCTAGTTTAATGTCTTAATAGCTCGATTTCAGATTATTTGCGAATTGAATCTAAAGCATCTAAAACTTGCTGACCGTGATTTTTCGAATCAACTTTTTCAATTATTGCTAAAACGGTTCCATCTGTATCAATAACAAACGCTGATCGGGATGCTCCAAAGTATTTCTTTCCATACATCGATTTTTCAACGATAGAATCGGTAAGTTCTGGAAATTTCTGATCAGGATCCGAAGCTAAGACATAAGAAATATTATGTTTAGAAGCATACTTTAGATGAGAACCACAGGTATCTTTTGACAGAGAAAGTATTCCAAAACCTTTTGCTGAAATCTGCTCCGTAAACTCAACTAGACTTTTGTTTTGATTGTCACAGCTACTCGTATTGTTCTTCATGTACACAGAAATCACAAACGGTTTTGTTAGGATTTCAGCTAAGGAAACGGTTCTTTCGCTACCATTTTCTACGATTTTTAAAGAAAGTGAGGTATCAATTTTTTGGCCGACTTGAATCATAATAGTGTTTCTTTTAGTTCTTTTTTACTAATTAGGTTTTAAGCTAACTGACTTTTATATCAGTAAATACAAATGGGATTACTTTCGAAATGAATAGTGATAAATAAGTCAAGTTTTCTCCTTTATTGGATATGAAACATAAAACAGGATTATCATTACTATCTATAAAAGCCCTAGATATTTGAATCTTTAACAGATGCAGAATTCTTTTTTTCAAAATTAAAGATTCAGGTGTCTATGAATCGGCTAATTTCCAATAACAAACTGCTGCTAAAATCAACGAATGAGTAATTTCACCATTTCGAATTTTATCAAAAAACTCTTCTCTTGCTAGGAGCTTAACCTCAATATCTTCGTGTTCATCCAAGTCTTGTTCTCCTACTATTTTGCACTTTCCTGCATAAAATAAATGTGTATGATTATTGGCAATAGCTGGATTTACAGCCGTAACGCCCAGTTTCTTCCATTCAGTAGATTCGTAACCCGTCTCTTCTAATAGCTCGCGTTTAGCAGACTCAAGTGGATCTTCACCTTTATCCATCACTCCACCAGGAATTTCCAATGTAATTGAATCTAAACCATGGCGATATTGATAAATAACAATAACTTCTCCTTCTTCAGTTTCAGCAATGATATTGATCCAATCTGGCATATTTAGGACAACGAACTTACCGCTTTTCTCATCTAAACTTGCCTCATGTTCGGTTACTTTAAAAACGCGTGTTCTTAACAATTCTGCCGATTCTGAAGTCTTCCATTTTCTAATTGAACTTGACATATATAATCTATTTTTAGTTGATTGAACTAAGTTAAAACATATCCTCAAATGTTGATTCAATTTATTTAACCTATCGATATAGATCTAGTTGAAAAACATCCCATCTAAAACCCCTGAAACTCGGTTTTATTCAAAATTTAATTATCTACTTTTTTGATGAAAAAATAAAATGCACACAGTTTCCTGCAACTTTCTTAGCTTTTGTGTGTTTTAGACAATCATTACTTAAAATAAAATTATACTCTATTGGATACCATACATTTAACCGAAAAATTTAACGTTTCGGCCGACGCAGTATATAAAGCGTGGCTTGATAGCGATTCTCACACAGATATGACAGGCGGAGAAGCCGAATGTTCCGATGAAATTGGAGATACCTATTCTACTTGGGATGAGTACATCACTGGTAAAAATATTTCCCTTATTCCTTACTCTGAAATTATTCAGACATGGAGAACTAGTGAGTTTGCAGATACTGATCCAGACTCTAAACTGACTCTCCTTTTAAAAAACACCGAATCTGGATGTGAATTAACCTTAATTCACGAAAATATCCCCGAAGGTCAATCAGATTATAAAAAAGGTTGGATTGAACACTATTTAAACCCCATGAAAGAGTTTTTTAACGAATTATCGATTTAATTCTCAATAAATCGACCTCGTTATCTATCTGTGTAATTAAACAACAGGAGAAACAATATTGAGTTCTGCTTCTCCTGTTTTACTAGTTCAACTCTTGAACTAGTAAAGATTATTTTACCAAAGTAATTTTTCAAAAAAATCGAATTAAGAATTTTATTTATTCTGAACTTCAATTACTAGATTAATATCGATCCCCCTCTTTAGTTTGTGTTTTTGTATATTGCGGTGAAATTAATCTTTAATTTCTGTGATTATGCAAACAACATTTTCAATTCAGCCCGATCCCAACTATTCGGACGAGTATTTATCCCGCTTAGTTTCCCATGCCTGCGATGTAATGGAAGAATTGTACGAAAAAGGGTACTATCCCAAAATGACCATAAAACGCGGTTGGTCAAAACACAATCCCATTATTGAAGGCGAATTTGCTAAACCAAAAGCATATCGATGGTATTTATCCAGAGAAATTTTCAAATTAGTAAAACGTGGAGCTGAAGTAATTGTTAGTTCCGACCGGGAGGCAGTTGCACTTAACAACCCAATTTTATTGGATTACCTAGATGAAGACGATTGGGATATAACACAAAAGAAATTATTCTTATTCAAGCCTGAACGAATCGATTTGTCATTAAATCGTCTTGAGCATTACACTGGAACCGATGCCGAAGACTTTCAGAGAAATATTTTGTATACCAATTATGATATGCATGTTGAGGTGTTCCTAGAAAAATACCCAGATAGCATTGTTCCATCCCGCAAAGGTGTTCAAATGCCTGCCTATCATCACAAACTTCCCAATAACGAAGGCTTAACCTTAATTAACATTGGTGTTGGCCCTTCAAATGCAAAAACTTGTAGTGATCACATTGCTGTACTTCGCCCAGATTTAATGATTATGGTCGGACATTGCGGTGGACTCAGAAATCACCAAGAAATTGGAGATTTTGTACTTGCATCAGGCTACATGCGTGCAGATGGAGTCTTAGACGAGTTATTGCCCCTTCACGTTCCAATTGCTCCAACATTTTCACTTAATTTGCACCTTCAACAAGCATTAAGAGAACATGAACTCAATTATCGTATTGGTTCCGTTTATACTACCATGAATAGAAACTGGGAGTTTTCAAAAAAACGTACTGTAAGTGATATCCATCTTAGTCGTTCAATTGCCATAGATATGGAATCTGCAACTTTAGCTACTAATGGATTCCGTTATAGAGTTCCACACGCTACCTTATTATGCGTTAGTGACAAACCTCTTCATGGAAAACCTAAACTCAGCGGTCCTGCACAAAGCTTTTATGAAAAATCTAAAAAGCTACATTTGGATGTTGTTATTCGTGCTATTGAATTAGCTAAAGAAGTTTATCCTGGTGGTTTACCAAACTCAGATATTCGTGCTTTAAACGAACCGCTCATGGGTGGACTAGGTGACTAGTTTTAAACTAGCAACGCTGGAAGATGTCATTCCCTTAAGACATCGCATTTTAAGAAAAGGCCGTCCCATTGAGACGGCTTCTTTCGTTGAAGACCAATTTAATAGTACAATCCATTTTGGCCTGTTTAACGAACAAAACCAAATTATTTGTTGCCTAACAATTACACCAAATTTTTATAAAAATAGAGATGCATGGCAATTACGTGGAATGGCAACAGATCAGCATTTTCAAAGGAAAGGCATAGGTTCACTTTTGGTTAAGAAAAGCATTGAATTTGTTCAGAATGAAGAAAAAAAAGCCCTGATTTGGTGCAATGCAAGAGAGTCAGCAGTTGGGTTTTATGAAAAATTAGGCTGGAACATAGATTCCGAACGATTTGATATTGAGCCGATAGGTCCTCATTTCAAAATGAAAATTGAATTAATTTAATAGTGTATTTCGAGAGCTCTAAAATCACATTGAGGTTCACATTCTATTATGAATGATTTAATAAAAGTGCTCGCAAGATGTTTTAAATCTCAAGTTTTGAATAAAATTGAACCGATAAATAATAATTATTGATGAACGAATTGTGAACAATTAAATGAAAGGCACTTTTATCAATCACAATAATCTATTTAAAAACAACATCTTAAGATAAGTTATTATAAATAGAAAATTTATTTTTTAATCTTTTTTTAAAAACTCTGTAAGGTTTCTCCTTCTCATGCGTCTCTCCTTTAAACAACAAACATAATGATGAAAACGCATGGAATATCAAAACGCAACTACAAGCAATATCTTACCCACATTAAGACTCAAAGAACTTCCAACCGATGAGCAACCTAGAGAAAAGCTACAACGATTTGGTCCACAAGCATTAACAGATGCTGAGTTATTAGCTATTATTTTACGCACAGGAACTAAGAAATTAAATGTGCTCGATCTATCAAAAAGACTCATTTCCGACTCACAAGGTTTACCGCTATTATTTAGAAAAAAATGGAGAGAGTTAGCAAAATACCCTGGGATTGGACCTGTAAAAGCCATTACTCTTGAAGCCGTTTTTGAACTTTCAAGGCGTTCACATAACATGTCGATTAATAATCGCATGCAATTTAGTGAATCAAAATCAGTGGCGGATTATTTTATGCCAATACTTCGCGACGAAGATCACGAAAACTTTTATGTAGTTGGCTGCGATAATCAGTTAAAAATGCTATTCCACAAAAAGTTAGCTAAAGGCCAAAAAAATTCAGTTTCTGTTGATTTAACAACATTAGTGAAAGAGTTGATCTTGGGAAATGCTTCCAATGCTTTTATTCTTCATAATCACCCGAGTGGTGCAAGTACTGCTTCTGAGCCAGATAAAATCTTAACACGTAGAGTTAGACAAGCTTGTGATTTAGTCGGCATCAAACTCATTGATCATATTATTCTTTTCGGAAATGATTATAGAAGTATGGCGGATAATGGTGAAATGTAAAATCGAATCTTGAGATCTTTGCTGATCTGGGAATTGCCCTAAGTTATTGATAATAAACAGAAGAAAATTTTAACAAATGAAATGAGAATCCACAAAAAGTGACATTATAGTACTGTTTTATCGTTTCTTTAATTGAATATTCTTCTTCCGAGCTCAATTACGTATTAAATCAATAACCGTTTTTACTAAAACAAGCCATTTTAGACAACTTAATTGATCCCCAAAATGTCAATTTTTCTTTTAATTAATCAAACGAATTTAAAAAGTAAACTCCTAGATTAATAAGCCTTTGATTTTGTACTTTTGGGCATATAGTCAAAACCTCGAATTTGAATTCATAATTTCAACCGTATTTCATGAAATCGTATATAAAATCACTCATAGATAACGCATTAAGCACATTTACAGAAATCACAGAAGCTCCAGAATATATCATCGAACAGCCAAAAGATGCTAGTCACGGTGACTTATCAACCAATGTGGCGATGTTGTTATCGCGAATGCTTAAAAAAAATCCAAGGCAAATTGCACAAGATTTTATTACTCGATTTGAAATCAATGCCGATTACATCTCCAAGGTTGAAATAGCTGGACCAGGTTTTATTAATTTCAAATTAACAAACGCTTGGGTTCAAGATCAACTCACAGAAATCACCTCTCAAGGAGCTAGTTTTGGCAAAACCAAAACATTTGATGGCAAAAAAGTATTAGTTGAATTCGTAAGTGCTAATCCAACAGGACCTTTAACCGTTGGTCATGGAAGAAATGCTGTTTTGGGAGATACGATTTCTCGTTTGTATGAATGGAATGGAGCTGAAGTAACAAGAGAGTATTATTTTAATAACGCAGGTCGCCAAATGCGTGTTTTGGGAGAAAGTGTTAAAGGAAGATATGGTCAATTAATCGGAAAAGATTCAAACATTCCAGAAGGTGGCTATGAAGGCGAATACATAATCAACATTGCCCAAGAAGTAAAAAATGATCACGCAGATTCCGTTTGGGAAAATGACTATGTGATTTTTAAAGATTACGCTGAAAAAATTATTTTCAAAGATATTCAAGGAACCATGAATCGTCTTAATATTTTCATGGATACGTTTTTTAATGAGAATTCATTATATGAAGATGGTTCAATTGATAAGACCTTACAAACTTTTCGTGATAAAGGTTTGGTCTATGATAAAGATGGCGCTGTTTGGTTTAAAACAATAGATTTTGGTAAAGAAAAAGACACTGTTTTAGTAAAAAGCACCGGAGAACCAACTTATCGCTTGCCAGATATTGCTTATCACGCAAAAAAACTAGAACGTGGTTTTGATATCTGTGTTGATGTTTTTGGCGCAGATCACATTGCAACGTATCCAGATGTTCTATCAGGAGTTGAATCATTAGGTTTCGATTCCAAACAAATTGATGTGTTAGTTTATCAATTCGTAACGATTGTGAAAGATGGAAAACCTTTCAAAATGAGTACTCGAAAAGCCAATTTTGTTACGCTTGATGAGCTTATGGACGAAGTTGGAGAAGATGTAACACGTTTCTTCTTTTTGATGAGAGCCCCTGGAACTCACTTGGAATTTGATATTGACGCAGCCAAAGAAGCTTCAGAAAAAAATCCAGTGTTTTATCTTCAGTATGCTCACGCACGAATCCAAAGTATTCTAAGAAAAGTAGCAGAGTCCGAAGAAGTAGAAGGAACAGCAAATTTAAGATTACTAGAACACGATTCAGAAATCAACTTAATTAAAGAATTACTGAATTTCCCTGACATCATTACATTAACCTGTAAAACTAAAGAACCTCAAAAATTAATTACTTACTTAGAAGCTGTAGCTGCCCAATTCACCCGCTTTTATCACGATTGTAGAGTAATCGGCGTTGAAAAAGATTTGGCTGCCGCAAGAAAAGAATTACTTGTAGCAACAGCTCAAGTAATGAAAAACGGTTTAGGAGTTTTAGGTATTTCAGCACCAGAACAAATGTAGTGCGCTCTAACCAATGGCAAAGTTTAACACTTTGCCATTGGTTACTTTGGCTAAGGCCTTATTCGAAAAATGGTTTAAAATTCTCCATAAAAATGGGTAGAAGATATTGAGTGGTTACCATACAAATCGTTAATAAAAGCGCATAACTTACATAAAAACGCTTCTGAGTTGCAGTAAAATAACTCACTAAAGAACCTATTAAAATGAGACTGAAAATAGGGATTAAGCCAATTCCAAAAGTTGGATAATTCACAAATGCATACGTTCCTAAAACTAAAAGAGGAGTGGCTAAATGTATCGCCAAAAGCTGCTTTTTTTCAATTTTGTCTTGTCTTATGAAATACCACAAGACAAAATAGTTTAAGGAAAATGCTTTTGCTGCAATCCAAATAGGAAAAGACTCACTAAATGGAAATGCAAAAGGAAGTGATAATAAGAAGGTAAAAACAGAAGTTGCGATAAATGAAATGTACTTCATACCCATTGAGTTTAGTTTTAATTGCAAACCAAGTCAGAAGCAAACAACCATTCTTTGCTACTGATACTACAAGTTAAGTAATTGTTTTTTTTATACAAGTACTTTTATGCAGAAACTAGTTTTGCAAAACAAACTATTCCACGCACAATTTGTCGAGAAACTTTAAATCCAGCCTGCTCAAATAACTCATTCGATTCTTCTTTAGTCCAGAATTTAATGCCACTTAATTTGATTGGCTCTTGTAATAGTTTACCATACCAAGAATCTGCTTTTAATAAATACATCAAAAATACTTCGCCATCTGCTTTAATTACACGTCTGAATTCATGAAGTACTTTAGTTGGGTTAAACAATTCATTTAGCGTTCCACCACAAACAATTCCATCAAAAGTATCTGTAAAAAACGGCATTTTGGATGCATCAGCTCTAAATAAATACGGCTGAACAGAATCAGCAATGGAAC
>Ga0102812_10002670_pt1 | contig 11972 bp, 14 predicted proteins | sample ColrivemetaGS713_FD_79334 | JGI IMG/M metagenome (GOLD analysis project Ga0102812, IMG submission 79334) | Estuarine microbial communities from the Columbia River estuary - Flood tide ETM metaG S.713 | ecosystem: Environmental > Aquatic > Marine > Intertidal zone > Estuary | place: USA... | reverse complement strand
CTCCTCCAGGTTTTTAATCGCAATGCTGAGCGCGGGTTGCGACAGGTGAATCTGGGCGCAAGCCTCGGTGAAACTCAACGTTTGAGCGACGGCGACGAAGGCGCGAAGCTGTTTGATTGATACGTTCATAAATTTATTAAATAAATTGTTCGATTATTTATATTTGTTAAATCTTATCAGCTAGCCGATGCTAGCACTCTGTTCATTTACGCACTAACCCATAAAACAAGAAGGAGCACAGCCGATGTCCGGTTTTGACAAGGTGGTAAACAGTTACGAAGAGGCGATGGCTGGCCTCGAAGATGGCATGACCATTATTGCGGGTGGCTTCGGTCTCTGCGGTATTCCAGAAAACCTGATCAATGAGATCAAGCGCAAAGGCACCAAAAACCTGACCGTGGTCTCGAACAACGCCGGTGTTGATGGCTTTGGTTTGGGGGTGCTACTGGAAGATCAGCAGATCAAGAAGATGGTTTCTTCCTATGTGGGTGAAAACAAGCTGTTTATGGAGCAGTTGCTGGATGGTCGGCTTGAAGTTGAACTAACACCGCAGGGCACCTTGGCAGAAAAAATGCGTGCTGGCGGTGCTGGTATTCCGGCGTTTTTTACCGCTACCGGCTACGGAACCGAGGTGGGCAAGGGCAAGGAGGTGCGTGAGTACGATGGCCGCCCTTACATCCTGGAAGAGTCTATCAAGGGTGATTTTGCGATCGTTAAGGCGTGGAAAGCCGACCGTTACGGCAACGCCATCTATCGGCATACAGCCATGAACTTCAACCCTATGGCGGCGACTGCTGGCAAGATTACGGTCATGGAAGTGGAAGAGATCGTTGAGCCCGGTGAACTGGATCCCTCGCAGATCCACACGCCAGGTATCTATGTACATCGACTGATCAAAGGCACTTTTGAAAAACGTATTGAACAGCGCACCGTGCGCACCGAAGGGGAGGCATAAGTCATGGCGTTAACTCGTGAACAACTAGCAAAACGTGTGGCTCGTGAACTGCAAGATGGCTACTACGTTAATTTGGGTATCGGAATTCCAACGCTGGTAGCGAACTATGTGCCCAAGGGCATAGAGGTGATGCTGCAGTCAGAAAACGGCCTGTTGGGTATGGGGCCTTTCCCAACTGAAGAGACCGTCGATGCCGATATGATCAATGCCGGTAAGCAGACAGTCACCGCAGCGACAGGCGCCTCGATCTTCTCCTCGGCAGAGTCTTTTGCGATGATTCGCGGCGGTCATGTTGACCTGACGGTGCTCGGTGCCTTTGAAGTGGATGTTGAAGGCAATATTGCCTCTTATCTGATCCCCGGCAAGTTGATCAAGGGGATGGGCGGTGCGATGGATCTGGTGGCTGGAGCGGACAATATTATTGTCACCATGACCCACGCCAGCAAAGATGGCGAATCCAAGCTGCTGACCAAGTGCAGCCTGCCGTTGACCGGCGCTGCTTGCATCAAGAAGGTGGTGACTGATCTGGCCTTTATCGAAATTGCCGACGGTAAGTTCTGGTTACGCGAGCGCGCACCTGGAGTGTCGGTCGAAGAGATTGTCGCTCAAACTGCCGGTGAGCTGGTGGTTCCTGCTCATGTGCCTGAGATGCAGTTTTAATTGAACTTGGATGGCGTGCCGGTTTTTTGAATCGAAACCGGCACTGCCGTTGTTGAACCTGGCTTTTTTCAATCCTGTTTCGCTTACCTCGAGTTGCCCTTCCTGAAACACGGCTCTGGTCGCCACCACAGTGCTGGGCTATGCTGTGCGCAATAACAACAAGAGGGGGATTTATGACTCGCCGTTTACATCCGGCCGTTCGTGGTATTGCGCTGGTGCAGCTGCTGTTAATGTTCGTGGCTCTGCTGCTGTTGCTCGGCGTAGCGGCGCTGATATTTAGGGAACAAGCGCCTACGGTTATTGACCCTCTATTGCAACGCATTGTTCCAGCACAGCAAAGCGTATCTGAAAACGCTGAGGGCGAACGTCCTGCGGCTGATCTTTCCCGTCTGGCGGACGTGGTGGCCTCTATTTCCGAGTCCAAAATGCAATCATTACCTGCCTCCAATGCGCTGCGTCCTGATCCGGTGGTTAATCAGCCCAAGGTGAAGTTGTCATTACAGCTGGACCCTTCCCTGCCAGACTTGAATGACAGCGATACTCTGTTTCGTTCAGCACTGGCCAATCTTGATCCCACCCAAAAGCTCATCAGTATGCTGATTGACGAGGAGTTGATTCGTAAACTGGTGGTCAGCATCGATAATATGGCTCAGGGGCGGATCTCCAGTAAGCACAGTGTACTGCTGCCGATGACGGATCGGTTTCGCGCTTCGGAAAAAGGCGATGAAATCTGGCTGGACGGCTATAACTACAGCCGCTACGGGCTCTATGTTGAACTGCTAACCTCCATCGATAGCAGGGCATGGGTTGAGCTGTACAAGCGCTATTACCCGCAGCTACAGCAGGCCTATGCAGAGTTGGGCTATCCCCGGCAGGCATTTCACGACCGTGTCATATTGGCACTGGATCATTTGTTAGAAAGCCCAGTAATAGCCAGAGCCCTGCCTTTGGCGCAGCCGTCGGTAATGTACACCTTTGCAAATCCTGAGCTGGAGGCGTTGTCTGCGGTTCATAAACAGATGTTGCGTCTGGGTCCGGTTAACGCCCGCAAGTTGCTAGATGCTCTGACTGTGCTGCGGGGGAGATTGTTGCAATTGCAATCGTAATAATGATTTTTGCTGGTTTGAAAGATAAGATTTATTAGCGGTCTGAAAACCGAGCCGTTATTCTTAACGGGTTAATCATGACTCTTATAACAATAAAAATGGAGAGCTGAGATGGATGCTCGTATCCCCTTCAGTGGCTATCAATCCAGTGTTCAACCTGACTGGATCGATTTTAACGGCCATATGAATGTCGCGTATTACGTACTGGCCTTTGATCAGGCTACTGATGTTTTTAATTCAAACCTGGGTCTTGGGCCTGAATATACTCGGGATACCCGCTTGTCGATGTTTGTGGTGGATATGAATGTCACCTATATCCGTGAGTTAAAAGTGGGCGCACGCATCAATTGCACGACACAGTTGCTGGAGTTTGATGCCAAGAAGCTGCGTATCTTTCATCAGATGTTTAATACCCAAGAAGGTTTTTTAGCCGCTACTAACGAATTGATCATGGTGCATGTCGATCTGGAGACCGGTCGCAGTTGCCCGTTTTCTGAGACTGAGCTGGAACGATTACAAACGATGGCTCGTCAGCATCAAAGCTTATTGATTCCCGAGTGTGTCGGGCGGCAGTTGTCGCTCTGAGTCGTGAGTCTTATGGCTGGCGGTTCGGACAGGCTGCCCGTATTATTGCGCCGCGTATACTTTTTAAAAAGAGCCGTATGTCTAGAGCTTGTTACCGGATTGAAAATGCCGGAGTTGTGGTAACCGAGTCGTGGAAGAGATCAGGATGAATTCAAAGCTTAAACGTGAAGCATGGGTTCATGCCGCGATGTCTGCATTAGCCGAAGGTGGTGTTGGCAGTGTCAAAGTCGAAGTGCTGGCCAAAAGCCTAAAGGTGACTAAGGGGAGCTTTTACTGGCATTTTAAAAGTCGGTCAGAGTTACTCGAACAGATGCTTCTGTTTTGGCGTGAAGGGCGAATTGCCACGATTCAGCGTCAGGTCGCGAGTGATAAAACCGCACAAGAGGTTCTCAGTGAACTGTTGCGGTTGTATATGGATCGCTCGAACCCTCGAGGTAATGCTATCGAGCTGGCTGTGCGGGACTGGGCGCGTAGTGATCCGCTGGCGGCAGAGGTGGTGGCGCAGGTTGATGAGCAGCGCTTGTTATCGGTAGCCGGTCTGTATCGCAAATTGACGAATTCTGATGATGAAGCGCACGCTCGTGCCTACCTCTTTTACAGTTATGTGTTCGGCAGTAGTCTGTTAAATACCTCGTCTGCAGCGCTTGCTGATGAAGCACATCTGCGTCAGCTTTGCGCCGCACTATTGATTCAATGATGAAATCCAAGACGCTGATGCTGCTAAAAATAGTGCTGGCTTGCGGTCTGTGTCTGGGTGTTATTGTGGGCGGGGTGAAGCTGGTTCAGATGCTATTCTAGCATGCTGTTGTTCTAGCAACCTAGGTAGGGGTGAGACGGCGATCTGTTGGTCGTCAGCAGACCACCGGATGGTGATCTGCTTTCCAATCTGCGGTTTAGTTGCCGATAAAGATCTCACGACCGATCAGCATCCGCCGGATCTCTGATGTACCTGCACCAATTTCATACAGCTTAGCGTCGCGCAACAATCTGCCGCTGGCGAACTCATTGATATAACCGTTACCGCCCAGGAGTTGGATGGTATCCAGAGCCATTTTGGTAGCTAACTCGGCAGAGTAAAGGATAACGCCTGCTGCGTCTTTACGGGTGGTTTCGCCGCGATCGCAGGCACGGGCTACCGCGTAGACATAGGATTTTGCGGCGTTCATACCAGTGTACATGTCAGCGATCTTGCCCTGTACGAGTTGGAATTCACCAATAGGCTTGCCGAATTGCTCACGATCACGAATATAGGGAACGGCTAGATCCATACAAGCATCCATGATGCCTAGCGGGCCGCCGGCAAGTACCGCGCGCTCATAGTCTAGGCCGCTCATCAATACCTTAACGCCACCGTTAAGTGTTCCCAGAATGTTCTCTTTGGGGACGACGCAATCCTGGAACACCAGTTCACAGGTGTTGGAGCCGCGCATACCGAGTTTGTCGAGTTTTTGATGACGAGAAAAGCCAGGCGCGTCACGTTCGACAATAAAAGCAGTGATGCCGTGTGGGCCCTTGCTAGTATCGGTCTTGGCGTAGATGACGTAAACGCTGGCATCAGGTCCATTGGTGATCCACATCTTGTTACCGTTTAGCAGGAAGTGATCGCCGTTATCGCGGGCGGTCAACTTCATGCTTACGACATCAGAGCCTGCGTTGGGTTCAGACATCGCCAGCGCCCCCACGTGCTCACCGCTGATCAGCTTGGGCAGGTATTTGCTCTTCTGCTCGTGGCTACCGTTACGGTTGATCTGGTTGACGCATAGATTAGAGTGGGCGCCGTAGGAGAGACCGACAGATGCGGACGCACGGCTGATCTCTTGCATGGCGATAATGTGGGCCAGATAGCCCATCTCTACGCCGCCGTACTCTTCGGGAACCGTTACGCCAAGAAGGCCCATGTCACCGAATTTTTTCCACAGATCTGCTGGAAATTCATTGTCGTGATCGATCTGCTCGGCGCGAGGTGCAATTTCCGCTGCGGCAAACGCATTCACCTGCTCGCGGAGCATGTCATTGGTTTCGCCAAGATCAAAGTTAAAGCCTTTATAACTGGAAATCATGCTGTGAGCTCCTGCGAGTGAGAATAGGTTTGTTGAGTGTAGATGATCCTAAATGGATAGTGTGAACTTGTCAATACGCTACCGTATGGTGAGTCCAGGTTGTGCCGCTATTAGTGTTGCTTAGCGGGTGATCATTGCCATTAAACCACCTACAATGACAACACTTTTTGGTGTTGCTGAACAACGCAACTTGAGACACTGATTTAAGGGGTGATATACCGATGCCAACTCCGCGCACATCGACGGCGTTAAGCGTTAATCTCAACAAAATTGCATTACTGCGTAACTCCCGTATGTCGGGTATTCCCAGCGTCACCGAGGCAGCTCGTATTGCGATCGCTCAGGGTGCTGATGGTATTACTGTGCATCCGCGTCCCGATCTACGCCATATTCGTCCCACAGATGTGTACGAGTTGGCAGCAATGTTGAAGGTCGAGTTCAATATTGAAGGCAACCCGTTCGAAGGTGCGTTAGGGGAGTATCCAGGGTTCTTGGAATTAGTGCGCAAGGTGCGTCCTGCGCAATGTACGCTGGTTCCAGACTCTCCGGATCAGCTGACATCCGATCACGGCTGGGATCTTAAGAAGGATGGGCAGCAGCTTAGGCCGATCATCGAGGAGCTTAAGGCGCGTGGCATTCGAGTCAGCCTGTTTATGAATGCTGATTCTGAGGATATCGAGCTCGCGGCGGCACTCGGTGCAGATCGGATTGAGCTCTATACCGAAGCCTATGCCGATGCGTTTGGCACGGATCAGCAGCAGGCGCTGCTGGAGTTATTTATGGGCGCGGCAGAGCGAGCGCGGGCCGTGGGCTTGGAGGTTAATGCGGGCCATGATCTTAATCTGGATAACTTAGGGCTGTTTGCGACGATACCAGGTGTGGCGGAAGTGTCGATTGGTCATGCCTTGATTGCGGATGCCTTGCTGATGGGGTTGGGAGATGCGGTAGCGGCCTACAAGACAATTTTGGTAAAGGCCGGCATCGAGTCGACACGATGACAGATAAGCTACCGGGGACAGATAGCTCAGAGTCTGCAGTGCAGGATCTTGAAGCCAGTATTACCCTGAGTTATGCCAACCATAGCCGCTTGAGTGAGTGGGATCGGTTGGTGTATCCGGTGATCTCCCGACGCTCGGGAGGGCTATCGTTGGGGATTAATCTCAACCCTGATAAGCGCTGCAATTTTGATTGTGTCTATTGCCAGGTCGATCGCAGCGTGGAAATACCTCTGGCGGAGCCCTCTCTGCAGCAGTTGGAGCAGGAGCTACGGCACTGGCTGGGTGCTGTCTCCGCGAGCGGTTACCGCGGCTACCCTCTCAGAGATATTGGCTTGGCTGGGGATGGAGAGCCGACCACAGTCCGGATTTTGCCACAGGTGTTGCAGTTGCTTCTGGACCTGAAACGCGAGTTTGCGCTCCCTGAAACGGTTAAGCTGGTGCTATTTACTAATGCTACAGGATTGGATCGCAAGGATCTGCAGCCATTGTGGCAGCCGTTCTATCAAGCCAGTGGCGAGGTCTGGTGCAAACTGGATTTCTGGGATGCCCAGTCGCTGCAAGAACTGAATCGCACGTCGGTATCTTTTGACCGGCTAGTTGAGAAGATCATCCGTTTTGGATGTCAGCATCCATTGGTGATTCAATCCTGTTTTTTTAACTGGGGCGTTCATCCTGATTCACACTCGCTGGGTTCACAGCAACAACTAGAGCAGGGTTATCCTGGCTATGTGGCGCTGGTGCAGCGTCTTCAGGTCGCGGGTGTCTGGCTGAAGAAAATTCAAGCCTATACCTTGGCGCGGCAGCCTGCTGAAGCGAAAGCGCACCCTTGGAGTGATGCCGATATGGATTGTTTGGTCGACTGTTTGAGGCAGCATTTGGATGTCCCGGTCGAGTTGTTTTATGAGACCGGATTAGAGTCAGACAAGGTTGGTAAATAGGCCTAAAATATTTTGTGCGACGCACAAAAAAGTATTTGACAGCCGTTGCGAGTGGTTTTATATTAGCCCCATTGTTGCATTGCAACAAAATACCAATCTAACCAAGGTGAACCGCTATGTACGATAATTTTATGAAAGATATGAAAGCCCGCATGCAGCCCGTGTTGGACTTGGCTGAATCTAACAAAAAGGCAATGGAAACTCTGGCTTCTGTTCAGAAAGAGTCCATGACCGACGTGGTTAATGCTAGCCTGGAGCAGTTCAAAGCTGTTTCTGAGTGCAAAGATCCTAAGGCTGCTCTGGAGCTGCAGGTTAACTTCTACAAGGCTTTAGAAGCTAAGATGAGCATCACTGCAGAAAAGAGCATTGCTGCTATCAGCGAAGCTAAAGATGCGTATGTTGCTTCTGTTGAAGCCGCTACCAAGAAAGCTGCTGCTGAATTTGAAGGCGCAGTGAAGAAGGCTACTGGCAAGTAAGCATCCTTGCTGATCTAAAAGATCCCCCGCGCCCTGTGGTTCGGGGGATTTTTTTTTGGGTAAAAAATATTTTGTGCGGTGCGATAAGGTTGATTGACAGAGGTCGGCAAGCTGCTATAGTTTAGATCATCTTGTGTGGCGCACAACGTCGACAGACTGGGCATCTCTAGTAGTGTAGCCCCGAATAGATCCGCTATCACCTACTCTAACTTTGAGGAATGACTATGTACGATAATCTTATCGCCGATATGAACACCCGCATGAAACCTGTTATGGATCTGATCGAAACCAACAAAAAGGTTTTGGAGAAACTGGCTGACGTTCAGAAAAACAGCATGACTGAGGTTGTTCAAGCTAGCATGGATCAGTTCCAAGCGCTGTCTCAGTGCAAGGATCCTAAGGTTGCTCTTGAGTTGCAAGTTAAGTTCTTCAAAGCTCTGGAAGCTAAAATGACTGATTCTACTGAGAAAAGCATTGCTGCTTTCACTGAAGCTAAAGAAGCATACTCTGTAGTTATCGAAGAGACTGCCAAGAAGACAGCAGCTGAAGTTGAAGAAGCTGTGAAGAAGGTTTCTACGATCAAAGCGGCTTAATTACCCGCTAGATCTACCCAAACCCCTCACAGACTCGGGCTGTGAGGGGTTTGTTTTTTTATGCGTTAAGATCGCCTCGCTGTTTAATGACACACGCGGTTACGGCCAGCTGCCTTCGCTCGGTACAGGGCTTTGTCTGCGTTTTTTAGGGTATCGGATTTGGGATGATGTTCAGCGACACCGATACTGATCGTCACCGAAACGCTGAGGTTTCCCCCTTTTTTTACCCCCCTCTGTTTCTTGCCTTGCACATTGTTTTTGGGCCGTCTGGTACTGCGTAGCTGTACGCTAAGTGATGCAATTGTTGCTCTTAGCTCTTCCAGAGGTTGTAGTGTTTCTCCAAGCTCAAGCCCTGCGAACACTACGCAAAACTCCTCTCCACCATAGCGGTAGGCTTTGCCTAATCTCACGTTGCCAATTTTTGAGGCAACCAGTTTTAGCACCTGATCGCCGGCATCATGGCCATGCTTGTCATTGAATTGCTTGAAATGGTCGATATCTAGCATCGCTAGGCAGTGTTTTTTACCCAGCCGGGCTAGGTGCTCGTTAAGGGCTCGGCGACCCGGTAGTCCGGTCAAATCATCAAGATAGGCGAGGCGGTGGCTGTGTCTAAATAATCCCGCTAACCATAGCACCAGCAGGGCTGCGATTAAGAGTGTGGTCTCCCGCTCAGATAGGGGGTTTGCTATCAGTCCACAGCAGGTCGTCATGCTGACGAGCAAGAGAGCAGCGACCTTATCCTGCTGAAATATGAGGCGGATAAAGATGGCAATAGTGGCTAGAGTGATAACGACCAGTGCGCTTAGGGGGAATGGCAGAGGGGGGAGTTGCTCAAGCCTGAGCTGCAGCAACCTGTGCAGCAGTTGTGGATAGTGGAGAATAAGGGCGGTAACCGCGATGAGCTGAAGGCCTATCCAGATAGGACCGAGTAGAGCGGAGGAGCCTTGTAAACCGCGCTCTTTATGCCAGGCAATCTGAGCCATATTTAACGGTAAAAGCATTAGCAGTGCCTGTCGGTACAGAGGATCCAAGGGCTGCTGTAGGCAGAGATCTGTGAGTAGAACCAAGCCGCAGGCGAGTAGACTGCGCGCACTGTTGAAGTGCCAAGCCAGTAGCGCGATTAGGACACCTAGCAGGTAGGGTAAAGAGGGTAGTAATGCCTCCCAGGGCGGTGCAAATAGGGGTAGATTCGGCAGATAAGCATAGAGCCCGCCAAGTACTATCAGAGGAAACAGTAGGTAGCGTAGTGATAGTAAGCGATCGGGCACGGCATGGATCCGGTTGGGGGTGGAGAGCAGCTTAGATTGTCATTGGTTACGTTTTTGACTTGTTAACTTCGGTGTTATAGAGGCTGTCAAGTTGCTGCTGGTCAAGAAAGCTATCGTTGCGCCGGTCATCTAACAGTTTTTGACCCAACACGAGAATGGCAGCCAGATTGGCTTGGTATTGCTGACGTGGGGTGCGAGCTGCCGCGTCGGCCTGCACCTCGCAGAGCATGGTACTGAGTTCGTTCTTTTTACCTTGGCTGTCAAGATCGGAGAGGCAAGCGGTGTATTGGCGGTCATAGGCATGAATTCTGCCACGATTGAGTTCCAGTATCAGCGCCAGTTTTTGGGTGTAAAACTGCGCTGTCAGGGCGGTAATATCCTGACTGTCATTCAGTTGCGCATAACTGTCGACGAGCAGGGCCATCTCTTGCTGAACAGAGCTGATCAGATTGTTATCAAGCGTTGTGGCTTGCAGGTGAGTGTTGGCACGGCGTGCCAGAGAGAAGATCTTGCCGCGGGTTTCGTGATCGGCGGCGCTGAGTTTCTTTTGCATCTCAGCGAGCTGCAGTTTTACTTGGAGCAGCTCTTCCTTAGTCGCGTGGTATTCGGCTTCAAAATTGGGGCCGCAGGCGCTGAGCAAAAGTATTACACAGACGGATCCTAGCGCTCGGTACATATCTCGATCCTTTATGGAGATGAGGCGTTGGCTGTCATTTAGCTGACTTGGCGATAAGCATAACGTACCGCTTCTTTATGGACCAGAGACTTGGCCTGCATCGTTGACCCACCCAAACCTATGTTTGGGTGGCCCGCTAGCAGTTGGTCCAGCAATTTATTGTCTACAGATCTTCGGCTTCAGTCGTTGTTGATTGTCAGAGCTTCGGTCAACCAGCGGGAGACCGTACTAACGGTGAGATCAACCTGGTCAAAAGGCAGCATATGCGCCGCATTGGTGAACTCAAACAGGTCAAAGGGCTGGGCGCTCCGTTCGATGAGTCGACGGATATAAGCAGGCGGCAGCACGTCATCATGTTCACCGACGATGATGGCAGCCGGTATCCCGAGGGGACGTTCAAGGATGCTGCTCTTGGCGCTATAAAGGCTGTCCAGGGTAGCTATCGGATAGTTCCAGACGATACGGCTATCATGGCGCGCGAACTCGCCCATGGGGTTGTGTTCAAGGATATTGTCGATATCGATAAAGGTGCGGAAGTCGACCTCCATACCCGGCATCATCCAGCGGCTCATGGACAGGGCTTGCCAGCCCATGTCATGAAACATATCCGGTGGCAGCTCGTTCAGCAGCAGCGTGTGGCACACCAGCGCCTTGATGCGCGAATCTTGCTCAGCCACTGCCAGTCCAATTCGCGAGCCGATGGAGCAGCCGAAGAGGCAGATTGGGCCGGAATAGCGCTGTTCAATGTAATCAACGACCTCGCGCAATTGAGTCACTAGGGTGTCGATCTGATAGGCGCCGCGAGGACCACCGGAGTAGCCGTGGCCGGGTAGATCAATACTAAGGGTGTTGAAACCCTGGCGGGACAGCTTGCACAACATTTCACAGTACAGCTCGCTGTAGGTCCCGATACCCGGAATGAAAAGTATCCAGGGTGCGTCATCACTATGCAGGTAAAGCTCGCCATGCAACGGCAGATCGGTGAACTGCAGAATTTGGCGCTGCTGCAGATAGGGTATTAGCTGCAACTGCTCAAAGATCTTGAGGCGTTCGCCAGACATGAGTGTAGAGGGGTGGGGGATAGGCATACAACGGATCCTCGGGGTGATCAGTATCATATAGCGGCGGCGGGATGCGGTGCAAGGCGCGTGCAGGTTCTGCTTGGGCATGAGGGATAGGGCCGGCGACTTTTCAGCGGCCACTAAAGCCGTTACCCTTACGCTTCATTTACTGATAATGGGACTGGGATATGCAAATTGCGGATAACAAAGTGGCGTTGATCCACTACACCCTCACGAATGCAGACGGTGAAGTGTTGGATAGTTCCGAGGGTGCTGAGCCGCTTTCTTACTTGCACGGACACGGCAATCTAATTCCCGGATTGGAAAAACAGTTGCTGGGTAAGCGCCAGGGAGATGCACTGGATGTCAGTGTTGTTGCTGAGGAGGCCTACGGGCCGGTTGTTGATGAGATGATTCAGGTCGTCCCCAAGGATGCTTTTGACGGGGTCGAAGAGATTCAGGTCGGGATGCGTTTTGAGGCCAGCACAGCCAGTGGCCCGGTCTCTGTTGTGGTGACCTCGATTGATACTGAAAATGTTACCGTCGATGGTAATCATCCGCTGGCAGGCCAAACGCTAAACTTTAAGGTCGATGTG